>OLZF01000993.1_pt1 | contig 24504 bp, 10 predicted proteins | sample 1674391 | NCBI WGS metagenome assembly OLZF01 (sample SAMEA103958166, study PRJEB25191) | human gut metagenome | biome: human-associated habitat [ENVO:00009003]; feature: intestine environment [ENVO:2100002]; material: feces | place: Germany | collected 2013/2015
GCTTTCACCATGCTTTTGAATTCATGTAACGGATTCTCGCTATTCGCTTGTGAGCAATATTTCGGCTCCACGGCAAACATCGCCAACGGGTTATATCCCCAATAATCTTGCATTTGCTGCGAAGAAACAGATATAACCAATACATTTATAGAATTTGCTTCATAATTAAATTTTGTTTGACAAGATCTTAAATATTCTATCACTTTATTATCATTTATTTTGGATATATTATAACCTGTATACATTCCGTCTGGCTTATTGATTATTTGAGGAAAAACTTCTTTTTCTAACTTATCAATATATGTTTTTTGTGTATCTTTATTTTTAAAACTGCGAAAAGGTATGTTAACTCCCAATACTTTATCATCATCTTCTTTTACTTGTTTCGGTGTTTTTATTTCAATGTTAAATTTATATCCATATTTTAAAAGCTGTATATCAACATCTGTATTTTCTTGATTTTTTAATTTCTTATCCATTTCGTAAGTATAACTATTTTTAATAGCATAAAGCCAAAAGACCATCTCGGATAACCCCTGTAAGCATTGATCCCTGTCATAGCCAGTTCTAATTCGTAATTTATCGCAAAATCTCTTTACCGCTTTATTATTTTGAAGAACTCCCGCTTTATATAATACAGATATATTTTCCCAAAAAAGACTAACTGACTCATTTGTCATATTTTCCATTATAATATGCTCATTTTGATTTTTTAAATATCCGTATATCTTATTTATTACTTCATTTTCTGTCATAATATTTATATCTCCCATTTAAAGCTTGTATATTTAAACTTCTCAAAATTCATACACCTATTATACAATCCCTCGTTTCTTTTTTTCAACAAAAATGATCCTGCCACATAAGTAGCAAGACCACTTCCGTTGAAAATTACTTCTTTTTCCTTTCCATCTCTTCTTCCACTCCCCTTTGTTGCTGTGGTTGTCCTTTTCCCTGACTGGCTATCTTTTGCTGATGCTTACGAAGCCGCTTCAGCACTGATCTCCGGGGAGCATTTTTATCTTTTTTCTTCGGAGTATTGTTCATCAGTCCATCAATCATGTTGTAGTTGGCTTCTTCTGCCATCTCTGCACTGCGAAGATATTCTCCATTGTCCATGACCTTCTGCCAGTTTGCCAGCTCTGGTTTCTTTTTCTGCTGTTCTGGTGACTGCTGTATCTGATTCGGCTGCATTTGCGATTGCACCTGCTGTTGTCTTTGCTGTTCCTGTTCTTTTGCTGCCTGTTGCTGCATAAAGTTCTGAATGTTCCGTCTTGCTTCTTCGTCAAAGCCATTGTAACAGTCATTCATAACTACTGCACCATCTTCACTGAGAATCACATAGGCGGCTCTTGTCCCATACTCTTCATGTTCCATCAGAAACCATTTCTTCTCATTCATCAAAATATAATCCTGGGCAAGCCAAGTCCCTTTCTTTCCTTCAATTTCATATCCCGTTGTATCAATGAAAAGTCTGGTATCAGAGGAACTTTTGATTGTGAGAAATTCTGGAACGATAATGAATCCATCTTTATTAATATAGTAGGCTGTGGTTTTTCCCTCATCCGTAATTACCAGAACATCGCTACATCCGATGGAATGACCTTTGAAGTTCTTCGGTCGCTGTTTCTGCAGGCGTATTTTTATATCCGCCGGAGTTTCCCCTGGCTGGATTCTTCCAATGTACACCTGCTGATAGTTCTCAATGCTGATGCTCTTTCCTTCGCTTCTCAGCTTTTCATAAGAACGGAAACGGACATCACGATACTCTGGTGTTTCTTTTACCTGATATACTGCACACTGACTTGTACTCATTCCTCGTCCTCCTCTTCCAGTTCTGCTTTATAATCTTCCAGATCCATAAGAAAAATCTCATAGCCTTCATCACTCATGCAGAACAGCTTTCTTATGGTATTGCAGACAAGTCCGATCATATCCGCATCCCCTTTCAGAAATGGAATGATATGGTCGATAGCTTCCATCGTATCATTTCTGTTTCCTTTATCAAACATTGCCGTTACTAAACATTCGTCTGTATCAAAGTTCATTGCCAGATCCATCATAATTCTACATCCCCCTTCTTATGTGATTTGGATTTTTCAGTTACCATTTCTTTCTGCTCCTGTGCTTTTGCTCTTGCCTGGAACTCTTTTAACGACTGCAGTACAGATTTTTTCAGTTCTCCTTTTTCACCCTTTGCAGGCTCTTTGTTTTGTTCCCAGTTCGGTTCTACTGATACGGATTCTTTCTTGACTGGTGCTTCTGGAACTTCCTGTTTCACTTCCACAGTCTGTTCTGCTTCCTGCACTTTTCCATGTTTCTCATTCAGATATTTTTCCATATCGTTAATTGCTTTCTGTACCAATGGACTTTCCTTATAATGAGGAATCATATCTATCAGTTCCCTGTCTACTCTGTCCCAACACATCAGTTCATATTCACCGGAATAATCCTTATCCCCGTCCTGCAGGTCAAATCCAATCCCTTTGCCTCCATGCAGTCGATCTGCCGGAATACTTTCATAAATCTTAATCGCTTCTTCCAGAGTAAGATTATTATGGTACTCCCCCATGACCGGGAACTCCATGCACTCTGCTACATAGAAACTGATCGTAGCTTCTGGCTGTTCCTGTTCTGGTTGTCTGGTAAAGATAGAAAAGGTTTCTGCATTTTCTAAACGGGAAAGCAGTGACCGGGCAGTTATCACATCACTGTCTATATCAGATTCTTCCGATACTTCAACCAGCCAATCCTTTAAACACTCTGTTTTCTTATTCAGAATGTCCTCTATGATTTTCTCCACCTGTTCTTCCCTGTTCTCAACGGTATCTTTATATTCGTAAGTGTCATATTCATAGCTGAAATTATCTAAATCCACCGCCAGCTTTTCTATTTCTTTCTGGTCAAGATAGGCTTCTGACTCTTTCATATATTCTGCCAGAGTGATTCTTTCTTCTGCGATAGGATTGATGTCCACCTTAATACCTGCCATTGCGATGCCATGAGCATTTAATTCATTGAAGAAACTGTCCTCCCGGATATTGCCACGATAAGAAAGCACCACATCAAGGTCAGAATCATATCTGTAAAGTTCCTCTCTGCTTCTGGAACCATGCACCCTTGCTGCAAGTAGCTCTACTTCATTTTCCAGTCCCATCTCTTCCAGAATACCCTGTGCGTGATACAAGACACCCCGTTCCACTTCTGCCCTGCTAAGACCATTTAATGCTACTTCATCTCTCCCAATCTCAGAAGTCGCACGAAGCTCACCTGCCTGCAGTAAGTCTTTGGAATGTTGGATGGTCATTGCTTCAAATTCCTTATAATCCACTTTGATACATTCCATATCATCCATTCTTTCACTTTTTAAGATTTCATAAGTAGCTTTCTGAACAGATACTTTTGGACCGTCATAATCATTGGAATGGATTTCGTGCAGGTCAGAATCATAAAAAATATAAAAATAGCCTTCTTCCGTTGCCTGTACGGTCAGATACCCTTTGCTCTTGGTAAACTGCATTGCAATTCCCTCACAGGTATCCACTGCTCTTTCCCGGTCATAGTCCTCAAAAATACTTGGAGGACAATTCTTTAATAACTGTGCCAGCTGCATCTGCCGTTCGCCTGCTTCTTCCACTTCTGCCATCAAATCCTCATAGTCAACGGGAACTGCATTTTCCAGGGACATTTCTTCATCTTCCAAAATATCTTCCATTACCTGCCGCATAGAAATATCAGGATTGTCATAAGCACCGCCGTCGATCTCATCGTAATCCAAAGCATAAAAGGTATAATCATAGCCTTCCTCTGTTCTCTGGATTGCAAAATACCTATCGTCAATCTTATATGCCAGTTCATCCGGTTCCAGTTCCGACATAAGTCCTTCCACAGAAATCCCTTTCTCCTGCAGATATTCTGAAATAGCTTCCAATGCCCCTGTATCATACCCATTCCAGAGATCTTCTGCGACAAGCTGACCATGTTCCGATACGATAATCCCTGCCACATCTGAACCATACTCATCATGTTCCATGAAGAAGAACTTCTCCCCTGCATACTCTCTTTCATCTACTGTATGCCAGGTTCCTGCATGTCCATCTGCTTCAAATCCTCTCGTATCTGCTGTAATGGTGACTTCCGCTTCATCTAATGCCTGTTCAATCTTCTGCATCCGGATCTCTGCCCTTGCCATATCAATAAATCCATCTAACACTGCTGGGTGGCTTTCTATCACATAATCCTGATTCAGATTCTTCCCCTGATTGATATTTTCCGGGATTTCGATATGTTCTGCCCAGTCTTTGTTCTGTCTGGAAAATCTGCCATCATAAGAAAGTTCCCGAAGCGTATTTGCCATAACAAACGTCATACGTTCTTCTCCAAACTGTTCCAACACTTGTGTTGCGGCATCTTCCTTTAAATGCAGTCCATCAAAATTTAATGCGATTGCTTCCTCGATTGCTTTCTTACAATCAATGTTTAACTTTCTGGAATCCAGATAAGCATCTACATCCCGTTCTTCCATTGCCTGAGCAAGTGTTCCTTTATAGACTGGCGGGTAGGCTCTGGTATGATTATTTTCCAGTATCTCCATTCTCTGCTGTACAAAGTCCGGAAGTTCCTCAAAGCCGAAAGAATCCACATAATAAGCCTTTGTTTCCGCCGTCCGGTTTATAACTATGATATCGCTTACCGATAAGGAATGTCCATGAAAATCGTTTGGGCGGTTGATATTAAATCTCTCAAAAATATCATCTAATGTGATCGTTGGTGTCCATGGAGCCGCATACACCATCCTGTAGTCTTTTCCATCAATGCTATAGCCTAATTTTTGAGCCGATTCAACCCCCATAAACTGATAAGTATGCTCTCCACCCGTATCCATCTGATAGATTGCAAAACGACCGCTTTCTCCATGAAGAAGTAAGGTTTCATCAATCTTTTCTGCACTATCCTGTTCCAGTTTTTCCTGTCTGGCTATCGCTGCTTCTCTTTCTTTATGTACTTCCCATTCCGTTTCCGTAATACCAAAGATACCGTCATGCCCCAAGATTGCATTTTCTGTTTCTGCAAGAATCTGTCCTGCCTGTTCTGGATGATCTGGATTTCCATGTAAGATAAAAACTTCTGCACCTTCACGATACAATTCTACTGCCCTGTTTTTTTCAAGAGGATACATGTGTTCCAGTTGGATTCCTGCTTCGTGCATTTCTGTAAAACCGATCCTTCCATCTGGAAAGTTATCAATCTGTGTCTCTGTCTCATGCACAAGACTTCTCATAACTTCACTTCGGTCACCCCGATTCGCTGTCAGCATACGGTTTACCAGTCCCAAAACTTCGTCCCGGTCATCCATCTTATAAGCAAAATTTACAATAAGGTTTCTTTGTGACTCTGTAAAATTCTCATGGCTGGCGGTTTCTGCAGCTTCAATCAGTCTATGGGCATACTGCATGGTACTTTCCCTTTCTTCTGGAAGCTCTGTGGTTGGAAAGTTCGCTCTTGCTGCCTGGATCACTTCATGTACTAAGTTTGTACCGGCTTCCTCATAAGATTCCCGCATATCCCAGACCAGATCATTCAGTCTTTCTACCTGTCCAGGAAAGGTTTCTGCGTATTCCGTTACAAATGCTTTTTCTTCTTCTGTAAAAATTGTTCTTGGAAATTCTGCTTTTTCCACCAGCATTTCTGCCTGTTCTTTCGGTGTCAGCTCTGAAAAATAAGCACTGCCTGTATCTGCATCATACGCTGCATCAAAAAAGTGAATCGGATAATTTTCTCCCACTCCATCACTTGCATACAATACTGTGATTGCTGCACCTCTGTCCTCCAAAAATTCTTCCAGTGGTTTCTCATCCTCTGAAAGTTCTTTCTGTTCCAGTAAAGTAACATATTCCCTTACATTCTCCTGCACCTGTTCTGCTGTCATATTTTCAACCAGATTATAACTATATTCCGAACCCATACTGCCTGAAAGATACAAGATGACATCCTCTCTATGAAATGTTTCTCTGATCGGTCTTTCCATCTCAATTTCATGCATCTGCTCCTCAATGTTCCCAATGATCTCTGCCGATGTTTTTCGGATGGTATCCATAGACGCTTTCAGTGCCTTCATATCCCTGCTCTCGCACCAGCTGGCGATATAGGTAAACGAATATTCTGAAGTATCCAGACCAAAATGGTTGCAGACAATATAAGCGATACTTTCTGCTTCCACTTCCTTTGTTGTCTGGTCTTTTAAGACGCCTTCCGCATCCATTACTTCCCGGTCATGCAGCAATGCGTGGCTCACTTCATGGACTCCGGTTTTCATCGTCTGAACATTACTCATATCTTCCTTTATCGCAATATATTTTTCTGTCTGGTGATAATAGCCTTTTGCTTCCCCTTCTACATTCATCATGCGGATCGGCACAGGAGAAATATTCTGCAATGCCTGCATGAAGGTATCATAAAACTGTACACTTCCGGTAAGCTCCGGCACCTCCAGTTCTGCAATCGGTTCTCCCTCTGTCTGACTGACATCAAATACTGTCGCTACCCGAAATCTTGGGATAATCATTTCCACAACCTCTGTTTCTGGTTGTCCATCTTCACCAATGATTGGTTCCTGTGTATCCGGGTCAATCTTTTCAATCTCCTGTTTTTCTCTTACTGGTGTCGGTGCAATAATCTGGATTCCTTTTTCTCCACGTTTTACATGACGGTTAAATTTCTTCTGCCATGCCTGATAGCCTGCCACCAGTGTTGCTTCCGGTTTCTGCATGGTGATCAGCAGCGTGTTATTAAAGCTGTAATTATGGAACTTCGACATGGTATTCAGATATTCGGTATATCTCTCCGAAGTAAAGATTTCCTTTACTCCCTGCTCCAGCCGTTCCGATATTTCTTTTAACTGTTTTTCTATATTATTTGCCATAAACAAACCCTCCATTTTATGTCCCCGCCAGAGAAAACTCTGACGGGAAATCTTTTATAACTCCTGTTCGTGTTTTTTCTTTGCAGTTTTCTGTGTAACGGTCTGTTCCGCTGTATTCTGCTGTGCCTTCTCCTGCTTTAATCGTTCCAGAATAGACGGCTTATGGATTCTGTCTGCTGTTTCCGGAAGTTCTTTTTCTTCTACGGCATCCCTGCTGTCCGTGTTACTTCCTTCTCTGCCAATATCCTCATCTGCCATAATCGTCTCATTACCCTTTTCATCCATGTTCAGCAATGCATTTAACTCGGATAACCGTTCTATCTTTTCATTCAGCTCTGCTTCTTTCGGGAATGGCTTCTTTACCTCTTCCTGTGCCGTAGCAAGCTGCTGTTGTACGGTTTCTAACTTCTGCTCACTTTCCGTCAGCTTCCTGTCGATAGAAGAAAGCGTGTTATGGATACGCTGCATATTTCCTACCGGGTCTTTTCCAATCTCCAGCTTATAAGAGCATTTTCCTTTGATCGTCAGTTCAAACGCATTGGAGAACATATTGTAGGAAGCAGATAACGTAAACCCCTGATATTCCCCGACCTTTCCGCCGGTGCTAACGGCTTTTAACCCTGCACAGGCAGCGATCAATGCCTCTCCTGCTTCTTTCTTATCTTCATAAAGGACATTCCCTACCGTCATGGCAAACGTGTCATTATCCTGTAAATCCACGCTTTTTACTATCTGGGAATCTATCTGCATCCCGGCAATCCGCTCTTTCAATGCACTGATCTGTACCGGGAAATTCTTTGCAATATCGGATTCCAGACGGTAAATCTGACTGGTATGGTTTGCCTTTAAGAGTTTTAGCTTACTCACCTGCACATCCAGATCCATTTTTTCCTTAATGTACGGATTGCCTGTGGCAAGTGCCTTTATTTCCGCATAGGACAGTGCCGTATCATCCACATCTTCACAAGCCCTGACCGGGGATTTGCTAGTCATAATCTGACTGATAAACTTCTGCTTATTCTCCAAAATCTGCCACATATACGCATCAAAAGTGTTCTCCGTCACATACCGGAATATCTTTACTTTGTCATTCTGGTTTCCCTGTCTTAAGATACGTCCTTCCTGCTGTTCCAGATCAGACGGCTTCCACGGACAGTCAAGGTGATGGAGGGCAATGAGCCTGTCCTGTACGTTGGTACCAGCACCGAGTTTTGGAGTGGAACCCATAAGGATTCTCACCTGCCCGGCCCGTACCTTTGCAAACAAATCTGCTTTCTTTGTCTCCGTGTTGTATTCATGGATAAACGCAATCTCTTCTTTCGGGATTCCCCTAGCAACCAGTTTGTTTCGGACATCATCATATACATTGAAAGTCCCATCCCCTTTTGGAGTAGCTAAGTCACAGAAGATCAGCTGTGTTGTCCGGTCTGCTTTTCCTTCCTCCCATACCTGGAAAGCATTTTCCACACAAGTATTCACCTTGCTTTTTTCGGCATCCGGAAGGAGTTCATTCAAAAGCCTTTGGTCCAAGGCACACTTCCTTCCGTCGTTGGTTATCTTGAGCATGTTATCCTCTGTCGGATTCACAAGACCGCCTCTTACACTTTCTACACGTTCTGAAAATGCTGCTACCATATCCTGCTGTTCTTCACTTGGCTTCAAGACTTCATTGATAAACTCTGCTTCCGGTACAGGAAGATTCAGCATATCCGATGTCTGAATATCCGCAGCTTCCTTAAAAATAGAGATCAGCTCCGGAAGATTGAAAAAACGGGCAAACCGTGTTTTTGCACGATAGCCCGTTCCTTCCGGTGATAATTCGATTGCGGTTACTGTCTCCCCGAACGTTGCCGCCCAGGAATCAAAGTGTCCCATACCCATACGCATGAGTGTGTCATACTGGAGATAACGCATGATAGTGTAAAGCTCCGTCATACTGTTCGATACGGGAGTACCTGTAGCAAAGGTGATCCCTCTGCCTCCTGTCAGTTCATCCATGTACCGGCATTTCATAAACATATCCGAACTTTTCTGTGCATCCGTCTGTGAGATACCCGCCACATTCCGCATTTTTGTATACAAAAAAAGGTTCTTAAAACTATGGCTTTCGTCCACAAACAGCCGGTCTACACCCAACTGTTCAAAAGTTACTACATCATCCTTTCTGGTCTGGTCATTGAGTTTCTTCATCCTCGCCTGCAGGCTTTTCTTTGTTTTTTCCAACTGCTTGATGGTATAATTCTGCCCTGCCTGATGTGCCGCTTCTTCAATGGAGAACGTAATATCTGCGATCTGATCTTCCAACATAGCAATCTGCCGTTCCCTTGAAAGAGGGATTTTCTCAAACTGTGTATGTCCAATGATCACGGCATCATAATCCCCTGTCGCAATACGGGAACAGAAACGTTTTCTGTTTGCCGGCTCAAAGTCTTTCTTCGTTGCCACCAGGATATTTGCCCCAGGATAAAGTCGTAAGAAATCACTGCCCCACTGCTCGGTCAGATGGTTTGGCACAACATAAAGATTCTTCTGTGAGAGTCCCAGCCGTTTTGATTCCATACCAGCTGCGATCATCTGGAACGTCTTTCCTGCTCCTACGCAATGAGCCAGTAACGTATTGTTTCCATACAGCACATGAGCCACTGCGTTTTTCTGGTGCGGCATCAGGGTGATCTCCGGGTTCATGCCAACAAACTGAATATGGCTTCCATCATATTCCCGTGGACGGATGCTGTTAAATCGTTCATTATAGATCTTACAGAGATCTTCCCGTCGGTGCAGGTCTTTAAATATCCACTCCTTAAATTCCTCTTTGATCAGCTCCTGCTTCTGCTGTGCCAGCATTGTTTCCTTCCGGTTTAATTCCCGGTGTTCCCCATCGGCATCCTGTACCGTGTCATAAATCTTGGTATCCCGGAGGTTTAAGGCATCTTCCAAAAGGCGGTAGGCATTGGCTCTCTGTGTTCCATATGTGGAAGTAACAAGGGCATTTCCGTAGCTGTCCACATTTTTTCCCATAACATTCCACTGTCCGGTCACTTCGGCATACTGGACTTTGACCTTGCTCCCTACATAATATCTTGGTGTATGGAATGTCTCTGCCATAAACCGTGTAATGTAATCCTCGGAGATCCAGGTTGCCCCAAGTCTTGCCTCAATCTCTGACGCATCCAAATCTTTTGGCTGTACCTGCTCCAAATACTGCACGTTCACCTGATATTCCGGGTGATTTTCTGCAAACTGTTTGGCAATCTGCAGTTTCTCCCTCACATTTCCAGAAAGATATTCGTCCGACGGCTCCCATTTTTCACCGATCGGATTCTTAAAGATCACCCCTGCCAGTTCTTCGGTAAGCTCCTCTTCTGTTTTCCCGGAAAGCTGTGCCATATAGGAAAGGTCAACGCCTGCCCTCTCACCAATAGAAACCGCAAGTGCTTCACTGGCAGTATCTACAGAAGTTACCGTTTCTGCCCTGCGGATTGTCCTTTTGGTAAAAATATCCGCTTTCCGTTTCAGTTCTCCCTTATCATCCAGAAATTCCAGAGAAGTCAAAAGACAATAGCTGCTGTCCTGACTAAATGCCCTCTTATTGGCATTGCTGCTGATAAGACCATATTTTGCTGTAAAGGTATCGTATTCTTCATTGAGTTTTCCCTGCAGCTTTGTGATCTGTTCATCACTTCCCTCTTCCATCTGGCACTGGATCAGTTCATTCGTAACATCACGGATCTTCACCATCCCTTTGACACGTTCTGCTGTCATTGCCGGAAGCTCCATGCGGTTCATCACAGAATTTTCCCGGTAATAAACTTCCTCATTCACTACGGTAAAACTGAAATTCTTTACATCCGGGTCTGCCGGGATAGAGACAACATCCTCCTCCAGCTCTGTATCCGAAAGTTCCAGTTCCGTGATCGTGCCATGGATATTCTGGACGGCTTCTTTTAACTGTTCTTCTAAGGTAATTCCTTCTTTTGGTTTTACGGTCACTTCCTGCTTTCCGTACTGGGTACTTTCTGTAGTAAAATCACCAAGCACCATTTCCGGATGCTCTGCAAAATAAGCATTGACCGAATAGCCTTCCGGTGTTTCCTTTAAATTTAACCATTCCGGTTCCTCAATGGATGCCCTGTCCCTTTTCTGGAAAAACAGAATATCAGAAACAACGCTGGTATTGGCATTTCTCTGGAACGCATTATTCGGTAATCGGATGGCTCCAAGCAGTTCTGCCCGGTTTGCAATATACTGTCTCACTGCTGGGTTCTGCTTATCCATCGTTCCACTGGAAGTTACCACTGCAACTACGCCGCCCGGACGGACCAGATCAAGGGATTTTGCAATAAAATAATCATGGATCATAAAATGATGGCGGTCATACCTGCGGTCACTGACCTGATACGCTCCAAACGGAACATTGCCTATCACACAGTCGAAAAAGCTGTCCGGATAACTGGTTTCCTCAAATCCCTGCACGGCAATCTTATTTTTCTGGTAAAGCTGTTTTGCAATCCTTCCCGAAACCGGGTCAAGTTCTACACCGTACATATTGGCTTTGCCCATACTCTCCGGAATCAGTCCCATAAAGTTACCGACACCACAGGACGGCTCCAGAATATTTCCCTGTTTCAGTCCCATATTTTCCAGTACTTCATACATACTTCGGATCACGGTCGGGGACGTATAAAAAGCATTTAAGGTCGATGCCCTTGCTGCACTGTATTCTTCCGGCGATAAAGTATTCTTTAATTCCAGATACTCATTCGCCCAGCTGCTGTTATTTTCCTCAAATGCCTGTGGGATACCACCCCAGCCAACATAACGGGATAATATTTCCTGTTCTTCGGGTGTTGCCAGACGTTCTTCTTTCTCCAAAGTCTGTAACAAATGGATGGCTTCCATATTTGCCTTATACTTTGCCTTCGGACCGCCTGCACCAAGGTCATTATCCTGGATACGGAAGTTGTGTGGTTCTATCACGGCTTTTTCCTGTTCTGGTTTCAAATATGGCTGAAATTCTCCCTCATATCCAAACAGTTCATTTTCTCCGGGAATATAATTGCGTCCGGTTTCCAGGCACCGGAACACATCGGCAGTTGGTGCATTGCTGACTGCATAAAAATCATCATACGAATATTTAGGGAAATCTTCTGTATGGTAGGTTGATAAATGCAGTTCTGTATTGGAACGGGTCTGTGCAACCAGATCTTTTCCCTCTAGTCCTTCCGGCAATACCCCTACTGCTTCAAAGTGATACCCCTGATACTCAAAAACACCCTCATCCCAGGACTCTGCCAGTTCTTCTGCTGTTTTAGCTGTTGTCTCTTCTTCTGGTTCAGTTGGTTCCTGTCCCTCAGAATCTTTCGTTGTTTCCTGTTCCTGACTTTCCAGAATAGATTCTTCGGCAGTAACCTCTTCCTCTTCTATTTCCTCCACATCTGACATATCTACTACGGTCGGTTCTGCCACTGCCTTCGTATCCAAGAAATCAAACATGGTCATCTGGTGCCCTGACGGTTCTGTAAAGAATGGTTCTGCTTCTGGTGTCGGGAAAATCGTATAGGTTCCCTCTGCATACTGGTGGAGTTCCGAAAGAAGTTCTGTTTTCTGCTGGTAGTTTGTCCCATACGCTTCAAAATCCAATGGAAGAGCTGCCAATGCTGCATCCATCTTCTGTAACAGTTCTTCTGTCTGCTCTGGATTCTTTAATACTGCCTCCATTTCTTTACCTGGTTTTTCCCAGAAGAAATCATCCGTAAATGGTCTGTCTATCTCTTCCGGAAGACGGTCATAAAAGCGGAGTACCTTATTCGCCATCTGCTCCCGTTCATATTCCGGCATACGAGCATAATCTTCTGCCTGCAGGAACTGGTCATTCTTTATCAGATAAGCTACTCTGTTTGCAACTTTATTCCAGGACAATAAAATTGACGTATATGGATTCCCATAAGCACCTCTTGCAAGAAACAATCCTTTTCCATCATAGTTTGCGTGTGAATCATCGGCACCAGACAGTGCATGACTGCTTCCACCGATCCCATACTGTTCCTTGATAAAACCTGTCCTCGCTCTTTCATCCTCATGCAGCAGATAAAAGGAATACGTCCTAAGCCTGCCCTGTGAATACGCTCCACCTCCTGCAAGATAAGCATCAATCTCATCCTGTGTAATGAACATCGGATGTTCTTTCCAGGCAAAGCCGTCCCTAGCCTGATAAGGAATCACCTCATCCGCAAACTTCTGAAACTGCTTTGAGATATTTACAGGATTATAATGATGGAAACGCATAATGGAATGATTTTCTTCATAGGCTTCTGCCAGTGCTTCCAGTCTTTCATTTAGTTCCGAAAGCCACTGGGAATCTTCCAGCTTTTCTTCCAGATAATCTGTGATCTCCGGATAGATGCTGCGAAGATGTGGTAAGTCCTCTTCGTCAAAAACAATCTCGGCTACTCCTTCTGCCATATCCCCTTTCATATAGGCAAGAGCCTGGGCATGTTCTTTTACTGCATTACTTCTTGCCGCATCCAATACAGACTGTGGTGCATATTCACCCTGATCTAAAAGCTGATGGATACGTCCGCTGACATCTTCCCATGATAAAAATGCCTTATCTAAGATATGGTCTGTAACCGTATGCCCCACTGCGATCTGCATCCCGGTTTCATCAAACCAGACTGAATATTCATTTCCATCAATCTGAAAACCTTTTCCACCTTTGCGGTATTCACGCCTCACAAACTCCGTATATTCCTCCGGTGTCTGTTCACTCATGAAATTATAGATGATCCGGAGCTGGCTTGCTTTCCGGTTTCCTCCTGTCCGTAAGATCTCATCAACAACTTCCTCTTGAATCGGGATTTCTCCTGCATAAAGGGCAGTTGCCCTTTCCTCGATGTTCCGCCTTTGTTCATCTGCAGTTGGATATTCGGGCAAAGATAAAGCAGAGGCGATCTCTTCCTCTGCTTTACTCAATCCATCTTCTCTTGTATCTTCGACTAACTGTATACCAATTCCGTCAAGATGCTCTCTTCCGCTGTTGCCATCAGTGCGTTCATGTGTGCTGTCCATGCCATCGGATCTGCTTCCTTGTCCGGTGCCGGATTCTTCTCCAGTAATTTCTCCATCTGGCTGTCCATTCTCTCCTGTGCCGCTTTCTCGATCTGTTCCAGATGGCTGTTCAGCTTCCCGGTCAGGAACAGGCTCTGATAAAGGCTGTTCTTGTGTTCCTTCAGAAATGTCCTCCGCAGCATCCCGTATTTCCCGATCGTCACTTCTTCCTCTTCGACGGTCAGATTCGGAAACAGGTAATCTCCCTTGCGATGATATGTCAGTTCCATAATCGGTTCCTCCTTCATTTTCAATATTTTCTTCTTTTTTCGTTTCTGCATCCTGGTTTTTAGTTTCACGCATTAACGTGGTAAAGTTATTATAATTCCTTTCATTTGAATTTTCAACCTCTTTTCTCGCTTCTTCCAGAGAAATTTTATGTACGGTCTTTCCAATATCAATCAGAATACTCTCACTGAGCTGGCTTGCCGTATTTCCAAGAAAGGTGAGAACTGACAGACGGTTATAATCTGTGATATGCATAAAGTCCTCTTCTTCCAGAAGTTCCATCGGGTCAAGCCCGCATCGCCTGGAAAGCAGATAGTAAACACTGTCTGTTGCCAGCTGACGGAAATCACTGCGGATCGTCACCTCATCCAGATCTTCCAGATAAGTACCTTCTACAGCATATTCCAATCCGTCCAGGTATTCCTCCAGATTATCACTGACCATTTCCCTTGCGACTGCCATCAATGCATCCTGCAAAGTTGCTGTATCTTTTTCTTCCAGAGCATAGACCTCTGCCAGATGGGTGAGGATCTCTTCTCTCTGGTGTTCCTGCATCTGCCACAGATACGGGCTTCTGCCCCCGGCTACCATGTGGGTATCCGAAATATCAAACACATAACGGAGTCTGGTATGCTGTCCTGTTTCATCAAGCAGGGCGATTCCCCTTGCACCACGGTTCACCCATCGGAACATCTTTTCATTCCATAATTCCAGTGATGCACAGGCCGTTGCTTCCGGATGCTGTGCATGGATCAGAAGCTGGTCTGAAAAAGAATAACGGTATAACCTTGATGCTGTGTCCATATAATCCATCCAGTCTCTGGGGGAACCGCTCACTGATACGGCATGTTCCTGTGCCAGATCCCGGATGTCCTGTAATTTAGACATATCGCTTTACCTCCTTGTCTTATTTCTTTTTCTTCTTTGGGAATTCCAGATGGAATCTCGGCTTGCCATCCTCCAGCGTGAGTAACAGATCTGCATCAAATTTCATATCTTTCTTTTTAGAATACAGACCTTTTACATGGGTACAAGCCTTATCAAGAAGTTCTCTTGCCATCTTTTTATCCAGATTTTTCTCCATGCTTCCCAGGAAACGGTTTTCTTTCCAAAGGGCAAAATCACACTGACGGTTTGAGCAGTAAAAATTCTGTTTCCCCTCGAAAACATCACAGCCACAGACCGGACATTTGCCGATCACTTCCCTCTCCATCTGGAATCTCCTGCGTTCCTCTTCCGGTATCTCCCTGCATACCTCTAAAATCTTACGTACAAGAGAAGTAATCTCTCCCATAAACTGAGTATCTGTAATCTCTCCCTTTTCCATCAGCAACAGCTGGTTCTCCCATTCCGCTGTCATTACTGCTGATTTCAGATACTCTGGCATGACCTTTACCAATTCCTTTCCCTCGGTACTTGGTAATATCTGCTTACCCTTTCTCTGTGCATAACCGGAAGAAACCAATTTTTCAATGATACTTGCCCTTGTTGCCGGAGTCCCCAGCCCTTTCTTTTCTGTTTCAGAATCAAACTCCTTATTACCGGCTGTTTCCATTGCAGCGAGGAGCGTATCTTCATTGAATGGTTTCGGCGGAGAGGTATAATGTGTGGTTTTCTCTGCTTTTACTGGAAAAAGCCTCATTCCTTCTTCATACCCAGCAGGAATCGAAGTCTCTTTTTCCTTTTCCTCCACTGGTTCCGCTTTGACACACAGCTGTTTAAATGCCTTTTCTACTTCCTTAAATCCCATCTGTACTGGAATCTTCCCTCTGGCTTTAAAATCATGTTCCTGGCACTTTACCGTAATATCTGTCTGCTCATACAGATATTCTTCTCCAGTTGCCTGTACCAGCTGCTGACAGATCAGCATCATCAGATTCTTTTTATCTGCCGGTAAATCAGCAATTCCTTTCTCCACGGCTTCTTTCGTCGGAAGAATCGCATGGTGATCAGATACCTTTGCATTGTTGATTACCCTTTTTATGCCATGCCCCAACTGTCCATAATCTACAAATGGAAGTAATACTGGCATTTTTCCTACCAGTTCCTCTACCGAATCTTTCATATCCTCCGTTACAAACTGGCTGTCTGTTCTTGGATAAGTAACCAGCTTTTCTTCATATAATTCCTGTAACATATCCAGTGTGCATTTCGCTGTATATCCAAAGTAACGGTTGGCTTCTCTCTGCAAACTTGTCAGATCATAAAGTTTCGGTGGAAATGATTTCTTACGTTCTTTCTTCATCTGTGTGACCACAGCGGTCGAACCATTACATAACGCTGCAAGCAGATCCGCAGCTTCTTCATTTGCAATGTTCTCGGAAACTACTGTAAGTTTTCCATCTGTCAGTGCTACCTTATAAAACGCTTCTTTTTGAAAATGCTCAATCCTCTCCTGCCGTTCTGCAAGCATGGCAAGGGTTGGGGTCTGTACCCTGCCCACAACCAATCGTTTAAAATATCTCGTGGTGTATGCTCTGGTTCCATTCATTCCGATCAGCCAGTCAGCCTGTGCCCTGCACACCGCAGCCATACAGAGATTCTTATATTCTTCCTCACTTTTCATTGTCTGGAAACCTTTCTGAATGGCGGCATCTTCCATCGAGCTGATCCACAGACGTTTCACTGGTTTCCTGCATCCGGCAAGCACATACACCCTTTGAAAAATCAGTTCTCCTTCTCTTCCTGCATCACAGCCATTTACCAGATATTCCACATCGCTTCGGTTCATCAGACCTTTTAAGACATCAAACTGCTTCTTTTTATCCTTGGAAACTTTCAGCTTCCATGCTTCTGGAAGGATTGGCAGATCATCAAACTGCCATTTTTCATATTTCGGGTCATATTCCTCTGGCTGTGCGTATTCTGCCAGATGTCCTAAGCACCAGCTGACAATACAGCTTTCTCCCTCCAGATAACCGTCCTCCCGCTTATAAGCGGACAGATTTTTCGCATAACTTTGTGCTACACTTGGCTTCTCTGCAATCACTAAAAATTTAGACATAATCCTTTCCTTTCTACAAAAAAGGCAGCCAAGATTTCTGGCTGCCCCTGTCCTTATTACTGTTTCCATTTCTTAAAAACGCTTATTCTTCTTTTTCATCGTCCTCTTCATTTACATACGGACCGTCTGAAAATTCAAGCTGTTCACTTACATAATCTTCGTCCTTACTGCGTCCATGTTTCTTATAGACTGCGATTCCTGCAAAGCCTAAGATTGCGGCAACTACGATAGCTGCAAGACCTTTCACATTCATTCCGCTTTTCTCTTCTTTCTTCACTTCGGTTTCCTCCTCTGCTGCTGGTGTAGTTTCCGGTGTGGTTTCCGGGATCACTACGGTTGATTCTTCAGTTTTCTTGTCTTTTTCTGTTTCATCCAGAAATTCTGCCAGATCATTCTCATCGACCAGAGACATCATATACACATTCTCTGTATTACTGGAACGGTCAATGACCATGTAAAAAGTATTCCCCTTTTTCGTCTGGATAGTAAGGAACTGTTTTGTATCATCATTTTCCTTATCATCTACAAGCTGGGCATTTCCCGGTGTAGAAAAAGCAGAATTATTACTTTCTCCGGTAACTCTTCCCGTATCCTCTGCTTTCTCCGTATCTTTACTCTTTTCTGTTGTTGTCTCTTCCACCACCGCTGTCGTTGTCTCTTCTGCCGGTGGATTTGCATTTGCATAAACAGTAGCAAGGGATGTTCCCGAAATCATTGTTACCGCCATAGCAATCATCAGAAGTTTCTTTACCACTTTATTCCTCATCGTCTAAAACCTCTCTTTCTGCCACCTGCCCCACAGGTGGTCTGTTATCGCTTTCTTTTTGGGATGTCTCCTTGGTATCTTCCACTGTGATACCGCCGTCCTCATTTATCTGAATCATAACGGTTCCTTTCTGAATCCCGTCAAGCAGTACCAGCAGCTCCCGGCTGTCCAGTTTCATAGAACGAAATGATTTGATAATCTCCATATCTTCCATCTGTTGTTTTAAAGTATTCTGCCGTTTCAGATGTTCCTGAAGCTCTGCAATCTTATCCTCTGTTTTCTGAATATCATCCAGAATCTTTTTCAATTTCATGTTCATCTGCCTGTCACCTCCTCTAATGCAGACGACCAAATGCCATAAAGTGTTCCTGCCAGTAGGCACTTGCGATACTTGTATATTGCACCGGCTTACCACAATGAATCATCATGTTATTGCCGACATAGATTCCAACATGACTCGCTCCACTTGTGTTATAGGTTCCCTGGAAGAAGATCAAGTCTCCCGGTTTTGCTTCCGATGGAGATACCTGCGAACAGTGAGAACGAAGTCCATCGGCAGTACATCTTCCAATATTCCATCCATTTCCACAATTATTGATAACCCAGCTTACAAATCCGGAACAATCAAATCCACTTGGGGAATAACCACCCCAGACGTAAGGAACTCCCAGATATTTCTCTGCTTCCCGGATCATCTTTGCAAACTGTGGATCAGATAAAGCATCTGTCGGTATGGTATAACCAAATCCACCACTTCCGGTGGGTATGCTGTTTAAGTCAAACAGGTAATCACGATTTCCATAATATTTGTTATACGCATCGTATCTTTCCTGTTCTTCTTCCGTCATGCGGCTTCTCAACACGGTATCCAGATTGCGGTTTGTCATCGTCACATCCAGACGGTTTACTTCTTTCGTTGTCGTAACCTGCACTTCCTGGCTTCCATTGCTGTCTGCTATGTATGCCTCCCATGTCTGGTGCCCGTGTGCGGAAGCTGCTGCATGGTTATCATAATAAACATCAAACTGAACACCATATCTTGCAAAAGCTCCGGTATCTTCTACTACATATTCCACACCATTCATAACGACATGGGTTCCCATCGGTACAAAAGGATTCGATGCATCTACGGCGATCGTATGATTGGCTGTCGGCATCGCACCGCTGGCTGTCGGTCCTCCACTCCACTGCCCACAGCAGATGGAGCAGTTACAATACCCACTGGTGACAACCTGTCCCAGTGATTCTCCTACCCGGACTGTCTTTGTTTCGGTAACTGTCTCTCTGGTAGCATCTGTCGTAATCCCATACTGCTGACGGAAAATTGACTCTATCTCCTCTGCTACTTCATCATAAGTAAAACCACCGTATTTAACTGTCAGATAAGAGATCAACTGATATGGATTATGTCCGATCTCATCAATCTGGTACCGGTATTCATCGTAATCCGGATGCGTGGATTCCATCTGATTGATCTGCGTATTTAAGGCTTCTTCTAATGCCCGGTATGCATTTTCAGCGGCATAAATGTCCTCATCTGTACTGGAATAACTGGTGGAAATAATGGCAGACGAAGCTCCCTGCAAGGATGCACTGCAGCTGGTAAAACTTGCTGCAATCAAAACAAAGATCAATCCAAAGATAGCAACTGTAGCAAAAATCCCACGGTTTTGTGCCGCAATCATTTTGACTGCATCTTTTGCTTTTTCTGTAAATTTCTGTGCTGAAGTAATCGCCGCATCCTTTGCCTTTTTGCTCTGCTTTGCTGCCTGATACTGTTTCTGATAACGTTTCTTCTGGAACAGCTTTTGCAATGCAGATTTTCTTTTTTGCTCCGCTTCCTTCTTCACCATCTTTTTTGCTTCATTTCCATAAACAGATTCAAACATCAGCCTGCTTTTTTCTGCTTCATCAAGAACGCTTTCTTTCAGTCTTTTTGACTGTTCCCTCCTTTGCTTTAAGCGTTCCCTTGTATAAATGGATTTTCTTGCGAGGCTTTCTCCTGCAAGCTCTGCCCGGTGTGCCCCTTCTACCGCAGCATTATCCTCTTCTGCCTCATGGGTTTTCCAATGAGCCGCCGTAGCCGCAGCATCTTTCACGGCAGATGCAGAACTTCGGATACCGATACCGGCTCCATGTACCATGCCATCACTTTCATCGCCAAACGATAATCTGGAACTCTTTTTCCGCTGTTCTTTCAGCACACGTTCCCGCTTCGATTTGCCTTTGATCTCCTCCGAAAATCCATCCAGAGACTCTTCTGCCACTTCTGAAGTTTCCCTGTACCGGGCAGCTTCTCTCTTTGCCGTCTTGCTTTCTTCGGAAGCCTCCTTTTCCTTCCGTCTTTCTTTTGACGCATAATCTCTGACCATCTTTTTCTTACGGAGATCCCGGCTGTCTGCAACCGTTTCCAGATAAGCCCGTTCTCCCCTTGGCTGTCCACGGATGCTCTCACTGCGAAATGCGGATTTCGTTGCAGCTGTGCTTTCATCGGCTACTTGTTCCCCATCCAGTTCTCTATCTATATCTTGTTCTGACTCCTCATCCAGTACAGATTCTCTACTATATCTGGTTTTTTTGGAACTTTGCTCCGGATGTTCTGTTTCCCTTTTTTCATTGATATGCTCACGCCTTCTCTTACTGAAATCCAGCTCATCCTTTTTTTCACTACGGGAAACCTCTGTATCCATATCCCGTCCAGTGATCCTTTTTTCTTCTTTATTCCGAAGGTTCTCTTCTCTAAGACCATCACGACTCATCTTCTGGACGGTTTTATCTCTCGCCTTATACTCATGCTCCTGCAAATCTCACCATCCCCTTTACTGTTTACCTGTTATTCTGCTTTATCCTGATAGCTCTCCCATTTTTCCAGTACCTCATCTGCCAGTCCTGCAATGGAATCTGTCAGCTTATCTGTAAGTCTTTCACTCAATGTTCTTCTTGCAGCCAAGCAGGAAGTAATCCCCATAAAGTCAATCAGTTCCGCTAAATACAGCAGATCATCTAACATCTCGCCAAACACCTCCTCCCCGTTACTGTCCTTTCCTTTTTCTAAAAGTTCTTTATAATTGTCTGCACAGATTCTCTCTGCAAATACACAGCAAGGTTCCCCATTGCATCTCTCAAAATTCGTATAATCTCTCATGTAGTGATCCTCCATTTCATTCTTGGGCCGAAAAAAGGCCGGAAATCTTTTCCCGGCTCATCCCCTGCTTTTGTTCTATTTTTTTTTATATTTTTTAATCGTCTCTTTCTCCGATACCAAGTTTTTTACGCTTCTCCACCTCATCCGGCTTAGAAGTCATCAACGCATACAGCATCAGGGAATTATCAAATTTATCCTTAAACGGAATAATGGTACTGCCATAAAAGACCAGTCCCTCACCTTCCCCACTGTTGGTAACATAAGAAAGCTGATGTGGTGAAATGTTCAGCTGCTTTGCAAGAATCTGCCTGTCACCGGATGCCTGGTTTAACATCAGGATAAAGTCAGAATTTTCAAAGATATTTTCTATCTCACGGCTGGCAAGCAGGTCTTTTACATTCTGTGTGATACCCGTCGGAATACCGCCCCATTTACGGAATCGCTTCCAGATTTCCACGCTGTACGCAGCTGTCTGCTCTTCTTTTAAAAGCAGATGAAATTCATCAATGTAATATCTGGTACTCTTATTCGCTGAACGGTTAATCGTTACTCTGTTCCATACCTGATCCTGTACGATCAGCATACCAAGCTTTTTCAGCTGTTTTCCCAAGTCTTTGATGTCGAAACATACCATGCGGTTACTCAGTTCCACGTTAGTTCTGTGATTGAATACTTTCAGAGAACCATTGACGTAGATTTCCAGTGCAGTCGCAAGACGCTGTGCCTCCTGTTCCTTCTGCTCACGGAGAAGATTATATAAATCCTCTAAGATCGGCATCTTTTCCGGTACTGGGTCAGAAAGGAAGTCCTGATACACCAGACGCACACAACGGTCAATAACTGTTTTTTCTACCGGCTCCAGTCCATTCTTCCCACCAACTACCAGCTCACAAAGAGACAGGATAAAATCGGACTTTAAGGAAAGTGGGTCATCATCATCTGCGTAATCCAGATTGATGTCCATCGGATTGATATAATCATGGCTGGTTGGTGAAATGCGGATAACCTGTCCATGAAATGCCCGGAACAACGGATAATATTCTCCTTCCGGATCGCACACGATAATGTCATCTTTTGTCACGATAAATGCGTTGGTGATCTCACGCTTTGCCGCAAATGACTTACCGGCACCCGGTGTACCCAAAATCAAACCATTCGGGTTTTTCAGTTTCTTTCTGTCTGCCATGATCAGGTTATTGGAAAGGGCATTTAAACCATAGTAAATGGATTCCCCGCCCATAAACAATTCCTGTGTGGTAAACGGAACAAAGATTGCCGTAGATGTTGTGGTAAGTGCCCTTTTGATCGGCACAAGATTCATGGCAAGTGGCAGGCAGCTCATAAGCCCCTGCTCCTGCTGATAATCCAGACGTTTCAATGCACAGTTATATTTCTGTGCAATACCGGCAGTCTGGAATACGACATTTTCAAGCTCCTGCTTTGTCTCTGCCGTATTTAAAAACAGTGCCGTTACAAGGAACATCCTCTCATTCCTGGACTGTAAATCTTCCAGAAGTCTCTTGGCTTCTCCACCATATGTATTTAAGTCTGATGGGATAATGTCCATGTCATATCCGGCACGAACTGCCTTTTTCTGCTCCTCAATCTTCATCCGGTTAATATCGGTCACCTTGCTCTTTACCAGCTTGATCGCTTTCATCTGGTCAATGGACTGGATATGGAAATTCACCATAATGTTACTGTCCATCTCCAAAAACTCTGCCAGCATCTTGTCCGTAAGCTCTGGTGCAAGAATCTGAAGATAAGAAACGGCTCCTATCGTTCCACCCATCTGAAAGTCTTTTCCATTCTTAAATACGAAGCTGGTCGGTGCAATATAATCCTTTGTGCTAAGACCTGTCCGAAGTACCTCATCATAAGAAAAATGGAAAGGGACTTTACTATCCTGATTAAATGTCTCATACATGATCTGCAGCCTTTCGGCTCCATTCAACGGATATGCTGTCACACCAAGGATCTTGAAATTATTCATAATATCCGACTCGATACGTTCCAGCTTCGGTCGTGCTTCCCGGATATTCTCTGCTTCAATACCAAACGTAATATACTTGGTACGCATCAGACCATTATTTCCTTTTGCCAGCTGATTATTAAGCATCTGTGCAAACTCCATACGCAGATCATCAAACTCATCCTCCTGCGGATTGATATGGATAACCTTTTCATACTCCGCCATGTTGCTGTGCTGATTGATAAAGGAAAGCTGAAAATGAATCGTGCTGTCAAAATAATTTAAGAAGTCACACCAGTTTTCAAAGATCGCATTTTTATCCTCATTCTGAGCTAACTGGTAGTTGATGTCATAAAAACGGATGGTCTTGGAATAAAATTTATCCTGCACACGACAGATACCATCTCTCCCCATCTCATGATAAGGAATGGACTGCTGTGCTGTAATCCGTTTATCTTTGGCAGTATTTGCTACTTTCTTTTCAGTGGTTCCACCTTTTCCTCCCGAAACCTTCTTCCCTTCTGTCTGCTGTCTTGGCGGTGCTGTAGCTGAACTGCTCTTTTTCTTCTTTGCATTTTTCTTTGCTTCACGCATTGCCTGTTTCTCTGCTTTTGCCGCAAGTTTCGCTTCTTTTTTCGCATTTTTCTTATCTGCTTTTTCATGCTCTTTATGAAGTTTCGCTTCATATTTCTGTGCCCTTTTCAAAGCCTTCTTTTCCCTGCGGGTCAGCTTTCTGTTTGGTCGGCGTACCCCTCTCTGTCTTTCCAATGCTTCATAGCCTGTTACCATTGGCTCACTGTGCAGTCTGCCGCTTACCGGCTTACTGCTGACCGCCGGATCTGGAATATCTTCTCCACCATCCTCTTCATCCAGCCAGTAATCATTTGGATAACGTTCTTCTTTCAATCTCTGCGGTGGCTGTCTATCGTTTTTTCTTTTTAACACTCTTCTGTCCTCCCTTCTTTTTTCTGACCATGATAAATTTCTTCTCATACAGATTTTCCATCTGATACTTCCGTACCGGAGGACGGATAAATTTCACGGTGATCATATTTTTCAAAACCTTTTCTAACGGAAGTCCATCCTTTTCATACATGGCAAATAAAAATGCCGGAAGCATCAAAAGGCACATCCCGGTGGCTGCGTTACTGGAACCGATGATCCCTCTGGTAAGAAAATAAAACGGGACTCCTACTGCCGCCGCAATCCCAAAACAGATCAGCTGCCGTTTGGTCAGGTTGAAGATGATCTTATTTTTGACCTTGGTTAAGTCTTTAGGCACTGATACAAATGCCATTGTCAGTTCCTCCAAACTAAAACTCGTGTACCCGGGGCTCAAAGCCCCGAAAACACTGAACTT
>OLZF01000997.1_pt1 | contig 24288 bp, 12 predicted proteins | sample 1674391 | NCBI WGS metagenome assembly OLZF01 (sample SAMEA103958166, study PRJEB25191) | human gut metagenome | biome: human-associated habitat [ENVO:00009003]; feature: intestine environment [ENVO:2100002]; material: feces | place: Germany | collected 2013/2015
GAAGATGGACTACGAAGAGAAGTTTGCAGATGTGGCAGAAGGTCAGTGGTATACCGATGCAGTTCTGTGGGCAAATGAGCAGGGTATCGTAACAGGTTATGCGGATACCGGACTCTTCGGACCGGCAGATCCGATCAGCCGTGAGCAGGCGGCAGTGATGCTGTACCGCTATGCAAAGAGCAAAGGCTATGATGTTACTGAGAAGGCAGAGCTTGATGATGTCTATGATGATGCAGACGCTATCCAGGACTATGCAAAAGAAGCGATGGCGTGGGCAGTAGGCGCAGGAATCATCAAAGGAAAAGACGGACAGAACATCCTGGCTCCTCAGGGAAATACAAACCGTGCAGAGAGCGCAGCAGTCATTTCCAGATTTATGCAGAAATACGAGAAGTAAAAGAATATTGGGCGCAAAAAAGCCGATGAGATAATTTTCCATCGGCTTTTTGTTGCTATTCTGTTGTTATTTTGTTTTAACGTTCCTGGTCTTAGGAACGATCACGCTTGCGGAGCTTTTTAAACGATGCATCTAATATTTTTTCTTTACGCTCTTTCAAAATCGTCTTGTAGAAGCTCTTTTGAAGTTCATTTATATACGGAGTTTCATCAATTATACGATTGATTTTTGTTAAAGCTATCTTTGGGTGAATACGCTTTAGCGCCTTGTTGCAATCAGCGTTTTCTAAAGAAAATATAAAGTCGTGATAATTAATTTTAGCGCCATTCATCTTAATACCCGATAGAGGTATCTGATAAATACGCAAATTACGCTCATCTTGATTATCAAGTGTACTCTGCATAATCACATCGTCAGCTTGGGGGAATAAGCAACTGCCGCAGTCATAAATCGGAGCAATTTCCATTTTGTCCGTTTCGGTATTATACAGGAAGCCCCAGTTACCATTATGTCTGTCCCAGTTTCCTATAAGGGCATCGACAATAAATATATTCCAAAACCATTCTTTCAGTTCATAGGGATTTACTGCCGTTGGCTCCGGTGTAGGTCTTGTTTTTTGTCGGAAGATTCGTAAAATCTATCATTAATTATCAATTCCTTTCCATTCTTAAATATTTTGTCCTTAAATACCACGCCTGTTCAGAAGATATAACATGGTCAACTTCGGCAGAATTTATATCTGCATTCAGGTCACACCAATAAATATCCCAATGAATATCTCGTTTACCGCTGTCCTCAATTTCCCAAGAGCGCTTCATATTTTCAAGAGATTTTTGTAAATACGGTGGTAGTCCGCATTCTAAATACCCCTTATTTTCAGGATGTCCGGTTTCAGGGTTAAACATTTCGGGTTCATCTAATTGCATTATTTCCTCCATAGTGCAGTTTAAGGCAATAGCAATCTGCTGTATTGTTTTTGCAGAACATTTTTCAATGGCACTTTTTCCTGCACAAATATCAATAATGGTGGTTTTTGGCACACCACTGATTTTAGATAAATGATATTTGGTTATATTCTTTTGATCGAGATAATTTTGTAAAGTCATACTTTTCAACTCCTTTTATTACATTGTATCGGTATACCGATCGTTTGTCAATTATAAAATATTTTCGAAGGATTAGAACAGAAACCGAAGGAATGTGATATTTACTGGGAAGTTTTTTAACTGTAATATAAGAATATAAAAGGATAAAAGACATGAATGTCTTGAGAAAGGAGGGCAGTTGTACTATTTTTCAGTGAGTTTCAACAGAAGGAGGAAAAGGGATGAAAGCAAAAAAACTAATGAGTATGCTGCTGGCAGCGACTATGGTGTGCAGTTCGCCGCTCAGCGTCCTTGCAGGAAGTGAAATGGAAGATACAGATCTGGCAAGGAGTGCGGCTGTTGTTGCAGACTGTCCGGTGCACCAGTCCGGAAAGTATAATGTCGGACCTGTGAAGGATGGTGATGACACCACCGGCTGGCTGAGCGAAGCATATACCACCAGTCAGCATACGAAACACTGGGTTTATCTGGATTTTGGCAAACCGATGACATTTGACCGGATCAAACTGGTATGGGATGCGGAAAAATATGCAGAGGATTATAAGATTCAAATGTCGGATACTGCTCGTGACAGTGACTGGTACGACTGTGTGGAGGAGACAGGAAACACTTCCGGAGGCGTAAAGGAATACGAGATCGAGCCCACTACGGCAAGATATGTGCGCGTATACACAACAAAGAACGTTACGGAGGATGAGACCATCCAGCTGAACACATTCAGTGTGTTTCAGACAGGAGAGGATCTGGATGAGGAAACTGCAGTATCGAAGGATGAAGAATGGCTTACTGAGGATGTCGTGAGAACCGCTACCGGGCTGTATCCTGAAATCACGAATCCGGATCTGAAAAACGTAAAATCCTCTTTGAATCTGCCGAAGAACGGTTTTGCTTCCAGCGATATCTCATGGAGTGTTGCTCCGGAAGACGGCAATATCAACCTGGATACGGGAGAAGTGATCCGAAGCGATGCGGATAAGGATTATACGCTGACGGCGACCATCACCAAAGGGGAAATTTCCCGGGAAAAGAAGTTTGATGTGACCGTGAAAGCGAATGTGGAACTGGGTTCCCGCATTGTGGAGATGGAAGATCGTTCCTATCTGGAACTGGATGGTTCTCCGTTCTTATATGTCACTGTCCAGAACTGCGGAACACAGCAGCTGAAAGGACATGGTGCGCTGAGTAATGGACTGTCTTCTTTTAAGGAGACGAAAGCGCAGCGGGCAAAATTTGAGGAGCTTTATGGCGATGTGGATGAGATTCCGCTTTCCTATCTCGAAAACATGTTTGAGAAGATGCATGACCTGGGTTACAAGCATATGGGCATTATTTTCAAATGGCGGGACTGGGAACCGGAAGAAGCGGGCGTGTATGACTGGACGGTTGTGGACCAGTATATCGAGTGGTGTGACAAATACGATATGTCCTGGGACATTGTATACTTTGGCTCCAACTCCTGCGGCGGAACCCGTCTGACCAACGGAAATGTATGCCGGGAGCAGTGGTGGATGCGCAACGTTCCGGATTATTTGGACAAGCATGACGGCTACTGGCACAACGGCGATTATGTGGGTGAAAACCACTGTCCGGTATTAAAGGGCGAGAATTATGAATATATCAAAGGCAACGAGATCCGTGCCATCCAGGACCTGATGGATCATATCGCGGAAGTGGACAAGAATCACAGGACGGCGACCTTCCAGGTAATGAATGAGCCTGACTGGCATACCCGTTATAATACCGAAGATAAACGCTGGGTACAGGAGTGGATCAGTGATGTGGCGGTGGCGATCAAGGCCTCCGATTATTCCCTGGTGACCAGAATCAACGGCGGTTACGGCATGCCCCATGCGGACTATATTCCGATCACGAAGCTCCCGGGAGTTGACATGGCAGGTGATGACGCCTATACGACCAGCGTTGACAGCATCCGGGATATTTTCCAGAAAGATTTGTACGATGCCGGATTCCCGCATATTGCGGAAAACGACGGAAGTTTCAGTAATACCTCTTCTCTGGTACTGACGACCCTGCTGTATGGCGGCGGTTACCACGGATGGCAGTTCAACGATCACTGGTGGGATCAGGGAATGGCTGATACAGCAGCCAATGGACCGTACTATACATGGAAACTCGGAACACCGGTCAAATGGCGTGAATCCGGACAGGATATGTCCCGTCTGAATCCTTCCATGAACAAGATTGCCGACAAGCTTGCCTGTGCGCCGCTTGCTTCCATGGCAGGCCTGAATATTGAGACCAATTCACCGGCAAAGAATTATTCCAAACTGAAGATGGTGGATGGCATTTACGCCGGTTATGAGTGTAACGATGCTTCGGTAGCGCTGGCGTTGAAAGACGGAAATGATATCTACCTTGTTTCTGACAGTGCTTCCAGTGGAGATGGAAGTGTCAATTTCTTAAGCTATCAGGAAATTATCAGCGCTTCTTATGTGGGGTACTATAAAGATGAGGTCGGCGTTGCAGATGCGGACAAGGAATGGGTGGAGGAAGAGCCTGTTGAAGTCGTAAGAGGCAGTGACGGAATCTACCGGGTACCTGTGAAGGCGGGACAGGCTCTTAAAGTGACTTTCGGCGAGAGTACACTGTCCACAATGAAGGAACTGAGTACTTCGGCAGGAGCCCTTACACCGGACTTTGATCCGAATACACATGAGTATACGATGACCGTAGGTGCAGAGACAAGCCAGATCTCTTTCAATGCGGTACTGTCGGAGGAGGATGCAAGATATACCGTAAAAGGAAGAAGCTATAACAGTGGCGTATCTTCCCGAAATATCCCGCTTCAGTTCGGTGAAAACAAAATTGAAGTAAAAGTTGTGTGGGAAGGATTCCCGGCAGAAATAACCGATAACACTTATACCATCAGGGTGAACCGTTCCGAGATGAGTTTCGACAGCGGTATCTATGAGAATGTTGCACGGAAGAAGAACGTCAGCAGCCCGAACTATTCCGGCGGCTGGTGGCATGCAATCGGAAATGCCGTGGATGGAAACTTAAGTACCATCGCACAGCCGGCATCCCCGAGTCCGGTATGGAATCTGAAAGTGGATCTGGGTGGAGCGTATGCGGTAGACCGGGTGAAGTTGGCAGCAGAGCAGGTGAATATTCCTACAAAATTCAATATCAAGGTATCTGTGGACGGAGAGAACTGGACGACGGTTCTGACGGAAGAAAGCTTTGCAGGAGGAACCTTTGACAAGACGTTTGCCCCGCAGGAGGCAGCCTATGTGCTTGTGGAAGCGCTGGAAGCAAACACGGGCAATGACTGCGGATGGGTAGTAAAAGAACTGGAAGTCTATGGAGTGGAAGACGGAAAAGCCAGCGAGCTGAGTGCAGCACAGGTTGCCTCCAGTATGCTGTCTATGCCTGCCTATAATGGAAATGGAACGATCACTTATCCGAAAGTTCCGTTTGGTTTTACGGTATCAGTTGAGGAATCCAGCAATACAGAGATTGTTGCTCTGGACGGCACGGTAACTCCGGGTGCCTGCGATGAGACGGTAGCGCTCCGGCTGAAAGTGACAAAAGACGCTGATCCGGAGGATGTTGCTTACAGCAGACTGCTTCCTGTGACCATTACATCTGAAAAAACAACACCTCAGAACATTAACCTGGCGCTGAATAAAGAGGTGACGGGAAGTGCTGACGGATCAAGTGAAACTCTGAAAAATATCGTGGACGGTACAAAGGCGACCCGTTATGAAGCATCTGCTGCCGGATTCCCGCAGTGGGTGACCGTAGACCTTGGCAGTGCTGTGGAAATCAACCAGATCGTAACAACCTGGGATGCTTCCCGGGCAAGCGAATACAGGATATGGCTCTCCGATGACGGACAGGAATGGAGAGAACAGGGAACGTATACGCTGGACAGAGAGGGCACCGTGGTCAATGATTTTGAAACTACGAGATGCCGTTATGTGAAGCTGGAGGCGCTTAAGAGAGGACCGAATACCAATGTATTTGCATTAGTGGAACTGGAAGTTTATAGCAAGATGGCGATGCCGGAAGCATTTGTGCTTCAGGGAATTAACTTAAGCGACGGAGAAATCAGCCCGGTATTTGACAAATATGTCAATGCTTACACTGCTATCGTAGGTAAGGATGTTACAGGGCTTACGGTTTCCCCGGTACAGACAGGACAGGATGCCTACACCTTTGTAAATGACGAGAAGGTTATGAGCGGCGCTGAGAGCAGCCTGATTCCATTGGAAACAGGCAAAAATGTCATTACGGTTTCTGTACAGGATCCTGACAATGCAGCGAATACCGTTTCTTATGAGATCGAAGTAACGCGTAAGGATTATTCCGTAGGGGACTATACGAATGTGGTATTAAATAAGGCTGTTACAACCCCGGGCTTTGAGGTAGGCTACTGGCATCCGCTGAGACAGATCAATGACGGAAACAAGAGTACCTTTGCACAGTCCAGTTCAACAGCGGTACTGGATTACCAGTTCGATCTGGCAGGATGTTTCCTGGTGGATGAGTTTGAAATCTATACCGGAAACAATAACAGACCGACATCCTTTGATATCAAAACATCGTTAGACGGAACGAACTGGACGACCGTTCTTTCCGTGGACAATTTTGATCCGGCTGTGACAAAATATGAATTTGAGCCGACCTATGCAAATTATGTTTTGATGGATACGAAGACAACCGACGGAAGCTGGACCGCAGTGAATGAAATCATAGTAAACGGTATACCGGCAGAGATGAACGCACAGGTTGTCGCAGATTCCCTGGGCGATATGGAAATTGTATTCAATGAAGAGACGATCAGTCTTCCGAACGTTCCGGAAGGATACACAGTCACCATCGAAGACAGTGACCGGACAGAGATTATCGATATCGACGGTACGGTAACCCACACAGACAGCTATGAGACTGTGAAACTGACATTAAAAGTTGAAAATGATGGCGACACCGCACGCAAAGAGATTACCGTTGTTGTTCAGCCAAGTCAGTTAACCAACCAGGCGGTTGCGGAAAATATTGCAAGGCAGATCCAAAACCCGGAAAAAGACCAGACGAGGATGATCTTACCGGAGGCACCATCCGGATTTACAGTGACCTATCGTGCAGACCAGGATGGAAGCGGCATCATCAGCATTAACGGCAATGTGATGACCATCAATCCGCTCCTTTCTGATTCGAGTCTTCCTCTTGGCATCACCGTTACCAGCGAGGCGGATAACAAGCCGGCCGATGTATGGCATACCGTATATTTCCCTGCACGTTCCAAAACTGCGCAGGAAATCATGAAAGACGTAACCTTGCGTATGGAAAATTCCAAAGTAGTACTTTCCGACGTACCGGAAGGATACAAAGCAGAGATCATCGCAACCAATAATACGGCGGTTGTGGATGTGGCAGGAAATGTTACGGCTCCGGCTACAACGACAGTGGTAGAGATTTATGTGCAGGTGACAAAGCTTTCCGATAAGAGTACGGATATGAAGGTATTTACCGTCACCGTGGAAGGAAACGTAGATAAGACGGCAATAGAAGCGGTAATCGCACTGGCAGATGAAAAATTAGAGGAAGCCGCAAAGTATGACCCGGCAACCGTAGAAATCCTGGTTGATGCACTGGAAAGCGCAGAAGCATTCTGTGTAGCTCCAAGCACCACGCAGAGTGTGCTTGACAAAGCAAAAGAGAATCTGCAGAATGCCATTGACGGGCTGAAAGAGAAACAGCTGGAAGAACTTCCATACAAAGATGTAGAAGATACCGACTGGTTCTATGAAGACGTATGCACAATGTATGAGAAAGGTCTGATGACAGGCGTGGATGCAGAGACATTTGCACCGGCCCTGAACCTGACACGTGACCAGTTTGCAGTGATCCTGTGGAGAGCGGAAGGCTCACCGAAGATGGACTACGAAGAGAAGTTTGCAGATGTGGCAGAAGGTCAGTGGTATACCAATGCAGTTCTGTGGGCAAACAAGAATGGTATTGCAACCGGTTATGCGGACAGCAAACTCTTCGGACCTGCAGATCCGATCAGTCGTGAGCAGGCGGCAGTGATGCTGTACCGCTACGCAGAGTACAAAGGCTATGATGTTACTGAGAAGGCAGAGCTTGATGATGTCTATGACGATGCAGACGCTATCCAGGGCTATGCGAAAGACGCGATGGCGTGGGCAGTAGGCGCAGGAATCATCAAAGGAAAAGACGGACAGAAGATTCTGGCTCCTCAGGGAAATACAAACCGTGCAGAGAGTGCGGCTGTCATTTCCAGATTTGTGCAGAAATACGAGAAGTAAAAGAATAAATCCATAAAGATATGGTGCAGACGCGTATCCGGGAAGTCAGACGGGTGCGCGTCTGTTTTTTAGGGGATACCTTGTATAATATAGATCATAAGATGGAATTTGACAGAGATTGAAAGGTGCTATGAGAGAGGAAAACTATGCTCTTTTCAATGGTACAGGGCTTGTGGATTTGATTTTGAAGTATGTAAAATTATAGAGTATATAGAATTGTAGAAAAAGCGTAGACCGAAAGCAAGGGAGGAATCATATTTGAAAAAGAAAAAAGATGAAACAACCATCCGCTCAAGCCACCGGCTAAGCCGGTGGTCTTGACTATTCATTTGAATTTATGATTCCTTCAATGTCACGGCCACTATAGAGCACACGGACTACTGTAACAGCCATCTCCTCGTCATCGACCAGATAATACACAATAAAATTATCCACTGGTAGTTGGTGCATCTTCATAGAATGCCAAGGCTCCCATTCGACTAGCGCATAACGAGCTGGCATGAAATCCAATGAACGGACATCTTTTCGAATGCGTCCCACCTGAGCAGCGGCGGTCTCCGGAACAAAAAGTTCATTTGCAATGTAGGCATAGATTTCTCTTAAATCATCAAGTGCATCTGCGGAGTAGCCGACTTTATAGTTTTCCGTCATATACCAAACTCCTTTGCAAGTGCCACATCAACTTCATCTGCGGAATATACTTTTCCTGCTTTGATAGAATCGACACCTTTTTGGAGTTCTGCGTCAAGTTGCTCCCCGGTCATTGCACCAACAGCTAACGGTTTGGAAGAAGGAAGACGCAAATCAAACGGTATGCCCTTCTTCAGTACAATCTGGCTATAAAACATCTGAATTGCACTAGATGGAGAAATGCCAAGTTGAGAAAGGATTCCTTCAGCGCTATCCTTGAGATTGGTATCTATTCTTGCATAAACAGCGGATGTATTTGCCATAGTATCGTCTCCTTTTTTCTATATTATATCCTTATTTGCTTGCAATTGCAAGCATTTACAAAAGACATTTTATGGCGAAGCTTTGAATTTTATACGCCCTATGAGGAAGAAAGGATTTCAGAGACAAGCCTACCAACAGTATCAATGGTAGTACCTACCGTTTTCTATGTCCACAAAATAAATTATCATATTAAAAAGATATTTAGTGATAGTGAGTTGCAGGAGAGTTCAGTTATTCGAAAATTTCGAATAACTGCTGCTGATGGAAAAAGCTATACTACAAATCATTATTCATTAGAAATGATTATTATTGTTGGATTTAAGGTGAATTCTGAGCGTGCTGTACAGTTTAGAAAATGGGTTAATGAGATTGCAAAGCTTCACGCAGAAACAGAATTTGAAAGATATAGTGCAGACGCGTACCCGTTTGTTTTTTCGAAGGATTAGAGTAAAAAGTGAAGGAATGCGATATTTACGCAGAGGTTTTACAGTCGTAAAATTAAAAATACAAGTGAATAAAAGACATGTATGTCTTGAAAAAGAAGGGTAGTTGTACAGTTTTTCAGTAAATTTTAATCAGAGGAAAATGGATGAAAGCAAAGAAACTGATGTGTATGCTGCTAGCAGCGACTATGGTGTGTAGTTCGCCTCTGAGTGTCCTTGCAGGCAGTGGGGTAGAAATTCAGAATACGGCAGGAATAGCCGGATTGAGCGATGGTCAGATGGAGATTTTGATGTTTTCGTGTACCGCTATTTTATGCAGTACATAGAGGAGAATCCGGAACCGGGCAGAGTGGATCCAGGTACAGAGATTACATTCAAAAACCAGAAAGGGGAAACAAAAATGAAGACAATTGAAAGAGAAGAGTATTTGTTACGATATGATACCGATACAGGGGAAATTACAGGGCTGTTTGACAGGAAAAATTCCGAGGCGAACTGGATTGCCTAGGGCGATGAATATCATTTCGGCATTCCGTTTCTGAACGGTGTACAGTGGTCAGAAAATAATCTCAGCTGCCATGTGGCAGAAGAAGATGAGTACGGAATGGTTGTGAGGTCGGCATCGGAAAAGACAGAGATCCAATGGGACTTTGGAGAGGACACGCTGAAATTTGATCTGACGATTCCCATGGACTGCGGTCCCCGGGCGGGTATCCAGATGGATCTGAATATTCTGGATCTTCCCGATAGAACAGACTGGAAATATCAGTGTATGCCCAAAATTATTGAGGTAGATGAAACATTCCAGTATGCGTATTTTGTATTTTCTACAAGTGATGACCGCTATCTGACTGTTGCTGTGAATTCACCACTGGCAGCCTGGAGAATTAAATATAGTTATGCCGGACATCGCATGACAGGGTTTCAGTTACTTACCCAGGCGGACGATGTGGTCACAGGGGGTAGAACCACTCTGCCTGCGGTAGAACATTTATCTGTCAGCATGATGTTCGGGGACAGTTGTCAGGAGTGTCTGGAAAAACTGGCTGATTCCATGCAGCTTGCCATAGTGCAGGCACCGATCAGCGGCGGATTTCCGGGAACAGAATTGCCGGTCCGTATGTTGGGCGATTCCGTTTCGGTTACCGTAAAAGCTCCGGACGGAGAGGAAAGCGTTTGCGGTCAGACTGTGCAGCTGACGCAGGAAGGAATCTATCAGATAAAGAGCGTATCTGCAGCAGGGTACAGCCATACAAGCAGAGTACTTTGTCATGCTGAGTGGGAAACTATTTTTGATAAAGTAAATCGCTTTTATAGAGATCATTTTCAGGATAAAAGCGGTGCTTTTTACAGAATTATCTGGGCGGATACACTGACTGCCGGAGAGGGACGTAATTATGAAGGCAGTGCCTTCGGAAAGCCGGAAGAAATAGGTTCCTGCCGAACCGGAGAATTCGGTGGTTTTGCGGCATGGGCTATGATCAAAAATCAACAGCTGTTTGGAAAAAAAGAGGAATTCTCAGAATCTATCCGAACGTATATCGAACATTGGGCACTCAACCGTGGCCATGAGGACACGTCATACTATAGTACCGTCTATAAGAAGGCTCAAAACTTCATGGGACGTGAATACGGACCGTATCATTTCTATCAGGAATATAATTATCCGCAGCATGAAGTGTTCCTTATGGAAGAACTGGCGGATTACTATAAAATTTGCAAAGATCCGGATATCTTACAGGATGCGGTTAAGCTTGCAGAGCATTTTATGGAAGAGCATATTCAGGAAGAAGGTATGGTAGTTTGTGAGAATCATCCGGGAAAGATCATAGATTACTCTACGGTCCATGCAACAGTCTGCGGATTTATCCGACTGGCGGAACTGCTGAAAGAAAAAGACAGAGAAAAATCGCAGGCTTTCATGCAGCAGGCAGAAAAGATTGCCGATTATGTATGCAGAAGAGGTCTTGCATTTCCAACAGAGGGCGAACCCTGTACGGAAGATGGTTCTATGGCCTGCTCTGTAATTACGCTGTTGTGGGCTTATATACATATCGGGTCCAAGGCAGAGTACCTGGAGACTGCCGAAAGGATTCTCCATAGTCACCGGATGCTTGTTCTGGATGGAACCGACTGCAGAATGAAAAATTCCAGCCTGCGTTTCTGGGAGACGCAGTATGAAACCAGGGACTGGGGACCGTCCATCAATGTAGGACATGCATGGACCATATGGGGAGCTGAAGCGATGGCGCTTATGGCATTGATCAAGTGTGATATCTCTTTGCTGAAAGATTCCTATGAAGGGGGTTTATTACGAATATTTGTAAAGTGAAAAAAACAGGCGCTATGCCAAGTTGTTATACACCGGATATGATTCCTGGATCGCCTCATGCGCCCTGTATCTGGGGAGTGAGGGAGGGAATGGAAAAGTGTCTTGATCTTCGTCCTACTTCTACCTATCTCGCTGTGGAGATGGTTCCGAAAACATATGCAGCCAGCGGTAACTATTTCCTGATAAAGGTAGCAGAAACATGGGGACATGTAAGCGGTTTATGGATAGGACATCGTGTAGGAATCAATGGAACCTTAAAAGGATCAAGATTTGAGAGTAAAGCTCCTGACTTTACGGAACTGTTGTTGTCAGATTTGCCGGAAGAGAGTGTGACGATCGTCTGTCGTGAAGGAAAAACACTCACATTGCGTTGCCCGAAATCCTTAGAAAACATTCACATAAAACACGCAGATATCCAGTGCAGGGAAAAACACAAGATCATTTTCATACCTCGAAAAGAAGAAATAGAAATTGCGTTGTCCGGACTATAAAATATATTGAAGTGTTTGAAACTTGATGGAAGGAGAAGAGTGATGAACGGATATGAGAGGGTAAAAGCAGCAATAAGAGGCGAAGCGTCTGTTTTTTCGAAGGATTAGAACAGAAAGTGAAGGAATGTGATATTTACGGAACGGTTTTTTAGCCGTAAAATTAAAAATACAAGGGAATAAAAGTGTTTTGGAAAGGAGGGTAGTTGTACAGTTTTTCAGTAAGTATTAATAGAAGGAGGAAAAGGGATGAAAGCAAAGAAACTAATGTGTATGCTGCTGGCAGCGACTATGGTGTGTGCTTCGCCGCTTAGTGTCCTTGCAGGCAGTGGAGTAGAAATTCAGAATACAGTGGGAATAGCTGGATTGAGCGATGATGTGACCGATGGTCAGATCCAAATTTTGGATACGGATATCTCGTTTGACGAACCGGAAGAAGTGAAGGAACTTACCAATATTGCCCTGGGGTGCGATGTTGAGAGCAACCTGAAATGTTACTCTTCTCATCCGGCAAGTGAAGCGACGGATGGGGAATATGGGTACGACGCTTACTACAGCGGAGGAAGTTTTGCGCAGGTTGACAACGCATCGGGAGAAGACTGGTATCTTACGATTGACCTGGGCGAGATACAAAGTTTCAAAACGATTGCTTTGAAAAAGCTGAATCTGAACAATAGCCCAAAGAACAACCTCAGACGTTACCAGTTCCAGATCTCCGAGGATGGGGAAACCTGGAAACAGCTTGGAACCGCGGAGGAAGAGCCGGAAGAGACTCTGAAGCATGTGTACTTTACACCCGATACAGTACAGTGGGCACGCTATATCAGACTCTTCTCAGCAGATGTAGAGGGCGGCTGGAAAGTTGTAGATGAGATTGAGGTATATTCCAACCAGTTGCCTAAGGTTATGGGAAAATATACTTCCAACAGCACACTGAAGAAAGGAACCCCGATTGAACTGAAGGCGGCTTTGGATGCGGAGATTTATTATACGCTGGACGGCAGTGACCCGACAAAGAACGGTGTGCGTTATGAAGGTCCGATTGAACTTGATGGTGATATGGAAATCCGGGCATATGCGAAGAAGGACGGCTATGGAGATTCCAATGTTTCCGTGCTCCGTTATTTTATGCAGTACATAGAGGCAGATCCGGAACCGGGCAGAGTGGAGCCGGGCACAGAGGTTGCGTTCACAAACCAGATGGCAGGTTCGGAAATCTATTATACGCTGGACGGCAGTGATCCTTTGACTTCTGATTCTGCAATTTTATATACGGAACCGATTAAAATTGATTCCTATACCCGTATCATGGCTTATTGCAAGGGGGATGCAGGAGGGGATTCTCCGGTTTATGAGTTTACCTATACCACTGAAAATGCGGCGGAAGGCAAAACCGTAACCGCTTCTGCGGAAGGCAATGGAACGAAGGCAGCCATGGCAATTGACGGGGATGAGGATACCATGTGGCAGGCAAGCGCCAACCAGTGGATTAAGATAGACTTTGGAACCTCTTATGATTTTGACTGTGTCAATATTAACTGGGCGGACGAAGCTGCCAATTACAAGTATATCATTGAAACATCCAGCAATAATGAGAACTGGTATACCTATGCTTCTTATCCGGCTGGCAACAATGCGGCGCAGACCCATGTGATCCCGAATGTGGAAACACACCGGCAGTATATGCGCATCAAGATTCTGGGAGCAGATGCCGGAGCAACCTATGGAATCCGGGAAATTGAAGTGGCAGGAAAGGAAAGTGCCGAAATACCGGAGATTCCGATGTATGACAATCCGGAGACAGACCTGTATGACCGTGTTGTCGTAAATCCGATGCCGGAGAAGGTAGAGGGAGTAAAAGACCCGCAGATTTCTCTGGACGGCGAGTGGAATTTCGCAGTACGCCCGCAGAATGGGTTCTGGAGAAATACGACAGATTTATCTGGGTGGGATACAGCAAACATTCCGGGTGATCTGGACGCGGAAGGTTTCCCGGTTTATGATGTAGAGAATCCTGACTGGACCGGCGGCTATGGAGATGCCAAATTCTATCCGGGAAATAATCTTGAAATGGCGTACAAACGTCAGATCTTTGTTCCGGAGGATTATGAAGGTCAGAAAGTATTCTTGAGAGTGGACAAGGCATTCAACTATGCCCGTATCTGGGTGAACGGTCAGTATGTACGTGACCACCGCGGTGAATTCAATGCCTGGGATGCGGATATCACAGATTATATTATTCCGGGACAGGAAAACTGGATCACGATCTCCATTACAGCAGAAGGCAGCTACAACGATGCTGGTCAGCTGCTCAGTTTTGTGGGACTGCGTTCCATCCGTGGTATCACCAGTGATGTAACGATGTATGCGGCTCCGAAGACCTATCTCAACCGCCTGCATGTGAACACAGATCTGGATGAAAATTATGAGGACGCCGAACTTACGATCATGACCAATACCTTTTTGGAGGATGGCAAAGAGGCGGATATCAACCTTTCCCTGACCGACAGGAATGGCAATCCGGTGGCGCTGGAGAAAGACAGCATCCATGTGGGGGCGGATGATAATTTCACAGATAAAAATGTCACCATGACTATAGAAAATCCGGAAAAATGGGATGCAGAGCATCCGAATCTTTATACGCTTACCGCTGAGGTGGCAGTCGATGGAAACGTGACAGAAACAGTAGTGAAAAAGATTGGTTTCCGTGAAATCACCATTGAGGACAGTGTATATAAAATCAACGGTCTGCCGACAAAACTAAGGGGTGTTAACTATCATACCGTTTACGGGAATGACGGTATTGCCTATGACCTGGATGCAGAGAAAGAGCTGCTGGAAACGCTGAAGCGCAATAACATCAATTACATCCGTGCGGCACATTATCCGCTTTCGGATAAGACTCTGAACCTTTGCGATGAACTTGGAATTTTTGTAGAACAGGAAAACTCCATGACGTTTGATTTTACATCCGGAAGTAATTCCTGGCCGCAATATAAGACCTATCTGCTTCATGCGTGCAGTGAGATGGTGGAGAAAGACCGCAGTCATCCATCCATTGTCATCTGGTCGATTGCCAATGAAACAAGTTGGGGCTCTAACCACGATGCGACCAGCCGTTATATCAAGGCGGTGGATCCAACCATTCCAACCAAATTTTCATGGGGCAGTCAGATACCTGCAAATGCTGCCATTGACATTCAGAGTAATCATTACAGTATGGATGGAGTAGGCAGATACGGCAGACCGACCGTCTGGGATGAGTTTGCGCATGATTACAGCCACGGAAACGAGGCGCACATGAGGTTTGATCCGGGATTACGTGAGAATTACTACCAGATCATCAAAAATAACTGGGAACAGATTTATAACAATTCCATCAATCTGGGCGGTGCGATCTGGGATTATACAGATAATGTATATGAAGGTAAAAACCGTGTTACAGGCAACTCCAACTGGGGACAGGTGGATGCCTGGGGACGTGAGAAACCGGAGATCTGGGCAACTAAAAATGTATATTCTCCGGTGCAGTACAAAGGAGAAGATGCTGTATCACTTCCTGCAAAAAAGAATGCTTCGATAGAGCTGCTTTATGAGAACAGATATGAGACAGTTGCATTTGACGATGCTGATTTTGAGATCCTTTATTCTGTCAATGGAAACGGTCAGAAAGCACTGAAGAGTACGATCACTCCAAAGGATGTGGGAATGATTACCGTCCCTGCTCCGGCAGAAGGATGGAAGCTGGGTGACAAGATTACTCTGGAATTCTATAAGACAACAGGCGGCATCCGGCGCAATGTAGTGACAAATGTAATTACGATCGGTGCGGCAGCTTACAGCGCTCCGGAAGTAAACGGCACTGCTCCGGCAATTACGGAGGATGAAGAAGCAATCCATGTGACAGGAACAGATTTTGTACTTGATTTCAGCAAGACAACCGGTAAGATTACGAATGGTTCCTATAAAGAAGAAACGATACTGACAGGAGGTCCGCATCTGAACCTTGGCATGAATGCGGTGGGTGACTGGACGCTTGAGAGCATTACGGCGGAAGCAGAAGAAGACGCAGCTGTCGTTGTAATCGACGGAACCTACAGTGCTTCCAATGTGGGCGGATGTGTATTTACGCTGAAAATTAATGCAGAAGGACAGATAGAAACCACTTATGAGATGAAAAACACCGGAAATATCAGCGGTTATGAAATTGGTGTTGCATATGACCTGCCCGCAAGTGCAGATACGATTTCCTGGGTACGTGACGGTTATCTCAGTTATTATCCGGAAAACCAGCTGGGCAGACTGGAAGGCATGGCAGTGAAGGAAACCGACTGGAAGAGAGAATACGGCGTAAAACCGTCCATGGAGTGGAAGGATGATGATAAAGACTTCTACAACTTTGGTCCCGATGACCAGGGCGGCCGCGGAACCAACGATTTCAGAGCTTCTAAGACCGGAATTTATTATGCTGAGATGGGCTATGGCGATTCTGAAGCGGTACTCTCCGTATACGGTGACGGCAAGGGATCTGTCCGTGCAGTGATGAACGAAGATAAGACGGTATGTATCAATATCAACAATGCATGGGGCTATCCGGTAAATGGTCTGAGCCAGATTGGACAAAAAGCAGTTAATGCAGCTCCGGGATACACAAATACGGTAGTTATGAGACTTTCCGATCACACAAAGAACTATGAAGTATCTTACGGGGAAATTCCTGCAGCAGAATTTATTAAAGTACTTTCTGCTTCCGCAGGCAGCGAATATGCATCCGGAAATGCAGCGGTTAACGTGATTAATAACAGCGGTATGTCCAGTGATACAACGCTTGATTCCACCCATGATAACAACGGCAGTGCCTATACCATGTGGCATACAGGCAATCAGCCTGGGGAAAAAGCCTGGATTCAGGTAGATTTCGGACGCATCTGTTCCCTGGACCAGATGTGGATCTGGAACCACAACCAGAACAATCTGACAAATCGTGGTCTGAAGAATGTCAAAATTGAGTATTCGGAGGATGGAAGCAAGTGGACAGAACTGGAAAAACCGGAAGATCTGACATTTACAGACGGTAATGCAGAGTATCCGTTCCAGTTTGCCTGTGCCGGAGGAGCAGAAGGACAAAAGGCAACGAACCTGAACGACGGAAAGAATACGCCTGTTTCTTTCAACGGCGTATCTGCACGCTATGTGAAGATTACAGCGGCGCCTGCTGCCGGTGACGGTACCTGGGGTGCAACCTATTATGGACTTTCTGAGCTGCGTTTTACGGAAGCAGCAGACAGTGCAGAGCTTCCGTACAAAGATGTAGAAGATACGGACTGGTTCTATGACGGAGTTCTTTCTATGTATCAGAAAGGTCTTATGACAGGTGTGGATGAGGTGACATTCGCACCGGCTCAGAACCTGACACGTGACCAGTTTGCAGTGATCCTGTGGAGAGCAGAAGGCTCACCAAAGATGGAATACAGCGAGAAGTTTGCGGATGTGGCAGAAGGTGAGTGGTATACCGATGCAGTTCTGTGGGCAAACGAGCAGGGTATTGCAACAGGCTATGCGGATACCGGACTCTTCGGACCGGCGGATTCGATCAGCCGTGAGCAGGCGGCAGTGATGCTGTACCGTTACGCAAAGAGCAAAGGCTATGATGTCAGTGAGAAGGCAGACCTTACTTCCTATGAAGATGCAGCTGATATTCAGATTTATGCAAAAGAAGCGATGGAATGGGCAGTAAGCGCAGGAATTATCAAAGGAAAAGACGGACAGAACATTCTGGTTCCGCAGGGAAGTACAAACCGTGCGGAGACTGCAGTAATTCTTTCGAGATTTTTGCAGAAATATGAGAAGTAAAATTGTAGTAAAACCATAAAAAGATATGGTACAGATGCGTACCTGCCAAGTCCGGCGGGTGCGCATCTGTTTTGTGCGCTAGAGCGTGTTTGAAAATTGCGGGAATGAATTTTCAAACACGCTCTAGGCGTCGTCAGACCATATTTTTTCACTCATCCGCCACCTCGATCAGTTCGTGCGCGGTGTCTTTCCCGGCTTTTAGCTCCTGTACGGATTTCTTCACATAAGCCATGTTGGTTTCGGAGAAAATCTTGGTGTACTTGAGACTATTGTAGAACGCAGTAATCTGTTTCACTATAAGCAAAAACATTTTTATCTCTTTGCAAAAACAGGATTTACAAAAGGCTGTATGGATAAAGCGGCAGAGATGGGTAATGTAACACTTGTTACCTATGAGGAGATGCTGAAAATGTGAAATATCTTTTGAAGCCAGCATCCTATGAAAAGAAGAGCTATAATTGTAGTAAAAGTATAAAAAGATATGTCAGAGACGCGTACTTTGTCAGTCAGACGGAGGCGCGTCTCTTTTTCATAAGATTAGAACAGAAACGAAGGAATCGGTTATTTACGGAACGGATTTAAAAATATATGATAAAATTAATAGAGTGATGTCTGCGTCAGAAGAATGCCCATAGAAAGGAGAGGAGAGTGATAACCTGAATTGTAAAAAAGAAGGCGGTTGCAAAAGCATGAGATGCGGTGCAATCTGTAGTTACTTATGATAGTTTGGAGGTAGCAAAAAGGAGGAAAAGAGATGAAATCTAAGAAACTAATCAGTATGTTGCTGGCGGCGACCATGGTGTGCAGTTCCCCGCTGAGCGTTCTTGCGAACAGTGAAACGGAACTTACCGATCTGGCAAGAAGCGCAACCGTTGTTGCAGACTGCCCGGTTCATCAGTCCGGAAAGTATAATGTCGGACCGGTGAAAGACGGGGATGACAAAACCGGCTGGCTCAGTGAAGCACATACCACCAGCCAGCACACAAAACATTGGGTCTATCTGGATTTTGGAAAACCAATCACGTTTGACCAGATCAGGCTTGTATGGGATGCGGACAAATATGCCGCAGACTATAAGATTCAGGTATCCAATACCGCACGCGACAGCGACTGGTATGACCGTGCCGAAGAAGCAGGAAACACCTCAGGGGGCGAAAAGGAATACAAGATTGAACCCACTACGGCAAGATATGTGCGCGTATATACAACAAAGAATGTTACGGAAGATGAGACGATCCAGCTGAATACCTTCAGTGTATTTAAGACGAAGGAAGATCTGGATGAGAAAGTGATCGTAGCGCAGGATGAAGAGTGGCTTACAGAGGATGTTGTGAGAACAGCTACCGGTCTGTATCCGGAAATTACAAATCCGGATCTGAAAAACGTAAAGGCTACTTTGAATCTGCCGAAAACCGGATTTGCTTCCAGTGATATTTCCTGGAGTGTCACTCCGGAAGATGGAAACATCAATCTGGATACAGGAGAAGTCATCCGTGGTGAGAAAGATCAGGACTATACACTGACGGCGACTATCACCAAAGGAGAAATTTCCAGCAGCAAGGATTTTGATGTAACAGTAAAAGCCAATGTGGAACTGGGTTCCAGAATCGTGGAGATGGAAGACCGTTCCTATCTGGAATTGGATGGTTCTCCGTTCTTGTACGTTACGGTTCAAAACTGTGGTACACAGCAGTTAAACGGACATGCGCAGGCATTTGCGGATCTGAAGCCTGCTGATTATCAGGAACTTTATGGTGATGCAGACCAGATTCCGCTGGAATATCTGGAAAATATGTTTGAAAAGATGCACGATCTTGGATATAAACATATGGGTATCATCTTTAAATGGCGGGACTGGGAACCCAAGGAACAGGGTGTATATGACTGGACCGTTGTGGATCAGTACATCGAGTGGTGTGAAAAATACGATATGTCCTGGGATATTGTGTATTTTGGTTCGAATTCCTGCGGAGGAACCCGTCTGACGAACGGAAACGTGGGTCAGGATCAATGGTGGATGCGGAATGTTCCGGAGTATCTGGACAAACATGACGGCTACTGGCATAACGGTGATTATGTAGGCGTAAACCACTGTCCGGTATTAAAGGGCGAAAACTATGAATATCTTAAGGCAAATGAAATCCGGGCAATTCAGGATCTGATGGATCATATCGCAGAAGTGGACAAAAACCACAGAACAGCGACATTCCAGGTTATGAATGAGCCTGACTGGCATACGCGCTACAATACAGAGGATAAGCGCTGGGTACAGGAGTGGATCAGTGATGTGGCAGTAGCCATCAAAGCTTCCGATTATTCCATGGTAACCAGAATTAATGGCGGATACGGCATGCCGCACGCAGACTATATTCCGATCACAAAGCTTCCGGGAGTTGATATGGCCGGCGATGATGCTTACACAACCGGTGTTAATACGATCAAAGATATTTTCCAGAATGATTTGTATGATGCCGGATTCCCGCATATTGCGGAAAATGACGGAAGCTTCAGCAATACGTCTTCACTGGTACTGACAACACTGTTGTACGGCGGCGGTTACCACGGATGGCAGTTCAATGACCATTCCTGGGATCAGGGTATGGCGGATACGGCAGCAAACGGACCGTATTATACATGGAAGCTTGGAACTCCGGTCAAATGGCGTGAATCCGGACAGGATATGTCCCGTCTGAATCCGTCTATGAACAAGATTTCCGAAAAGCTGGCCTGTGCACCGCTTAATTCTATGGTGGGACTGAATATTGAGACAGATTCACCTGCAAAGAATTATTCCAAACTGAAGATGGTGGACGGCGTTTATGCCGGCTATGAATGTAACGATGGTTCTGTAGCACTGGCGCTGAAAGAAGGAAACGACGTATATCTGGTTTCCGACAGTGCTTCCAGGGGAGATGGAAGTGTCAACTTCACAAGCTATCAGGAAATCATCAGTGCTTCTTATGTTGGTTATTATAAAGATGAGGTTGGCGTAGCTGACGAAGATCAGGAATGGGTGGAAGAAGAACCTGTTCAGGTAGTAAAGGGCAGTGATGGAATCTATCGGGTACCTGTGAAAGCAGGACAGGCTTTGAAGGTAACCTTTGGTGAAAGCAGCCTGGCCACCATGAAAGAGCTGAATGTTTCAGGCGGCGATCTTACACCTGCGTTCGACCCGAATACACATGAGTATTCCATGACTGTAGGTGCAGAAGTCAGCCAGATTTCTGTGAATGCGGTACTGTCAGATGAGAATGCACAGTATATGGTGAAAGGAAAAACCTATAACAGCGGAGCTTCTTCCAGAAATATTCCGCTTCAGCTGGGCGAAAATACAATTGAAGTAAAGGTGATCTGGGACGGATTTTCTGCAGAGGTGCCGGATAATCTTTATACGATCAAGGTATACCGTTCTGAGATGAACTTTAATGACGGTACTTATGAAAATGTTGCTTTGAAAAAGAAAGTCAGCAGCCCGAATTACTCCGGCGGCTGGTGGCATTCCATCAATAATGCGGTAGACGGAAATGAGTCTACGCTTGCACAGCCTGCTTCCCCGAATCCGGTATGGAATCTGAAATTGGATTTGAACGGATCCTATGCGGTAGACCGGGTGAGAATGGTCATGGATGTAGTCAATATTCCTAAAAAATTCAACATCAAGGTATCAAAAGACGGAGAAGACTGGAAGACTGTTCTGACGGAAGAAAGCTTTAAAGGCGGAACCTTTGACGGGTCTTTTGCACCGCAGGAGGCATCTTATGTTCTGGTAGAAGTTCTGGAAGCAAGTACAGGAACTGATTGCGGCTGGGTAGTGAAAGAACTGGAAGTATATGGCGTGGAAGGCGGAACAGCCAGTGACTTAAGTGCACAGCAGGTTGCCGAGAGTATTCTTTCCATACCTGCATATAATGGAAAAGGAACGATCACTTATCCGAAAGTTCCGGCTGGCTTTACGGTATCGATTGAAGAATCCAGCAATGAAGAGATTGTTGCTCTGGACGGCACGGTAACACCGGGTATCTGTGATGAGACGGTGTTCGTTCGTTTCAAAGTAGTGAAGGATGCAGATCCGGAAGAGGCTGCTTACAGTAAAGCACTTCCGATCACGATTGCATCTGCTAAGTCTACACCTCAGAATATCAACCTGGCACTGCACAAAGGAGTAGAAGGAAGCGGCGGCAGTTCCAATGAGCCGTTGGAAAATGCAGTAGACGGAACAAAGGCAACCCGTTATGTAGCAGCAGTTGCCGGCTTCCCACAGTGGATTACCGTAGATCTTGGCAGTATCATGGAAGTAAATCAGGTGGTAAGCACATGGGATGCTGCCCGTGCAAGTGAGTATAAGATCTGGACGTCTCTGAACGGTCAGGACTGGACAGAGCAGGGAACCTATGCACTGAACAGTGAAGGCACCGTAGTGAATGATTTTGAAACTACAAGCTGCCGTTATGTGAGAGTGGAAGGATCAAGAAGAGGTCCGAATGCCAATGTATTCGCACTGGTAGAACTGGAAGTTTATAATAAGATGGTTATGCCGGAAGAATTTGTAATTCAGGATATTGTCTTAAGTGAAGGGGCAATTACACCGGACTTTGACAAGAATGTAACCGCTTATACAGCACTCGTAGGAAAGGACGTTGAAAGTATTACGGTTTCTGCCGTACAGTCAGGAAAAGATGCTTATACCTATATTAACGGCGAGAAGGTTGCGAACGGATCATCCAAAGAGATCGCATTGGAGACAGGCAAAAACGTAGTTACTGTTTCTGTTCAGGATCCGGAGAATCCGGCAAATGTAAGTTCTTATGAGGTTGATGTAACACGCAAAGATTTTTCATTGGATAACTATACAAACGTTGCATTAAACAAAGATGTTACAACTCCGGGCTTCGATGTAGGCTACTGGCATCCGCTCAGACAGATCAATGATGGCAACAAAGCGACGTTTGCACAGTCCAGTTCGACAGCAGTACTGGATTATCAGTTTGATCTTGCGGGCTGCTTCCTGGTAGATGAACTGGAGCTTTATACAGGAAACGCTAACAGACCGACCTCCTTTGATATCAAAACATCATTGGACGGACAAAACTGGACAACGGTTCTTTCTGTGGACAACTTTGATCCGGCTGTGGCGAAGTATGCATTTGAGCCGACTTATGCAAAGTATGTTCTGATGGATACAAAGACATCCGACGGAAGCTGGATGGCAATTAATGAATTAATGATCAACGGTGTGCCTGCGGAAATGACAGCTCAGGTTGTTGCAGATTCACTGGGCGATATGGAAGTTGCATTCAACGAAACGGATATCACCTTGCCGGAAGTTTTGGAAGGTTACACAGTTGCCATTGTGGACAGTGACCGCAAAGATATCATTGATACAGACGGTGCGGTAACTCATACGGATTCTTATGAGACCGTTCAGCTGACCTTAGAGGTGAAAAATGGTGAAGACACTGCAACAAAGGTGATCACGGTTGTTGTACAGCCGGGACAGCTGACCAATCAGGCAGTTGCAGAAAATATTGCAGCACAGATTAAAGATCCGGCAAAAGACCAGACCAGAATGATCTTACCGGAAGCTCCGGCCGGTTTCAAGGTAACTTACCGGGCAGATCAGGACGGAAGCGGTGCAATCAATATCAGCGGCAATATCATGACGATCACTCCGAACCTTTCAGGCTTCAGCCTTCCTCTGGGTATCACAGTTACCAGTGAGATGGATCCGGATGCAGCCGATGTATGGAAACCGTTAACTTTCCCGGCACGTTCCAAAACAGCTGAGGAAGTTATGAAAGAGGTTACCCTGCGTATGGAGGATTCCCGTGTGGTACTCTCAGGCGTTCCGGAAGGATACACAGCAGAGATTATCGCAACAGATCATACGGCTATTATCGATGCAGCCGGAAATGTTACGGTTCCTGAGACAACTACAACAGTAGAAGTCTACGTACAGGTGACCAAAATTGCTGACAAGAGTACTGCAGATAAAACATTCACGATTTCTGTGGAAGGAAAGGCAGACAAAACTGCACTCGGAGCTCTCATAGCTTTGGTAGCCGGGAAACTGGAAGAGGCTGAAAAGTATGAGCCGGAAACAGTAGAGATCCTGGCTCTGGCACTGGAGCATGCGGAATTCTGTTATGCAGATAACTGTATTACACAGAAAGTGATTGACAAAGCTCTGGAGGATCTGCAGAAGGCGGTGGATGGACTGGTTGAGAAAGAAGAACCTGCTGACCTTCCGTACAAAGATGTAAAAGATACGGACTGGTTCTATGATGATGTGCGCACGGTATATGAAAAAGGTCTGATGACAGGCGTGGATAAAGTGACATTCGCACCTGGTCAGAACCTGACACGTGATCAGTTTGCAGTGATCCTGTGGAGAGCAGAAGGCTCACCGAAGATGGACTACGAAG
>OLZF01001003.1_pt1 | contig 24108 bp, 22 predicted proteins | sample 1674391 | NCBI WGS metagenome assembly OLZF01 (sample SAMEA103958166, study PRJEB25191) | human gut metagenome | biome: human-associated habitat [ENVO:00009003]; feature: intestine environment [ENVO:2100002]; material: feces | place: Germany | collected 2013/2015
AGGAATTGTTCAGAAATAACTTTTAAATAGTGCGTAGAATTTTTCTTCGAGAGTGCCGCTCGAAAATCAGGCGCATCGTGGGCTATGCAATTGATTTTTGAGTGGTGCTATCGGAGAAAAAGGTAAGCAATATCAAAAGTTATTTCTGAACAATTCCTTATTCGGAACAGATTCTTTACAGGTAAAATAAGGAAGCGTATAATAGAAAGGAAGAAAATGGAGTAATTGCAAAGAAAATCTGCAGTTACAAATTTGGGAGGATAAGAGATGTTGGATAAAAAGGTAGTAGAATTATTAAATCAGCAGATAAACAAGGAGTTTTATTCTGCGTATCTGTACTTGGACTTTTCTAATTTTTATTATGATCAGGGATTGGACGGATTTGGTAACTGGTATAAGATTCAGGCTCAGGAGGAGCGGGATCATGCGATGTTGTTTATTCAATATCTGCAGAATAATGGGGCAAAGGCAGAGCTGAAAGCGATTGCAAAACCGGAAATTGTTCTGGACAGTGCGAAGACTGTTTTGGCTGAAGGATTGAAACACGAGCAGTATGTGACAAGTCTGATTCATAATATTTATGATGCGGCGTATTCTGTAAAAGATTTCCGTACCATGCAGTTTCTGGATTGGTTTGTCAAAGAGCAGGGAGAAGAGGAGACGAATGCAGAAGGACTTGTGAAAAAATACGAACTATTTGGAGATGATCCGAAGAGCCTGTATATGTTGGACAGTGAACTGGGCGCAAGGGTTTATTCGGCCCCGTCGTTAGTACTTTAAACAAGAAACGAGTGTTGGAGCACGCAGATGCATGTCTTCAACACTCGTTTTTTGGTGTTTTTCGCGTCCCAAAGTCAAACGCAAACCTTTTGACACTTGTATCAAAAAAATAAAGCCAAATCAGGCTTTTTGTAAATGACTTGTGAAAGTGGGGAACAGCTTCGCTGCCGGATATCACTGTTAAGCGGAAAATCCACACCACACGTTGCGGAGGAGGTGGTATGGAATAGACAGTGCATCGGACAGCGGAAGTATTCACCCTGCCGTTTAATGCATATGCATAAATCCCGCTCGAAGGTTTCTGGCCGAGTGAATAAAACGCTCAACAGGCATTCCATATCGTGTGGATAGATGGAAAGCTTTGCACGGAAGCTTCAACCTTATACAAGATAAGCAGGTTTCCTGACTTACAGATCATCGCGTAACGCGCCTTCTCATACAAATCGTACAATGGCATTTCTGCGTCTTGCTCCCTGATTACAGTGACCGGATCGCTCGGGATTTACACCCGGATTCCCTTTTCACCACAGATTTTGTGATGCACTTAAATTGTTGATATGGAATTTATACATGAATTTATCATAGCACCTGCAGGAAGGTTCGTCAATAGATTTTGCGAATTTCATATATGGTGATATCTGCATCAGAAGACATGTTCGTTTAGAAAGGTTTAGATAAATTTAATCTTTGCATTGGTTGAAGATGCGTATCTCTTATGCTATAGTTAATCTGAAACTGACCAGTCGGTCGGAAAATATTATAGAGGAGAACGATTATGCTATCAAAATTCAGTGTGAAGAAGCCTTACACCGTATTGGTGGGGATTGTTTTGATCATTGTACTGGGTATCGTGTCATTTACAAACATGACAACGGACTTACTGCCGGACATCAATATGCCCTATGCGGTAGTTATCACTACATATCCGGGTGCAAGTCCTTCCCAGGTGGAGGAAGTGGTCAGCAAGCCTGTGGAGCAGGCGATGGCCACAGTCAGTAATATTCAGAACGTACAATCCATATCCAGCGAGAATATGTCCATGGTTGTTCTGGAATTCTCACAGACCGCCAATATGGATTCGGTGAGTCTGGAGATGAGAGAGAATCTGGACCAGATCAAAGGATATTGGGACGATTCTGTGGGAAATCCCATTATTATGAAAATCAATCCGGATATGATGCCGGTTATGGTTGCAGCTGTTGAGAAAGACGGACTTGACGGTATCGGGATTACAGAATATGCCAATCAGGATCTGATCAGCAGTCTTGAGAGTCTGGAAGGGGTGGCATCGGTAGATACTTCCGGCGAGGTAGAACAGAGTGTGCAGGTTATCTTACGCCAGGATATGATTGATGCTGTCAATGAAAAAGTCAGAGGCGCCCTGAACGGTGAGTTTGCTGACGCACAGGCGGAACTGGATGATGCCAGAGAAGGAATCCAGGATGGAAAAGCCCAATTAGAGGGCGGCAAGAAAGAGATGACTGACCGTTTGTCGCAGGCAGGAAGTGCAGAGACACAGATTATTCAGGGAGAGGCGCAGATTTCTCAGGCAGAGACACAGTTAAGTCAGAAGGAGCAGGAACTGGCGGCGTCCAGAGCAACTCTGGAACAGCAGAAGGCATTGCTGCAGACGGGAAATATTACGAAGGATGATATGTATCAGGCAGCCTATGCGCAGGCGTATCAGGCGGCACTTGACGGTGCGTATGCGGAAGCAGACAGTCAGTTTGAAACGGTATGGGAACAGCAGCTTCAAACACTTAGGGATACGATTGCAGGTCTGAAAGCAGCAATTGAAATGGGGCAGGCTGCAGGTCAGGATGTCACAGAGCTGCAGGGGCAGCTGTCGATTGCAGAGGAATCTCTGGCAGGACTGGGAGAAGAGGCCAGAGCACAGGCAAGGGAAGCTGCCAGGTTAAAGGCCAAAGAACTTTTGGATGAAGCATTTCCGTCACAATTTGATGAGGGATACTGTGCAAAGGCAGTTGAGACGTTGGATGGCTATCTGGCGCAGATGGACGAGGGGCAGGCGCAGATTGCCGCTGCAAAGCAGCAGCTTGCCCAGACAAAAGCGCAGCTTTCGGCAGGAAAGATTTCTCTTGCTCAGGCTCAATCACAGATTGAAAGCGCTAAAATTGAAGGAATCCTGCAGATGGCAGATGCCCAGTCGAAATTGGCGTCAGGTGAAGCGGCGATTGAAGAGGGACAGGAAAAACTGGATCAGTCAAGAGAGACAGCCCTGGATGCAGCAGACCTGAAGGATAAGATTACAATTGATACGATAGAGGGGATTTTAACCGCACAGAACTTTACGATGCCGGCAGGTTATGTGTCGGAGGACGGCATCAAATATCTGATTCGTGTGGGAGATAAGTTCACCAACCTGGAAGAGATGCAGAATCTGGTCCTTTTTGATCTTGGGATCGACGGTCTGGCGCCCATCCGGCTTTCGGATGTTGCAGAAGTCGTTATGATTGATAATTCCTCAGAGGTTTATGCGAAAATAAACGGTCAGGACGGCGTTTTGTTAACCTTTCAGAAACAGACGGGTTATTCTACCGGTGAAGTTTCAGATCGTATCAATGACTTCTTTAAAGATTTAATGGCAGAAGATGATTCGGTACATGTCACTGTTTTGATGGACCAGGGTATTTATATTGATATGGTTGTCAATTCCGTGCTGCAGAATCTGGGATATGGAGCGATCCTTGCAGTCGTGATTCTGTTCCTGTTTCTGAAAGATATCCGGCCGACAGCAGTCGTGGCGTGCTCAATTCCGGTTTCTCTGCTGACGGCAGTGGTACTGATGTATTTTTCCGGAATTACACTGAATGTGATATCTTTGTCTGGTCTGGCTTTGGGTGTCGGTATGTTGGTGGATAACTCCATTGTCGTGATTGAAAATATTTACCGGCTTCATGGTCTGGGCATACCGGTGCGTAAGGCGGCTGTTCAGGGGGCAAAACAGATGGCGGGCTCAATCGTGGCCTCCACACTTACCACAATCTGTGTATTTGCGCCGATTATCTTTACAGAGGGAATTACGCGTCAGTTGTTTGTAGATATGGGTCTGACGATCGCATATTCCCTGCTTGCCAGCCTTGCGGTGGCGCTGACATTTGTCCCGATGATGGCGTCCGGGCTTTTGAAAAGGCCGAAGAAGGCGAAAGCCGGGCTTTTGGATCGTTTTATGGTACCGTATGAGAAGGCAGCCTATTGGGCATTGAAACATAAGGCGGTTGTATTGCTGGCAGTGCTTGGTATATTGATCGGTTCCATGTATCTGTGTATGTCGAAGGGATTTATCTTTATGCCGGAAATGGAGAGCACACAGGCAAGTATCAGTATCACGATGCCGGAAGGCAGTTCTGCGGAAGAGACAGGTGCCATGGCGGATACTGTGACGGAACGGCTGCAGGATTTAAGCGATGTGAAGGAAATCGGCGCCATGGCCGGTGCCTCGGGTGGTATGATGGGACTTGGCGGCGGCAGTTCTGATACAAATACCGCAACCATGTATCTGATTCTGAAGGAAGAAAAAGAATTGTCCGGTGAGGAACTGGAAGCGGCGATTGCAGAGAAAACAGCCGATCTGAACTGTGAAGTTGCAGTAAGTTCTTCCATGATGGATATGTCGGCACTTGGCGGAAGCGGGGTTTCTGTGGAAATCAAGGGAAAAGATCTGGATAAGTTACAGGAGATTGCCAAGGACATAGCCGGAATTCTGGAAGCTGTGGAAGGGACAGAGGAGATTACGGATGGAATGGAAGAGACCACTTCCGAACTGCGTATGGTGGTGAATAAGGAGAAAGCAGCCAAATACAACCTGACGGTTGCACAGGTATTCCAGCAAATCCGGGAAAAGCTGGCTGAGAGTACATCGACCACCACGCTTTCTACGGATACGTATGACTATGGGGTGCGTGTTCTGGAGGAAGAGCAGAAAACATATACAAGGGAGGATGTGAAGAGTTTCACGATCACTTCCACGAAAACTGACGGCACGACGGAGGAGATTCCGGCCGGAGAGTTAGTGGATTTTGTGGATGCCGAAGGGGTGGATGCGATTCGAAGGGATAATCAGACCCGTTATATCACCGTATCTGCAAATGTGGATGACCAGCATAATGTCACTTTGGTATCGGATGAGATTAAAAAGAAGCTGGATCAGTACGAGTTGCCGGAGGGATATAGTTTGGAGATGACCGGTGAGGATCAGACGATCAGCGAATCTATGGATGATCTGGTTCTGATGCTGCTTCTGGCACTGGTATTTATGTATCTGATTATGGTTGCACAGTTCCAGTCCCTGTTATCACCGTTCATTGTTATGTTTACGATTCCGTTGGCATTTACAGGTGGTTTTCTGGGGCTTTTGATTGCAGGGAAAGAGATGAGTGTCATCGCCATGATTGGATTCGTCATGCTCTGCGGTATTATCGTTAATAATGGTATTGTACTGGTGGATTACATTAATCAGCTTCGTGCAGCAGGTATGGAGAAGAGAAAAGCAATTGTCACAGCCGGAAAGACCCGTATGCGTCCGATTCTGATGACTGCGCTTACCACAATTCTGGGTCTGGTGACTCTGGCAGCAGGAGTCGGTATGGGTGCGGATATGACACAGCCTATGGCAATTGTAACCATCGGCGGTCTGGTCTACGGTACATTCCTGACCTTGTTTGTGGTGCCGTGTATTTATGATATTTTCAACCGGAAGAAGTATGTGGTAATCAGTGACAGGGAACTGGATGCGGATGATGACGAGCTGGATCTTATGAAAGAAACTAATCTGATAGCGGAGGATGCCGAAGCAGATGAGGATGAGGAGGGAACCAAAACACATGAAGGAGCAGATGAATCCAGAGATGGAGATATCTCTTCATGAGATGGTAAAAAAGTCTCCGAAGGTGGCAAAGATGTTTGATGCGGTGGTTTCACTGGTCGGTGAAGGGGCGGATATCAATACCATCAAGGTATCTGATATTACAGACCGCGCCGGAATCGGCAAAGGAACCGCATATGAGTATTTTAAGACAAAAGAAGAGATTATCGTAAAAGCAATTTTATATGATATGGAAAGCATACTGGTGAAAGTAGACCAGGAGCTTGAGAAATGCAGCGGATTTCGGGAAAAACTGGAATGTGTGCTGGAGTGGATAGAAAAAAATTTCAATGGGAGTCATTCTTTTGCTCCGTTTTTGAATATCTGTCAGGGCTCTTATCAGATATCAGCCTCATTAAAGACAGAGATGATGCGCCAGTTAAAAGGGTATGAATGTGTGATGCAGCATGGGCAGATACTTATAGAGGAAGGAATCCGGGACGGGGTGCTTCGCAAGGATCTTCCGATGAGTATGCTGACCTCTGCTTTTACAGCAAGCCTTGCAGCGTTCTTGTTTTTCCTGAATTGGCCGGAAAAGGAAGAAGGGGCGACCAATGCGAAAATGAAGGCGTTTATTTGTGATAATTTTATAAGGAACTGTTCAGAAATAACTTGCGACAAGGACATTTAGACAAGTCATTGTCAGGAGTTGTTTATTAACAGTTCCTAAGAGCCATGTCTGTTTAGGCAGGCAGAAACAGGATACCGGGGAAGCGATGCTTAAGTGCAATCCGCTTTCCCGGTTCCTGTATTTGAGGAAGATAATGCTTGCAGATTATAGCGGGAAATTATAGAATAATAAGGAGAAATGCAGAAAATATAAAGGAACGGAACAGGTGTGAAATATGATGCAGGAATTTGGGATGTATTTCGTTTGTTAGGGAGAAGGTATATGAAGATAGCAATTAAGGGAAATTGTGACCGTTATAGAAAGTTTGCCCCCAATATGGAATTTATTAAGAAGGCAGAACTCATTTTTCTGGACCGTGATGCCTCAGATGAAGAGGTTCTGCGTGTTGCCGGTGATGCAGAGGTTTTGTTTGTAGATGCGATTTCTGAGGTGACGGGAAATCTGATGCGGGGGATGAGACAGTTACGACTTGTTCATTCAGAAGGGGTTGCCTATAACAAAATTGATTGGAAGACCGCGGATGAATTGGGAATTTTTGTGTGCAATAACAAAGGAGCCAATGCTAAAGCTGTGGCGGAGCAGACGGTTCTTCTGATGCTTGCCTGTCTGCGCAGTGCTGTTGTCGCGGATGCCCAGGTGCGTGCCGGGAATCAGATCCAGATGAAGGAACGGATGATGGTCAGCGGAATTACGGATCTGGCGGATTGCAAAGTGGGTCTGATTGGATTCGGGGATATCGGAATGGCTGTGGCAAAGCGTCTGGCTGCCTTTGAATGTGAACTTTTTTATTACAGCCGTCACCGAAAAGCGGCAGCAATAGAAGCAGAATATGGAATTACGTATCTGCCCCTTGAAAAACTGGCGGCGACCTGTGATATCATCAGTCTTCATGCGGCTGTTACACCGGAGACGGAGCGGATGATCGATGCAGGATTTCTGGCGAGGATGAAAAAAGAATCATATCTGATTAATACTGCCAGAGGGGATCTGGTGGATAATGCTGCCCTTCGTGCAGCGCTGATTCATGGTACGATTGCCGGAGCCGGACTGGATACCATCTGCCCGGAACCTACCACAGCGGATCATCCGCTGATTGATCTGCCTAGGGAGGTACAGCATAAGGTGATATATTCTCCTCATCTTGGAGGAATCACTACAGGAAGTTTCCGGCGGATGCACCGGAATATGTGGGAGAATGCCCTGCGTGTTTCCAGAGGGGAACGGCCGAATCATGTGGTGAATCATTTATAATAGAGCACACATCTTTTGGCAGATTGGATTCCATCAGGACCGGGAAATTAAGAAAGAGTGGTTCACCGGACGAGAGGAACTGCATGAGATGCTTCAGAAACGATTGGAGATTCTGAAAAATGTCTTTTGATACAACAGGTAATTGTTTATATGAGGGAGCGAAACAGCGTTATGAGTACCATAAGAAAAAAGTTTATAGGAGATAAGGCATTTTATAAGATGGTTCTGCTGGTGGCAGTGCCGATTATGATTCAGAATGGCATTACGAATTTTGTCAGTCTGTTGGATAACATCATGGTGGGGCAGATCGGGACGGAGCAGATGTCAGGTGTGGCGATTGTCAATCAGCTGCTTTTTGTCTATAATCTGTGCATTTTCGGAGGACTGGCAGGAGCAGGGATTTTTACGGCTCAGTATTTCGGAAGCAAAGATGATGAGGGTGTGCGCCATACATTCCGGTACAAAATCTGGATGGCTGTCATTCTGACCAGTGTGACGATTCTGCTTTTTCTGGCGGCAGGGGATAGTCTCATCAGTATGTATCTGAAGGGGAACGGTGACGGAAGTGATCTTGGGGCGGCCCTGCGGTATGGAAAGCAGTATCTTTTGATTATGTTGACCGGATTGCCGGCATTTATGATGGTTCAGGTTTATGCCAGCACCCTTCGGGAGTGCGGTGAGACAGTAGTTCCCATGAAGGCGGGCATTATTGCGGTTTGCGTAAATCTGGTGTTTAATTATCTGTTGATTTACGGAAAATTTGGTTTTCCGGCTATGGGGGTGTCAGGTGCGGCGATTGCCACCGTACTTTCCCGTTATGTGGAGGCTGTGGTTGTATTGACCTGGACGCACAGACATAAGGAAGTCAATACGTATATCGTGGGGCTCTACCGTACTTTGAAGGTTCCCATGTATCTGGTGAAGCGGTTTACAATAAAGGGAGCCCCGCTTTTGCTCAATGAAACATTATGGGCATCGGGTATGGCAATGCTGATGCAGTGTTACTCGGTACGGGGCTTAAGTGTGGTTGCAGGGTTAAACATCGCCAATACCATTTCGAATCTGTTCAATGTGGTGTTTATTGCTTTGGGAGATTCGGTGGCGATTGTGATCGGACAGCTTTTGGGAGCAGGCAAGATGAAAGAGGCAAGGGATACGGATACGAAGATGATTGCATTTTCCGTAGCATGCTGTACCGGAGTGGCAGTGATTATGCTGTTAATTGCGCCTCTGTTTCCCAGACTTTATAATACCAGCGAACAAAGCAGAGAGATTGCCGAATATTTCATCATGGCAACGGCAGTATTCATGCCGCAGAATGCCTTCCTGCATGCGGCCTATTTTACGCTGCGTTCCGGCGGGAAGACGATCATCACATTTCTTTTCGACAGTGTTTTCGTCTGGTGTGTCAGTGTACCGATCGCTTATGTGCTGAGCAGATATACTACACTCTATGTAGTGTTGATTTTCTGCCTTGTGCAGATGGGAGACTGGATCAAATGTACGATAGGATTTCTCCTGGTGAAGAAGGGAGTCTGGCTTCAGAATATTGTGGCGGTCAGGAAGGAATCGTGAAGGATAAAGGATGATAATGCTGGAAAAAAAGATTCGTATATGATATGATAAAAATAGAATTAATATTGGTAAGGGATGTAATTTTGATAGGTTGAATTGTGTGATGAATAAAGAGCAAGCTGAGAAAAAGTTTCCATCATATTTTGAAAATTTTGAAATGCCAGAGTGGGCAAGAGAACAGGAGTTAAACGTATATCGGGCATGTGCAACTGGCAAAGTTGATCATGAATCGTTTTTGAATAGCTTTGAAGAAAATGGATATAAAATTAGTGTGGATGGCAATGCATGTGATCCGCAGGAGTATTCATTGTCTACTTATACAAAGTTTAGAGACGTAAAAAGATTTATGACGATGGATAGTCGCTTCGGAGTACCGTTTGTTATTGCAAAAGGAATTACAAAACCGATACATGGAGTTTGTTTAGAAACAAAGGAATGGAAAAAAAATTTAGGAATAAAGTATAAAGGTTCTCATGTGGATTGGTGGTTATACACAGATGCAGAACCGTTTAAAGAATTTGAGGTGTTAGAAAATGAAAGTTGAAAATATATTTAGAAATATTCCGGATTTTCATAACATTGTTTTAGATACAATCCTTTTCGAAAGTAAATATCCGGTAATGTTTACCTGTAAAAATGAAAAGGATATATATTTGTTTATATGCTGCTTTGTAACTGCTGATAAAGCAGAGTGGATTGGGACGAAGACAACATATGATAATTTAATTGAACTTCTGGAGAATAAGATCACGATCAGAGCTGCATTTTTAAATATTACAGAGAATAAAATAATTATAGATTATGATGGAAAAAATGTAGATTACAGGGTAGAAAAAAGCTGTGATATACCAGAAAATTTATTACCGACTGTTGGTGAATATATGGATGCAGAAGACGATGAATATGCAGAAGAAATTGCTGTGTTTAAGAGACAAAATGCAACTATAGAATATGTGATTAAGCCACGCATTAATAGATTTTTAGTGTTTCAGTATAGTGGGAATAGTGTTTTAGCGTCTGACGATATTTTTTCTATGGATTTAGATGAAAGAAAACTGAACCATTATAAAATAGAGAAAATCTATAATCAGAAAGTGGTATTCGCGTAGAGAGGTAAGGATATGAATAAGTTTAAATTGAAAAAACATAGTGTAAGAGAAGCCTCTTTTATTGAAAACAGTGAAAAAGAAAGGAAAAATAATGTAGAAGTCGGTGTGGAAGGTGGGGTTTTTATACCAAAGGACTCTGAAAATAGCAAATATTTGGCGATTCAATTAAAATTCCATTTTGGAAATCCAGAAGAACGTTTATATTTGACATTGGATACTCTTTCTACTTTTGAAATAGTAAGAGAAGGTGAAAATGTTGAAATTAAAGAGGAAGATGTTCAAACAGCATGTCTTCCGGTTGCATTAACGGAACTTAGAAAAACAGTAAAAAAAGTGACCGGGGCATATGGGATTGCTGCTTTGGATTTGCCACCATTCGAAGAAGAGGCTATAGAAAAGTAGAATAACATTGTGTACTGGTATAATTTTCACTTATCGACGAATGCCCTTTTCTGTGTTATGATAATCAATGTATGATTATGAACAACAGAAAGGGGCATTTTCGATGGGAGAAACCTTAGAAAATAAACCAATTAGACATAGAAAACATATTTGTGTGGGTCTGCTGGCGCATGTAGATGCGGGAAAAACGACATTGGCAGAAAGCATGCTCTATCTGACCGGAAATATCAGAAAGCTGGGCAGGGTAGATCATAAGAATGCATTTTTAGATACGTATGAGTTGGAACGTGCCAGAGGCATTACGATTTTTTCAAAACAGGCGGAATTAGCGCTGGGGGATAAGACGGTCACCCTTCTGGATACGCCTGGTCATGTGGATTTTTCAGCGGAAATGGAGCGGACGCTGCAGATTCTGGATTATGCAGTGCTGGTAATCAGCGGTGCGGATGGAGTTCAGGGTCATGTGGAGACGTTATGGAGACTCCTGCACCGATATCAGATTTCGGTCTTCTTATTTATTAATAAGATGGATCAGGAGGGGACGGAGAAAGAGAAGCTTCTGGAAGAATTACGCAGAAGGCTGGATGAGCGGTGCCTGGATTTTAGCAGTGACCGGAATCAGGAAGAATGGATGGAAAATCTCGCTATGTGCGATGAACATCTGCTGGAAAAATATCTGGAGTGCGGAACGATTGAGACGGAAGAGGTTACAGGGCTGATTGAAAGCAGGAGTGTTTTTCCCTGTTATTTTGGATCAGCACTTAAACTGCAGGGCGTTGAGGAACTTTTACAGGGAGTTTCTGCTTATACAAGATGTAAGGTATATCCGGAGGATTTTGGGGCAAAGGTTTATAAGATTGCAAGGGACAGTCAGAATACCAGGCTGACTTATCTGAAGGTTACCGGGGGAACTTTGAAAGTAAAAATGCTTCTTACGAACCGGAAGATCGCAGCTGGCGGCCGGTTGGAAGAGACGGGAGATATCTGGGAAGAAAAGGTGGATCAGATCCGGCTTTATTCTGGTTCCGGTTTTCGTGCGGTCAGTGAAGCCCCGGCTGGGATGGTCTGTGCTGTTACGGGACTTAATAACACATATTCCGGTCAGGGACTTGGAATTGAGGCGGCATCAGAAATGCCTGTGCTGGAACCTGTTTTGAACTATGAGATTCAGATTCCGGAGGGTTGTGACGTGCATCAGATGTTTTTGAAGCTGCGTCAGTTAGAAGAGGAGGAACCCCAGCTTCATATCGTGTGGAATGAACAGCTGAATGAGATCCATGCTCAGGTAATGGGGGAAGTCCAGATTGAGATTCTGAAGAGTATGATTCAGGAGCGCTTCGGCGTGCCGGTGGAATTCGGCACCGGAAATATTGTCTATAAAGAAACGATTCAAAATTCTGTGGAAGGTGTAGGACATTTCGAACCCCTCCGCCATTATGCAGAAGTTCACCTGCTCCTGGAGCCGGGAGAGGCGGGAAGCGGACTGCAATTTGACACGTCCTGCAGCGAAGATCTGCTGGACAAGAACTGGCAGAGATTGATCCTGACTCATCTGGAAGAGAAAAAGCACCGCGGCGTACTTACAGGCTCTGAGATTACGGATATGAAAATCACACTGATTGCCGGAAGGGCACACCAGAAGCATACAGAAGGCGGTGATTTCCGTCAGGCTACCTACCGTGCGGTGCGTCAGGGACTGAAACAGGCGGAAAGTGTTTTGCTGGAGCCAGTCTACGGATATCGCCTGGAGGTGCCGTCTGAACTGGTGGGAAGAGCATTAAATGATCTGCAGCGGATGCACGGAACCTTTTCTGCACCGCAAGTGGAAGGAGAAATGACAGTGTTGACCGGTAAGGCCCCTGTTGTGCATATGCGTGGTTATCAGACGGAAGTCATCGCTTATACCAGGGGAAGAGGGCGCCTGTTCTGTACTTTAAGCGGTTATGAACCCTGTCATAATGCAGAAGAAGTAAGAGCGGCTGTGGGATATGATCCGGAAGGAGACCTGGAGAATCCCACCGGCTCTGTGTTCTGTGCCCATGGTGCCGGGTTTACGGTGCCATGGGATAAAGTACCGGAGTATATGCATGTGGAGAGCGGATGGAAGTCTGAAAAGGAACCGGAAAAGGCGATATCGGGACAGCAGCCTTCCAATGCCGCAGTTTCCTCTCAGGGGTGGGCAGAGGAAAAGGAACTGGAGGAGATTTTTGTCCGCACTTACGGTCCGGTGGAGCGGAAACGCAGCGGATTTTCCAGAACCACTTATACGGGCAGTGGGGAAAAAAGTGCGGGGGTGAAGCCGAAAAAAGATCCGGAGAAGGAATATCTTCTGGTAGATGGATATAACATTATTTTTTCCTGGGAAGAGTTGAGCGATCTGGCAGAATGGGATATGGCAGGTGCAAGAGGAAAGTTGATGGATATTTTGTCAAACTATCAGGGATATAAGAAGTATACGGTAATTCTGGTTTTTGATGCCTATAAAGTGGAAGGAAATACGGGGGAGGTAACCAGGTATCATAACCTCCATGTGGTTTATACAAAAGAGGCGGAGACTGCGGACCAGTATATTGAAAAAACGGTTCATGAGATCGGAAGAAAGTATCGGGTGACAGTTGCAACTTCCGATGCATTAGAACAGATGATCATTCTGGGACAGGGTGCCCAAAGAATGTCAGCTCAGGGTTTGAAGGAAGAGATACAGGCTGCAAATATCGAAATCAGGGGGAGCTATCTGAATAAGCACAGCAGAAGCAAGAACTATCTTTTTGACTATTTGCCGGAGGATCTGGCAGAAGACATGGAAGAAGTACGGTTGGGGAAAAAAGAATTATAGACAAACACGCTCTAGTATGATCCACGGTAATGAATTTTCGAACACGCTTTAATATGTTCTTCTCCGGTACATGAAATTTTTCCGTAAAAAAATCAATTTTTTTCAAAAAATAGTTGTATTTTTCAAAGATAAAACATGCTATAGTTAAGGCAGCGTTAGCTATAAGAAAAATGGGTTATTACATTTCGTGTAATGATCCCAAGGTATGGTTACCGTTAGAGCGTAACTGGGTGGACAGTACACTAAATGTTGGGTAGGAGGAAAGCATATGAAAAGAAGACAGATGTATTACAAAAAGTTCCTTTCAGCGGTGATGGCTTCTGCAGTTGTGATCTCATCCGTTCCGGGAACTGTAATTGCAGCTGCTGATGATGCAGTAGATGCGCAGGCAGAAAATTTACTGGCAGAATTCTCTTTCGATGACAAGGAAAATGGTTTACAAGGCGGACAGGCTGTAGCAGATGCGAAGGGAGACTGTGCAATTCAGGAGATTGATGGAAGAAAGGCTTTGTATCTGGACGGATCAGGAGATTATCTGGAAGTAAAAAAAGCAGATGGAAGCAGTTTACTGACGGATCAGACTACTTTAAGCGTCTCCTTTGATGTGAAGCAGGGGAACGGCACAACAAACTGGGCATTTTATGCAGCGCCGAATGCAAACACACAGACGTATCCAAATGAACATTATCTGGGGATGCTTTTGAACGGAAAGAATATTACGGTGGAACGTTACAACAACAACGGTTCCCGTCCGGGATCTGCATCCACTTCTATAGTAAAGAATTGGACACATGTGGATGTTATATTTGATACAGGCAATACAACGATTTATGTAAATGGTGTAAAGAAAGCAGAACAGAGCAGTGTGTATTCTCTGCCGGCAATTCTTGGAGATTCCAGTATCTTATATATTGGTAAAGCAAATTGGGTAAATGGCGAGTATTTTACCGGCTGGCTGGATAATTATAAAATTTACGGTGGTGTGCTGACCGAAGAAGAGATTCAGGCAAATGCAGCAGAGACTGTAAATACAATTCTTACATCTGATAAGGAAGCGCTTTCCTTACCTGAGAGTGTGACTGCTGATTTTAAGCTTCCGGCAGTGGGAGATTATGGATCAGAGATTACATGGACAATGGAAGAAAATGATGCCATTGTATTGACGGACGGCACAGCAAAGGTAACCAGAGGTACAGAGGATCAGACAGTGAAGTTTACGGCTGCCATCAGCTGCGGAGCTTCGACTGTAACAAAAGAGTTTTTAGTAACAGTTCTCGGTATTACACCAGAGAATACACTGAAGGAGGCGGCAGCTTCTATTGATATTCCAAACAAGGAAGACGTAAGAGGCAACATCACGCTTCCGAAAAAAGCGGCTAATGGGGTAGAGATAACATGGACCACAGACCACCCGGAGATTGTAAATGTCAATGAAATTCCGGCGGAGGTGGAAGGATATGATCCTACTCCCGCAGGTACAGTTACAAGAACGCAAAAAGATACCGTAGTCACGATGACAGCACATATGGCCGCAGAAGATAAAACACTTACGAAGGAAATTCAGATTACGGTAAAAGCAGCTCCCAAGGAAATCAAAGAAGAGGATTATACGGATTATTTCTTTGCTTATTTCGCAGGTGAGGGTTACAGTGACGGTGAGCAGGTCTACTTTGCTTCCAGCCGGGATGGTCTGAACTGGGATGATTTAAATGAGAATAAGCCGGTATTGTATTCCAGTCTGGGTGAAAAAGGTGTGCGTGATCCGTTCATCTTACGTTCTGCAGAGGGTGATAAATTCTATATGATCGCTACTGATTTGAAGATCAACGGCGGCAATGGATGGTCAGCAGCACAGACAGCAGGAAGCCAGTCCCTGCTTGTATGGGAGTCTACGGATTTAGTTCACTGGTCGGATGCAAGAATGGTTCCGGTCAGTGCGCCGATTGAGGCAGGATGTACCTGGGCTCCGGAAGCAATGTATGATGAGTTGACCGGTGAGTATGTGGTATACTGGGCATCCAAAGTCAAAGGCGACAATTACGGAAAACAGAGACTGTATTATGCAAAAACCCGTGATTTTTATACTTTTACAGAACCCAAGGTATTTATCGACTATAATCAGTCCAGTATTGATACGAGTATCCTCCATGAAAACGGTACCTACTACCGTTTTACAAAGAATGAAGGCGGCAGTACCAATCAGCTTGGTGCAAAGACAAAGACGATATTCTTAGAGAAATCAGATACTTTGCTGGGTGAATATACACAGATTGTGTCGGATACGCTGAATGCAAATCAGTGGGTGGAAGGACCGTCTATCTATAAATTGAATGAAGATGATAATGCAGATGCAAAATATTGTCTGTTAGTAGATAATTATGGAGCGGGCGGATATTATCCGTTGGTAACAAATGATCTGGATTCAGGAGTATTTACAAGACCGTCTTCCTACAAGATGCCGAGCCGTGCCCGCCACGGTACACCGATTCGCGTGACAGCCGAAGAGTACGAAGCGATTATGATAGCCTATGGCGGATGGGAGCCTACGCCAACACCTACCCCGGAACCGACAAAAACGCCGGTAAGAGATATCTTTGATGATGTCAATGAGGGAGATTGGTTTGAGGATTCTGTTCAGTGTGTATATGATCGAGGTATCATGACTGGTATGGATGAAACTCATTTTGTTCCGGCAGGACTTCTGGAACGCGCACAGTTTGCAACTATTTTGTATCGTATGGATGAAAAACCGGATGCAGAATATAAAGAGATATTCACAGATGTGGCAGACGGAGAGTACTATTCAGAGGCAGTAATGTGGGCAGGTTCTGAGGCTGTTGGTGTTGTTACCGGATATGCCAGGGATGGGGAAGAAGTAAGATTCGGCCCAGCTGACATGATTACACGTGAACAGATGGTAACGATGCTGTACCGTTATGCGAGGTATAAAGGATATGATATAACAAAAGCTTCTTCCATGGCAGAGTTTCCGGATTCGGATGATGTCAGTGCTTTCGCAAAGGATGCAATGTCCTGGGCAGTGGCAGAGGGATTGATAAAAGGTGACAATGGAAAACTGAATCCGCAGGGAAATGTAAGCCGTGCACAGTGTGCGATGGTGATTCAGAGATTTATGGAGACAGTAGTGAAAGAAGTGTAGGAATTATAAGTACATGATAAGGGATATCCTGACAATGACAAAATTATTGTCAGGATATCCCTTTCGTATGAAAGTACCTATAACAAAAAAGATCTAAAAATAGTCATAAAATTCAAAGGTAAAGACAAAAATAGAGACAAATAGATTGTTAGAATATACAAAAAGATGCCTTTTAAAGCAGAGTCTTAGAGAAGGAAAATGAGTATGGAAAAACAATTTAATTATGATGATTTGCCGGTCGTACAAACAAAAGCAGGAAAGCTGCGTGGATACCAGAGTGGGGGGGACGTATATTTTTAAAGGTATTCCCTATGCAACAGCAAAACGATTCCATATGCCGGAGGAACTTGAACCGTGGGAAGGAGTAGAAACAGTGGCCTCCTATGGTTTTGTGTGTCCAACGATGCAGAAAGAAAATCCCAACGAAGAACTTTTGGTTCCTCATCGTTTTTGGACAATCTGGCGGCGGTATGAAAATCAGTGCGCTGATCAGCTTTGCAAAGACGGGCAATCCAAACTACCCGCAAATTCCGGAATGGCCGTCTGTGAAAAAAGATGATGAACCAACCATGATCTTTGACAGGGAATGCGAAGTTCGTCATAATTTTGACGATAAATTATTACAATTATATCTTCAGGCGTGACGGATGATAAGTGATGATTTTTTTCGCACTGCTAACGGTGAACTGCAAGGAAATAATTGAAAAAATTTAGCAAGATTGAAAAAAATTTAGAGGATTTTTATTGATTTTATTGCTTTATTATGTATAATAAGATATTAGAAGTTGGTATGTCCACTTCCTTGGACAAATATCGTAAGACCTGCATTTGCAGGCAAATATTGAAGAAAAGAGGTTAAATGCAAGATGTCAGAAATCAATTTAAGTAAGTATGGTATTACTGGAACCACAGAAATTGTATACAACCCTTCTTATGAGATGTTATTTGAAGAAGAGACAAAATCTGATCTGGTAGGCTTCGAAAAAGGTCAGGAAAGTGAACTTGGTGCGGTTAATGTAATGACTGGTATCTATACAGGTCGTTCACCGAAAGATAAGTTTATCGTAGTAGATGAGAATTCAAAAGATACTGTATGGTGGACTTCTGATGAATACAAGAATGATAACCATCCGGCTACACAGGAAGCATGGGATGCAGTAAAGGAAATTGCATTGAAAGAGCTTTCTAATAAAAGACTTTTTGTAGTAGATGCATTCTGCGGTGCAAATAAAGACACACGTATGGCAATCCGTTTTATCGTTGAAGTAGCATGGCAGGCTCATTTTGTTAAAAATATGTTTATTCAGCCTACAGACGAAGAACTTAAGGATTTCGAACCAGACTTTGTTGTTTATAACGCTTCTAAGGCAAAAGTGGAAAATTATAAAGAATTAGGTTTGAATTCTGAGACAGCAGTAATGTTTAATATTACAAGCCGTGAGCAGGTTATCGTAAACACATGGTATGGCGGAGAAATGAAGAAAGGTATGTTCTCCATGATGAACTACTATCTGCCGCTGAAGGGAATTGCTTCTATGCATTGCTCTGCAAACACAGATATGAATGGTGAGAATACAGCAATCTTCTTCGGTCTTTCCGGTACTGGTAAGACAACTCTGTCAACAGATCCGAAGCGTCTTCTTATCGGTGATGATGAGCATGGTTGGGATGACAACGGTGTATTTAACTTTGAAGGCGGCTGCTATGCTAAGGTTATTAATCTGGACAAAGAGTCTGAGCCGGATATTTACAATGCAATTAAGCGCAATGCTCTTCTTGAGAATGTAACATTAGATGCTGAAGGCAAGATTGATTTTGATGATAAGAGTGTAACTGAAAATACACGTGTATCTTATCCGATTGATCATATTGAGAAGATTGTTCGCCCTGTTTCTTCTGCACCGGCAGCTAAGAATGTAATTTTCCTGTCTGCAGATGCGTTCGGTGTACTTCCGCCAGTATCAATTCTTACTCCGGAGCAGACACAGTACTACTTCCTGTCAGGTTTCACAGCTAAACTTGCTGGTACAGAGCGTGGTATTACAGAGCCTACACCTACATTCTCCGCTTGCTTTGGTCAGGCTTTCCTTGAGCTTCATCCTACAAAGTATGCGGAAGAACTTGTTAAGAAGATGGAGAAGAGCGGTGCTAAGGCATATCTGGTAAATACTGGATGGAACGGCACTGGCAAGCGTATTTCTATCCGTGATACCCGTGGTATCATTGATGCGATTCTGAACGGTGATATCCTGAATGCACCTACAAAGAAGATTCCGTTCTTCAACTTTGAAGTTCCGACTGAACTTCCAGGTGTAGATTCCAATATTCTTGATCCTCGCGATACTTATGCTGAGGCTTCTGAGTGGGAGACAAAGGCTAAGGATCTGGCACAGAGATTTGTTAAGAATTTTGCAAAATATGAGGGTAATGAGGCTGGAAAAGCTTTGGTTTCAGCTGGTCCTCAGGAGTAAAATAAATAGTTATTTTTTCTCTCTATATAGAGTGAAAGTAATCAGATTTTTATCGGGTGTGATATATATATCACACCCGATTTTATTATAAAAGTAAAGCCGCAGTCAAAAAGTAAGTCAGGAATATTTGAAAGACTTTCTGAAATTATATACAACACAGAGAGGGAACAAACGAAAATTATAAAAGATTTGTCGGAGAAGGACAAAATTATGGATACAGTGACAATCCGAAACGTAAGTATTAAGGATGCAGAGCGCATTCTGGAAATTTACGCATATTATGTAAAAAAAACAGCCATTACCTTTGAATATGAGGTTCCAACGCTGAATGAATTTCAAAATCGTATCAAGAACACGCTGAAACGCTATCCCTATCTTGTTATTGAAAGAGGTGGTGTAATTCAAGGCTATGCCTATGCCGGTCCCTTTGTGGGACGAACTGCCTATGATTGGTCGTGTGAGCTGATGATATATCTCGACCATACTGCTCAAAAATGTTTGATGTACCGGTATCTACTTTGAAAGACTGGGAACAAGAAAGAAGAAATCCTCCGGCTTATGTGATTAATAGGATGAGAACTATTTTACAATATAAAGGGATGCTTATAAGTCCAAGCTACATCGAAGCATGTGAAGCAAGAAGAAAGAGTGTGGAAAATGCTATGGCTATCATGTTGAGTGCCACAAATGGTCCGGACGAATTATTTTTAGAGGTTTTGGATTCTTACATCTTCGGAAAAATAACGTTGGAGGAGATGGAAGTAAAAATTGACAGATTTGAGTATTTGGGAGTGTAGTATATGAGCGGCGGAAAAAATTATTATTCAGGAAGTGATGTGCTTATTAATAAATATGACATTCGTGACAAAGAGCTTTTGGAGAAATTCGAAATACAGAAAGTATTTGCGAAGCTACTGGGATTAGATGTGAAGTCTACAAGGATTAGCTATACTTATGATACATTTGGATAGAAGTGTTCGATAAAGAAGAATTAGTCTCATCGCACATTTGCCTCTACAAACCACATCTTTTACGATAAAGAAAAAAAGTGGTGCGGTACATGTACTAACTTTGCCTGATACACGGTTTTTTATTATAAATTTATTCTTCTGATCGAATCAGATTGCTTACATACGGACGTGTACCGGAAAGCACTTCATCATAGAAGTTCTGTTTCCAGTCAATATAGGCAATGCTGTCCTCTAATTCTTTGACGGAAACAAGCAACGCTTCTCGTTTTTTCGTCAGCATTTCCTTGCGCAGCATGATGGTGGATTCTCCTTGCAGGCATAATTCCAAGTATTCTTTCATTTCTATGATACTCATGCCGCATTTTTTTAAGCAAGTAAGGTTTTTGATCCACGTCACATCTTTTTCATCGAAAATCCGGCGGTTATTGCTGTCTCTTTTGACATTGGGAACCAACCCCTCATTGCAATAGTATTTTAAGGTCTGATAGGTCATATCCAGCTCCCGGCAGACCTGCATCATCGTATACATTATGATTGCCTCCTGTATTGTTCACAAAAAATTCATGTAGAAAATTTGCGGAAAGGTATTGACCGATGGTTGCTACCGTAAATTATAATCGGTTATAACAATCGGTTTAAACAAATGCAGTATAGCATAAAAACTACAAAATTGCAAGAATAAGGAGTGAACAAAGCAAATGAAAGTATTACTCGTAAATGGTAGTTCCCGAAAAAACGGCTGTACAAACGCAGCGCTGTGTGAGGTGGAACATGCCTTGAACGAAGAAGGAATTGAAACGGAACAATTTTTTATTGGAAACGAGGCGTTGCCGGACTGCATTGCCTGTCGCAAATGCAGGGAGATTGGGTGCTGTATATTCCATGATATTGTAAATGAATTCGTGGAAAAGGCCAAATCCGCTGATGGTTTTGTTTTTGGTTCTCCGGTTTATTTTGCGCATCCGAGCGGCAGACTTCTGACATTTATGGACAGAGCTTTTTATTCCGGCGGGGCAGCGTTTCAATTTAAGCCTGCGGCCGCAGTTTTATCCGCAAGACGGGCAGGAACCACGGCCTCTTTTGATGTTATTAACAAGTATTTTACGATTTGCTCTATGCCAGTAGTTTCTTCTACCTATTGGAACCATGTTTACGGTGCGCAGCCGGAGGAAGTAACTGAAGATAAAGAAGGGCTTATGACGATGTATAACATCGGCAAAAATATGGCATGGCTGCTGAAATGTATTGCCATCGGAAAAGAAAACGGGCTAACACACCCGGACAACGAAAAAGTATTGACAAATTTTACAAGATGAAGTGGAGGGAAATTCTGATGAATAAAGAGACGGCAGAAAGGGTTCAAAGATTATTTATCGGGGCCGAATCTCCCTTAAGCAGAACAGATCCGGAGTTTATTGAAATTATCGCAAATTTTTCTCAGGACGAAGTAATAAAGGTCAACAAACTGACAGAAAAGGAACAAATGCTCTGTATTTTATCCGCATTGATCGGTTGTCAGGGAATGGGAGAATTTCGGAATATGCTCCATGCAGCTCTCAACACAGGCGTTGATCCCATTGCAATGAAAGAGGTCATCTATCAGGCGACAGCAACCGAAAAGACCAGATTTGATGATGGACTTATGAAACAGGTGGAGCTGTTTGGAGAGGATATGGTGAAGTGGCAGACCGATGGGCCTGTTCTTCGTCGCAATATCAACCGGTGGCTGGCGGACAACTGTTTCGGTGATTACTATATCCGAAATGGCCTGAATGATCAGGAACGTGAGATGATTACGTTTTGTTTCATTCTTGCGCAGGGTGGCTGTGAAAATCAGCTTCGCGGGCACACAGTGGGAAATGATAAGGAAAAACTATACAGTATCGTGGAACAGTGTATGCCTTATATCGGCTATCCCCGCAGTCTGAATGCTATGAATATCATAGACGAAGTATCATGGGCAATGGAGAATCAATAGCTTACTGCCGCAAAATATAATTGGTTATGACAAGTGGTTCAAACAAAAGTATTACACAAAGAATTTGCAGGAGGAATTATAATGAACAAATTTACATTTTCTTATCCGACAAAGGTTTATTTTGGGGAAGGGAGCGCAGAGCAGGCTTTCAGCACAGAACTTGACAAAGCTGGAGAAACTGTGATGCTTGCCTTTGGCGGCGGTTCCGTAAAAAAGGTTTGATTGCGGGAAGCATATCAGATGGGTAAAAACATCTGTTGACATAGATCAGGATAAAAGTAAAGGAGCAAAATTTGATGAAAAAATCAACAGCCATACTTCTTTCTGCTCTGCTGCTTCTTTCTCTGGCTGCTTGCGGAAATAACAATCAGAATATTGTGGAGGATACAACAGCAGAAGCGGAGGACATAGCTCCGGTAACGGAACCTGATTCTCGGCATGGTGCGTAAAGCCACCGGGCCGGCTGCTTCTAAACCGCTGCGAATCCTTCTGCACATAGTATAGCTGCGGTCTTGGTTGCCGGATATGGCCTTTATGCTTTCTTGAAAAATCAATTTCTATTTTATATGTTTTTGACATCCTCTTTCGTGTTTTTTGATTTTGAAAGACCTGTCCTGCTCTTTTTTGTGGAGTATATCGTTATCATGGGTCTGCTCATTTTTCTGGCACATGATACCTCCAAGGGGATTCAGAAACTGGCCGGAAGGAGGAAAAGACTTTTGGAGAAAGAAAAATAACAGTTTTATAGGACTGCTTTTTATTTTGCTGTTATTTACCCTGTTTCTTTAGTTTCAAACCGTCTTTAAATGCTTCACCAACTCTCTCCGTTATCTTGTAATAGCCATGTATGTATGGGCCAAAGGCAATCGCATTTACCAGCGACATATCAATCTTGTCGCCTGTAATGATGCTTTCGTCTGTTGTGACATTTACCACTTTACCGATAACACCGTACCCGTATTTTCCATTCTGGTATTCAATAAACTCGCACTTCAGGCAGAGCGGAAATTCATTAATTACCGGAGCATCCACTGATTCGGCTCTGCTTGCAGTAAGTCCACTGTTCTCAAATTTCGTGGCAACCCGGTTGCCTGATACAACACCGAAATAGTCAGCCTCAACTACATGAGCCGCATCAGCGATACTTACGGTAGATGCCTCTCTTGCTTTGATATTCTTTACAGTCTTATGTGTCTCCGTCAGATTAAGAGCAACATAATCTCTTTCCTGCATGGTTCCCCGGGCAACATTCATGACAGTTACACTGCCGTCTTCGTTGTAGGTTGCTACCCTGCAGGAGGAATATATTCGGTGCGTGAATGGAAAACGATATGGTAAGTGGGAAGTACTGGTAGAGATAAGATCATCCAGAATTAAGTTTTTTATTACCCTGCACTAAAGGAACATTGTTATGTCAATTTGTTTTTATGCGAGTTTTCAGGCGGTAGGGCAAGATTTTACAACAGTCTTACACCTTTTGAAATGTTGTAGTTCTGGATTGGAATGTCTCTCTGATAAAATCTACTACACGAAATTGCATTAGATTCCTTTGAGAATAAGTGTTTTCGTGATCCGAATATTGTAGGAAGGCATAATGTACGCAACTGAGCAGAATTGGAGAAACTTCTGAATATTCTTTTATCTGCTATCGGTTCTCTTACAAACCCGACAAAATTGTCAGCTACTTTCAAAAGTGTTAAGCAGAAAACCATCAGCAACACAACCATCAAAAGATATATCGACTATCTTTGCGATTTCTTCAAAAAGATTATCATCATGAAAGATGCACCTGCACCGTATTACAATGACGATGGGGCGCTGGTTATGAGTCTCTATGATTTCCTGCTGAATGAGAATAGTTTGGATAACTGATTGATGGAAAAGTGCAAAAATATATACTCCAGTTCATGCCCTCAGTTTGCTTCATTTTACTTATGTTGTGATATTTTTAGCGATTAACAGGGCGAGATATGGTTTGCAAATCGGGGCAATGGGGTCAGAGTGGTACTAGAGCGTGTTTGAAAATTCATTCCCGCAATCTGCATCCCCCACTTTGCGG
>OLZF01001016.1_pt1 | contig 23740 bp, 18 predicted proteins | sample 1674391 | NCBI WGS metagenome assembly OLZF01 (sample SAMEA103958166, study PRJEB25191) | human gut metagenome | biome: human-associated habitat [ENVO:00009003]; feature: intestine environment [ENVO:2100002]; material: feces | place: Germany | collected 2013/2015
AGTCATGCCTTTTCATGCAAGCATGAAAAGCATGACCTTTTGACGCTTGTATCATATTATTTTCCAACAGATATTATTTTTGCTCTTATATTATTTGTTGTTTTATATTATATGTTATATAATATTATATAATTATTAAGATGTCAATAGGAGAAACGTTAAGAATTTCTGAAGATTGGATGTTAACTTCCGGTAATTTTTGAACCTGAAAACAATTCCTGTGACACAACAAACAAGATCCTGCTGTATTTTCACGTGAACACAGCAGGATCTTTCTAATGATTTTTACCTGTTCCAATTCGTATCGGATGTCGGATTACCGTCTTCAGATTCTCCGGTCTGCATTTTCGCACATCACTCAGATAAATCTCATGATGATAACGAGGACCTTCCATGTCCGGTATAAAGCCCTGCGCTTCTGTAAAGACATCCATAGCCTCTATGGTGACCGGCTCATCGTCATAGGGACCGATATGCATACACTGCACACATAAGCCTTCCTCGTAGGTAAAAAACTCCACCTTGGAAAAATCGGTTTTTTTCTTTTCAGAGGCTTCTGTTACTGCCCACTCAAATTCTTCCTTTGTCACGAACTCCGGCAGACGGATCATGGAAATCCACTGGAAATCCTCTTTACGGGAATAATCAATACCTTTTTTTGTGCCCTTCTGCCACCAAAGACCCTCCAGAGGCGGCACAACATAATCAAAATATCCCTCAATACGATGATCCCCCATTTTGCTCATTTTTATCGTAAATGCGATTCCGTAAAGCAACCCGATAGACTGCTTATACGCACCGCCTTCTTCGTTTGGATTCCCTTTCCCGCGAACAGCAATAAAGTTCATGGGCGGCACTGTTACCAGTCCCGGCTTGTTCTTCGGCAGATAGAATTCCTTATATTCCTTCTTATAGTCAAACGCCATTTTTACTCCTCCGTCCAAACCTTGCATTGCTCAATCCGTTTTCCGTTATCCCCCTGATCTTCATCATAAGCAAAACCCTTCAGCAGATTGCAGGGAAAGTTGTCACACCCTCCGCAATGCTCGTGCTGTTTTGCTTCACAACAGGCTTTCACAGGACAGCTGTCTCCCCAAAACGGCTTTTCGATATGTACACAACCTGTACAGCCCATCTGGGCACGATAGGAGCAAGCACTGCACAAAAGTCCGCATCTCGACTCGATCCTATCCTCACTGTCATCCTTCAACCCTACATAAATATGGATTTCTGCATTTTCCATGCAGCCATCCTGGTATTCCTCAAAATCACATCGAAATGCTCTGGGCAAATTCATCTGCCAGATTTCCTGCCATGCCGCAGCCACTGCATGAACCACATCCCCGTGAATGACAAATTTTGCATACCGTCCTGCAGGAATCCGACAAATGGCATATTCTTCTCCCAGCAACTGCTCTGATGTTTCGCAGGCAACCATCGCTGTATAATCGGCTTTTTCGTCTCCAGCATAGTCCGTATAAATTCCCAACGCCTTTTCGCTTACCTTGCCGGGAAGAGAAGCGTAGACACCCTCGTTATAAAAACGACTCCACAGTCCGCCGATAACAGCTCCCATGTCAGAAGCGGTATTGTTTGTACGTGCCGATACACCTGCCGCAATTTTTTCTTCCAGTATTACAATCTCATATTTCATAAATAAGACCACCCTTTCTTTTAATGGTTCTATTCTATCAAAGCAACCATGACACCTGTATGTCATGGTTACAGATATTTTTTCAGATTCTCTCCGCAATTTTATCTACAACACCGCGGAAACTCAAGTGAGCAAAAATTTGACAACTGTTATTTCCTTCATTATAATAATTTCACCGCTTATAAAATCTAGAAAAAGAAAGGATCGCATGAATGAAAAAGAAGAAATTTACCGGACTTTTGATGATTACAGGAGTTCTCCTCTTCTCAGCATTATGGATCAGACAGGAATTGTCACAGAATCCAAAAACGAATGACAAAGAATCTTCCCCTTCGAAGAAAACATCATCAAAAGAGGGTATACAGACCGCCCCCCATACAGAAGCGATATATAAAGACACTTCCGGACCAACTCCCGAACCTGCAAAAGCGCCTGCCAGTGCAGAACCTATTGAACCTTCCTTTGAAAGTACGGAAATTACAGATGCGGTCTTTGAACGGATATATGGCAAATCCTATAAGACAGACTGTACAATTCCCAGAGAAGAACTTCGGTATCTGTCAATTCCTCATTATGGATTTGACGGTGAAATCCACCTTGGAGAAATGGTTGTAAATGCTGCAATTGCGGATAAAGTGCTGGAAATCTTCCAGGAGCTGTATGCGATCCGGTATCCGATTGAAAAGATCCGTCTGGTGGATGACTATGATGCCGATGACGAACGTTCTATGGCTGACAATAACTCCTCCGCTTTTAACTACCGCACAATCTCCGGCACCAATAAACTCTCTAACCACAGCAGAGGGCTGGCAATTGATATTAATCCACTCTACAATCCGTACATCCATTCCAATACCGGAACAGAAGTCTGTGAACCTGCCAATTCCTCTGCCTACACAGATCGGACCGCCTCATTTGACTACAAAATAGACGAATCCGATCCCTGTTATCAAATCTTTACTGCTCATGGTTTTTCATGGGGCGGCAATTGGACACATGCAAAAGACTATCAGCACTTCGAAATTACCCTCTGAAAAAACTTTCCTCAATCAACAGCGGCCGGCAGGGTGACCCATCCAGTCCGGCCATCTTAAGCGGTGCAGCACAGAGAAAATACCGCCCTTCCGGTACTTCCTCCAACACCAGGCTTTCTAAAATCACCATATCTGCTCCCAACAGAATTTGATGGATTCTGATTCCCTTCTCCCCCTCTCCCACTGTCAGATTTTCTATACCATAAAGCCGCAGTCCCTGTTCTGCCAGGTATCTTGCTCCATCCACTTCCAAACAGAAATCTCCTTTTAACAACAGGCGTACACACCCCTTTGGTATACGCTTTTCCAGATATTCTCTTCCCACGCTCCCCTGAACTTCTAAGACATTACACATACCGACGGTTTGCTCCAAGCTAATTTTCTCTATGGTTCTGCCGCTCTCTACAAAATGATACGGCGCATCCATATGCGTTCCGTTATGACTTCCCATCGTAAGAACTGAAAGATTACAAACATCGCCTTGTCCAATCTGAAATACCCGTTTCTGCTCCGGTTGCGGATCACCGGGATATACTTCTGCAGTAAATAATTCCTTGGATATATCGTAAATTCTCATTTTGGTTTTCCCCCTTCTCTTTTTGACACAAGAATTTCCCTGCCCAGAGTAATGGAATAAATATACATCTCTTTCACACTTTTCCCTGTCACCTGTTCCAACGCACGTTTATAGTACAAGAGCTGCTTCCGATATTTCTCCACCAGCTCCTGCCCGCTTCGGTCAGATACTTTGTCCGTCTTATAGTCTACGATAACCAACTGCCCCTCTTCTTCAAAAAATACATCGATGATTCCCTGTACCAGAATCTTCTCCTGTACGGGCCAGGATGGATGCACTTCACTGGCAGATATTCCTATGACAAAGGGCTGCTCCCGGAAGAGTGTCCCGTTCAAACCGGCCTGATACATCCGACTGCCCAATTCCGTATGAAGAAATCCTTCCAGATCCCCTAAACTCAGGCAGCCTGCATCCTCCTTCGACAGCTTCCCAGCCTGAATCATCTGCTCTACCTGAAATTCCAATTCGGTACGCGGCTGTTCCAGACAGGTCTCCAATCTTCCGTAATTCAGACATTCCAGCACCTTGTGATACACCGTACCCCTTGCCGCACCCTCCGGCGGCTCTTTCACATCCTTAATAAATTCCGGAATCAACGGAACAAGATCGGATTCAAAATAGAGTTCCTCACCCGGCTCCTCGTCTCCTGCCTTTTTTAATTCGGAAACCGTCATCTTCACGGGAATCATTTCCAGATTCTCATACGGATATCGGTAAGAAAAGCGCTCCTGCAAGGCAGTTTTTGTCTTCGTATCGCGAATCTTATCGGTATCCCACTCCAGAAGTTCTTTCTTTTTTACTACAGCGTCCATCTGATGAAACATCTCTGTTTTCAGCAGATTGGCAGGTGTGATAACCTGCACCCGGATTCTGGGAGCAGCCTGATATAGGTCACTTTCCTCCTGCCTCGTAATCCCGAACATCTCGTAAACAGGGTCAAAGCAGCGATGCCCGGCAATTGCCGGAAGCACCCAGTCCATATAACATTTTGCCCCCGCAAGGCGTCTGTAATACAGATGCATCCGCCGGTCGTACAGCAGATATCCGCAGCTTTCCACCCACTTTTTCAAGTCACCCAAACCACATAAAACCAACTTTTCTTTTGCCCTGGTCATCGCCACATACAGAATTCTCAGTTCTTCTCCAAGGGTTTCCTTTACCATTTTCTGACGAATCACCTGCTTTAGAAGAGAAGATTCTCTGGTGCGAAGCGCACTGTCGATCACATCAGAACCGATTCCCAGTTTTGAATGCAGTACGATGGAACCGTTGCCATCCATAAAATTAAACTGTTTGCCAAGTCCTGCCACATAGACTACCGGAAACTCAAGCCCTTTGCTCTTATGGATACTCATAATGCGTACTGTATCCGCAGTCTCCCCATAGATATTTACTTCTCCATAATCTACTTCATATTTCTGAATCTGTTCTATATACCGGATAAAATTAAAGAGTCCGCGGTAGCTGGTACCCTCAAAATCCACCGCCTTCTCCACCAACATCTGCAGATTGGCTTCTCTTTGCTGCCCTGCGGGCATAGCCGCCGCATAAGAAGCATATCCCGTCTCCTCCAGAATCTGCGTGATGAATTCGTGAATGGGGGTATCGAAAACTCTGCGCCGGAATCCTCGAAGCTGTTCTAAAAATCGGATTAGTTTTTTCCGCAGAGACTCCCGGCTTCCCTCCTGTGCATACAACCTGCAGGCATCGTAAAGCTTCTGCTTTGGATACGTGCTTTTTATGATTGCCAGTTCCTCCGCCGAACATTTTCCAATCGCAGAATGCAGTGCTGCCGCAAATGGAATCTCCTGACCCGGATTATCACAGATTCTCAGATAATTCATAACTGTAACCACCTCCTGAGCGGAAAAATATCCTGTCTTAGAAGTCGTATACGCCGGAATTCCCTGACTCTGCAGTACTTTTGAGAACACATCCGCCCACTCACTGACCGTCCTCAGCAAAACCACACAATCCCGGTATTCCAAAGGCCGGTAAGCATTCTGTGCCCTGTCCCAGACCTGCTCCTGCCCGACCAATGAGCGGATGCTCTGCGCTACAGCCAACGCCTCTGTTGCAATCATCTGCTGTCTGGTCTTGTTATCCTCAAATTCCGGAGATTTACTGTCAATCAACAGCAACTGTGCTTCTGTAAACTGCGCACTGCTGCCTTCCGGGTAATCGGCGCCCACATACAATGCCTCCGTCTCATCATACTCGATTCCCCCCAGTTCACGTTCCATAATCTGCCCAAAGATAAAATTCACCGTATCCAGAACATTTCTCCTGCTTCGGAAATTCTTATGCAGATCAACCCTCTGCTCGACACCGTCCTCCAGACCATAATGTTCCTGCTTTTCCAGAAATAGTTCCGGACGTGCAAGACGGAAACCATAGATGCTTTGCTTTACATCTCCCACCATAAAGCGGTTATAGACACCGTCTGACACCCGTGAAACCGCATTCAGCAGGAATTCCTGAATATAATTACTATCCTGATATTCATCAATCATCACCTCAAAAAAGCCTTGAGCAAGCTCTTCTGCCGCTTCCGTTCGAATATAGGAATCGCCTTCCTTTTTCACCAGAATCTGCAGTGCAAAATGCTCCAGATCTGAGAAGTCCATGATATTTTTCTTTCTCTTTGCCTGAGAAAATGCCTCCATAAATGTTCTTGTAAGCCTTACAAACACCGATATGGGAACACGGCAATAAGACAGTTCCTCCAGAATCTGTGCTGTTGTCTTAAGAGCACATTTGTCCCGGATTTCATGCACCAGCTTCTTTACATCATCACGCAGCGCTTTGACCCGCTCCTTTAATTCCGGATTTACCGAATCATCCTTTTTCCGCGCTAATGCCCGGAAATCAGCTGCCCGCAATGCTTCACAAAGTTCATCATAAGTCTCCATTCCGGTCATCTTATCAAGCATCTCTTCATCCGCCTCCAACATCGGCAGATATAGATAGGGTCCTCCCGGAGCTGCCGCAATTTTCTGATTCTGCCGGGTCATTGCCAGTGCATTTTCCAACTGTGTGTGTATCTCTTCAATCAGTTCCTGCATCCAGTCTGTCTGTTCCAGGTCATAAGCGGTTTCTATCTCATAAGTTTCCAGACACTGTTCCAGCCATTCCCCGGGATAGGGATAGCTGACTGCAAATTCATAAAGCTTCAGCACCAGATCTCCAATCCGCTTGTCGTTCTTTCCTGGCGCATAACACTCTACAAAATTCAGATACGCTTCCTCTTTTGCGGCAAAAGCTTCTTCAAGTACCTGTTCCAGCACCTCATTTTTCAGCAGCTTCAATTCTCCTTCTTCTGCAATCCGGTAAGCAGGGTCCAGATCGATCAGATGAAAATAATTCTGAATTACATAGCTGCAAAACCCATGAATCGTCGTAATCTGGGCATGATGAATCAAAGCCCCCTGCTTTTGCAGGTGTTCATCCTCCGGATTCGCCTCAAGGGCATTCTCAAGAGCTATCCGAATACGCTCTTTCATCTCAGCAGCAGCGGCTCTTGTAAACGTCACCACCAACAGGGAATCAATATCAATCGGATGTTCTTTATCTGTCACCATAGAAAGAATACGCTCTACCAACACGGCTGTTTTGCCGGATCCCGCAGCTGCACTGACCAGTATATTACGGTTTCGCAGTTCGATTACTTTCCGCTGATCTTCCGTCCATGATACTCCCATTCTTATATCTCCTCCCTCATCTTTGCCAGGATTTCTTCCTGCTTTTCCTTCTTCAGATCCCGGTATGAAAAGCCGTCGATTCGTTCGTCAAAGCCGCAGATACCTCCGTAAGGGCAGTAGGTGCATGCCTCTTTTTTCTCCATCCGGTAAGGAGACACCTGCACTGCGCCATCCAGAATCTGCCTGCCGATCTCCTGTATTTTCCGGTTGGTAAACCTGCTGATCGTCTCAAAATCTTTCTTTTCTGCTACATGAGAATAACGCGACAGACTTCCATTCTTATTGTAACCCACCGGAATTACCGCAGAAGTGCTCCCTGCCCCCAGTGTGGTATCCATCAGGAAAATCACCTCATCTTCCGCCCTGGAAAGCCCATCCAGTTTTAATGCCTGAAGCACTTTCTGCAGCACTTCTTCCTGACTTTCATCCCCCTCTGCCGATACCAGTGGGTCCTTAATCTGATAGTAAAAGATTCCTGCCGGTTCTACCTGCTTACCCGGATGCTTTTTCTGTTCCAACTCTACGGCAGCATTCATGTATACCACAAGCTGAATCTGTAATCCATAATATAATTCCACCAGATTCAAGGAGGTATTTCCGGATTTATAATCGATGATTTTCACATAAACCTTATCTTCCGTCTCACAGACATCCATCCGGTCAATACGCCCTCTTAACTTGACTTTTTCATCCGGCGCAAGTTCAAAATTGATGGCATCCAGATTGTCTTCCATCGCAAATGAGACCTCGAATCCTCCCGGCTCAAACCGGCCTTTTTCCACCTGTGTCTGCAGCGCCCAGACCGTCCGGCGCAGCATCCGTTTCACCCGGGTGATCATATACAGATTCCGGCTGCTGCTGTGAAGAATGGTATTGCCATAATCGTGTACCAATTCCTCCACACTCTCATCGATCAGTTTTTCCCGCAATTCCTCTGTCAGATCTCTCCAATGCAGCCCATTTACAGATAGTTTCTGAGAGAAATGTTCCAGTGCGGTGTGCATAATACTTCCCATGTCGGCGTCATTGAATTCATAAGTAGGACGTTCCTCCAATTCCAACCCATATTTTACGAAATGAGCAAACGCACAGGCGGCAAACTGTTCCAGACGTGTAGCAGAATTAACCAGCACATTGCCATACATCGCCTTCGCAACCGCCTTGCTGATCGCTTCTTCCGGATTTTCATAAAATGCTGCTGTTACCAATTCTTCCGCTGCTTTCTTCCACTTCTTATCGCTGTAATACCAACTGTAAAGTTCCTCCCATACCGGATCCCACTCTCCCTCCTTCCATTGCCGTAACCCCTCCGCCAGGGGTTTCAGCGCGCTGTCAGGTGTCTCCAACCGCCACAGCAGATCACACGCTTTCAGATCCTCCGTCTGAATTTCAGGATATAGTTTCCGAATCATACCAATCAGATAAGAGGGCAGCATAGCCTCGCCTTTACTATTGGATTTGCAATAGGAAAGATACAATTTTTCTGAAGGTTTTGTGAGATTCAGATACAAATAAAACCGCTGCATATACATCTCTTCCCGGGCGGTGGGAGCCAGTTCAATCTCCTGCTTCTGGAGATATTCCCGATCCGGTTCTGAGAGAATTCCCGCCCTGGAAACCGGTTTTGGAATCACACCCTCATTGATTCCCACAAAGAACAGAATCTTTACATCTTTCAATCTGGTACGCTCAATATCTCCAATCATCACCTGATCTGCCGCAGGCGGAATCAACCCTACCTGCACCTCCAGAAAACCGGCTTCCAGAATCTCCTGATAGTGGGCAATACGAATTGTCTCTGTTCCCAGAACCTCCACAAGTTTATCCAGCAGATTCATGATAATCCCATAAATCTGACCATACTCCCGCTCCATGGCAGTATTGCCTGCTGCCTTGAATTCCAGTTCTCTGGTCTTCAATTTCTCCTGTATATTATTTGCACAGATAAACTGATACAGCACTCTGGTTCGTTTCTCCACAGTCAGATTTTTCTCTTTGAATCCCTGTATAAATTCGGATACTTCATCCAGAAACCGCTCCCGCAATGTATTAATCTCTTCCAATTTCGCCTTGTTCATTCCTCTGTATACACGGACCCATTTCTCTTCATACTTCTTCTTTCCGCGTATACCAAGGGCAATACAGTAGTTCTCCAGTTCATCAACTTCCTCCATGGTCAGACTGCTCATTCCGCAGCGCAGATACCGAAACACACTTTCATAACTGAAATTCTGAACCGCAAGATCTACCGCAGAACGCATAAATTCCACCAATGGATTCATCAATACTGAATGCTTCTCATCGACAAAGCAGGGAATCTGCAGTTTCCCGAAAACTTGCTCCGCATAATGCCCGTAAGTTGTCAGATCACCTGTAACAACCGCAAAATCTTTGTAACGATATCCCTGCTCTCTTACGAGCCTGTGAATCGTAATGGCTGCAGCCTCAAGTTCAGACTGCGGATCTTCCGCTGCCCGGATAACGATTTCTTCCTGCTGGGAAGGATAGCTGTAATTCCGGTATCGGAAGAGATTCGCTTCCAACGCCCCCAGCGCAGGTGCATGCGCAAAACGGCTGTTTTTATGGAACTTTAATCGAACAGGGTCTTCTATGTCAACCTTTGATTCCTGACAAGTCTGCACTAATTTGCCAATCATCTTTTTCGTCATGGAAAAAAGCCGGTGCGGTCCGTCATAGTGAAAAGGGTCTTCCTTTTCATCAATCGCTGCTGTCACATAAACCCTCTCACTCAGCCGCAGCAATTCTCCCACCACCTGATTTTGAACCGGTGTAAATCCTGTAAATCCATCCAGAAGTACCGTGCTTCCTTTCACCAGTTCTGACTGCCCGATCCGCTGACAAAGGACATCCAGTACTTCTTCTCCCGCAATGTATCTTCCTTCCATAAATTTCAGAAAACCGTCATATATCGTACGGATATCCTGCAGCTTACAGGAGAGCATCTGCTTCCCTTCCGCCTCCCTCGCCCATTGTTCCAGACTTTCCGGGTTCACCTGATACTGCATCAATTCTGACACCAGCGATTTCATCTGTGCAACCGCTCCCGTCCGCTTCAGATTCGTGCCTAATACCTTCAACTTTTTCTGCTGTTCCTGAGCGACACGCTGCAATACTAGCGTCTTGCCCGTCTCCTCCAGAACAGGATTGGTTCCGCCTCCGACTTCCTCAAACACACGATAAGCCAGACGCTGAAAACTGAGCACATCAATATTCATAATTCCCTGATCCGGATGAAGTGACACCAGCTCTTTTTGCGTCTGCATCGTAAACTGCTCCGGAACAATTACCAGATAATTTTTCTCCGGATTTTTCCTGGATTCCTCAATTATTTTTGTAAAACTATAGTAGGATTTTCCCACTCCTGAACTTCCGAGAATCAACTGTAACGACATTCTTTTTCTCCAATCACACACAGGTTAAAATTTTCTTCTACCGTTCATTATAACATTTCGCAGGACAAAGTAACAGATCATCTTAATCCACCGTTTGGTTTTCAAAACACTCTTAACAAATGAAGCAGATGTACTTTTACGCACATCTGCTTCATTCATAAACCAAACACTTTTCCAAGCATACTGTAATAAATACTCTTTTTCAGTACTACTTTTTTTGCTTTCTTATTTCCCTTACTATAATACTTGTGCAAACACAAATAGTAGCCCAGATAAAACTCAACAGAAAAATTATGCCTACCAATACTTTACCGTAACGATCACCAGAAAAAAAGTCTCCTGCAAATACTACTATATAACTCAAAAACAAAATACCAAAAAAGAGCACTACATTATCAAATTTATCTTTCAAAGTTCTCTCTCCTCAAAGTTGTCTATATATAATTCCAATTTAATACTTAAGGATAATAATGTATTTCTACAATGTAATTATATCTATATGTATTTTTTAAAATATCTATGAGTGTTATACAAACGGTCCCATCAGTGCTAATTCCTATCGATGGAGATAGACGAAGACGGAATATTAAATTTTGAATAATGCTCAGACTTTTTCCCATCATATCCAATCTGTGTGTAATCATACTCATACCAACCACTGCCTAAACTTGAAACTGTTGAATTTTGGGCTACAGACCCAAGGGTATCTGTTCGACGATTAGTAGGCATATTCAACCACCTTACATCTGATGAGAATCTGAAAGAATTATCTGCATAACGGGTTAACATGTAAAACATTCGTATATATCCGTCATCAGGCTCCCATTGCCAAGTTAGATCATTAGAGCGCGTTCCATTCAAAGTATCTTGCCTACTTTGTATAGAACCACTTTCCAAATCACGAATGATCTTTTCCCTCCTTTATAGTATTGTTATGACTTCTATTATCCGAAAATTAAGACTGCATTGGACCGCCCTCCATAATATAATTATTTAAATTTCAAGAATTCAATTTTATTATTTATTTTTCATTTATTATATATACAATTATAGATTATATATTTTTAATAAGCAACAATAAATGAGCGCATTTTTCGACAAATTTTGACACCCCGAAGAGGAATATGATGGGCTCCGATTTTCATATAATATTGGCGTTTGTTGCTGTAGTAATTATGCAACTGACGTGGTATGATGATAACATAAGGAAAAATGATATATAATTGGAGGCAGCTAATGAAAGTAGGTATTTTAGGAGCAGGAAATATCGCCTGTAAAATGGCAGAGGCAATCAACGGTCTGGATGATTCTGTAGAAGCATATGCCATTGCTTCCAGAAACCTTGAAAAGGCAGAAGCATTCGCAGTACAGTGGGGATTTCCAAAAGCATACGGCAGCTATAAAGCACTGATCGAAGATCCTATGGTGGATCTTGTATATATTGCAACGCCGCACAGTCATCACTTTGAACCGGCAAAGCTTTGTGTGGAACACGGAAAAGCTGCACTTGTAGAAAAAGCATTTACCATGAATGCAAAACAGGCAAAAGAATTGCTTACATTGGCAGAAGAAAAGAATGTCCTGGTTACGGAAGCAATCTGGACACGTTATATGCCAAGCCGCAAGATGATTGACGATCTTGTAGCCAGCGGAATCATCGGCAATGTCACATCCTTAAGCGCAAATCTGGGATATGCGAACGGACATCTGGAACGTATGAAAAGACCGGAACTTGCCGGAGGCGCACTGTTGGATCTGGGCGTATACCCGATTAATTTTGCCTCCATGGTATTCGGAACCAACGTAAAAGAAATCAGTTCTACTTGTGTGAAGACAGAAACCGGCGTGGACAGTCAGGACAGCATCACGCTGATCTATGAGGACGGCAAAGCAGCCTATCTCTATGCAACGATGTTGGCTCAGTCAAACCGGGAAGGCGTCATTCATGGCGACAAGGGATTTATTGAAGTTCAAAATATTAATAATTGTGAAGAAATTCGCGTTTATAATCTGGATTATGAACTTACTGCCCGGTATGAAGTCCCAAAACAAATTAATGGATACGAATACGAAGTTCTGGCATGTAAAAAGGCACTGGAACAGGGAGCAATTGAATGCCCGCAAATGCCGCATGGGGAAACCATTCGGATCATGGAACTGATGGATGGACTTCGTACAGCATGGGGCATACGTTTTCCCGGCGAAGCTTAGTCTCTTATGAAAAAAGCAGGCTGTACGTAAATCACAGCCTGCTCTTTTCATATATCTGAATCTCCCAACCACTGCACTTAATGACTCTCTCACTCCATAGAATATTTTACAGATGCTCTTTTATCAGTTGTTGCAAATTCTCTACATCCTGACGCTCTGCCAGAAAAAATTCCTTTCCATTGACATTGATAGACATGTATTCTTCATTATATTCAAAATACGTCACTTCCACATCTGAGGCATCTTCCGTATTTCGATAAAACTGCATTGTCAAGACCGGTTTCCTCTGTCCCGGATCTACTCCTTTTTTCCCAACCTCTCCGCTGACCAATACACTTAATAACTGGTTATAAAACGCATTATACTCTGACCTCTCAACTTTTTCTTTGCCGATTTTACAAGTATCTTCTGTCTTCTGCAATAACAACGTGTCATCCCCGATACTTACCTTCACCTGTTCCACAGTATCGATGCCTGCAAGAAACGGGATTTTGAGAATATACTGATAAGGATCTAACTCTAAGATCGTATCCAACCATAGCTGATTCACCTGACAGATAGAATCGTTTCCCTCAATCTCCACGTAATAATTACCATTTCCATCCTGATTTCCCACAAGAATTTTTCTGGCCTTGGTAGGATCGGCTCCGCCCTTTTCTCCTTCTCTCTGCTCACCGTTATAAGCGATAAACAGCGATGTCTGGCTGCCTTCGATTCCCGCCTCCTCGCTGCTGATCCCAGAAACCGGAATACATGGAAGCTGTGCCACCGTTTCGAACAGGTCATACAAACTTTCTGTATCTACAGAGACCATAGATTCATAAGGAACCGCAATATTCCAGAAATCAAATGCCTCTTTATAAGTCTTTGGTTCATAGGAAACCTCAAAAACAGTTTCGCCGTCTTTCACCACATTCAAACCTCTGATTGCATTCGCCGTTAAAGTCTCCTGACCATCATCCTGTTCAAGCTTTTCCTGCCATTCTTCCATGCGGCTGGTTTCTTCCCGTATCCTTAGTTCTCTGATATTTCCCTGATCTGATTTCTGACACCCGGCAAGCATCATTCCTGCAGTCAACAGGAACACTGCACGTTCCGCCCATTTTTTCATGTACCTCTTATTCTTCACGATTTCACTGCCTTTCCTCTATCAACTTCTCTCCTTTTCCTGCATCATCTCACGATACTTCGTAGGAGACATGCCCGTATGTTTCTTAAATGCCATGGAAAAATAATTTGTATCATTATAACCAACCATCAACGCGATCTTACCAGCCTTGATCGTAGTAGTCTCTAACAACGATTTGGACTTATCAATTCGTTTCCGTACAATGTATTCGTTGCACCCTTCTCCCATTACCTTCTTAAAGAGCCGGGAAAAGTAATTCGGAGAAACATAAAATGCTTCCGCAAGGCTTGCCACCGAAAGATCACATTCCAGATGCTCATCAATATAACGCTTTGCTTTCGCGATAATCTCATGACGGTCACCCTCCTCCTTAAACAGCAGCTGCTTCAGAAACATCCCCGTTACTTCCAGACTTTCCTCCCGGTCAACACCCATCAGCGATTTCATCAATGCTTCCAACTTATTATCAATTCCCTCTCCGGTCTCTGTAATATAAGAATAATAGACAGACGCCGCAATCTCAAAACAACATTTCTGAACCTGTATCCGGGAAAGATTGTAGGAAACCGTTGCTTTCTGAAAGCTCTCATAAACATGCATCACATAATCACCATTGGCAATCCCCGATGCCATCGACTGTTTCATCTCCCGATAGGCATCCTGAAACAGATTTTCCCGGCTCTGCTCCTTGTTGGAACGGACAATCCCCTGAATTCCTTCCCTCTCATGCTCCAACAGGTAGACTGCATCATTATAAGAGATATGAATCGAATCCAGTCCCATAACCTTCCCGCCCAGTACAATCCGCGGCTTCATCTCGTATTCATCTTCCAGAATCTGGCTCAATTCCTGAATTTCACTGGTAACATCCACCTCTTCCCGTCCGGTATAAAACATCAGAACCAATTTCCCATCCTCATCCATAAAGGTGACACCGCTCCTTCTGGAATCGATCAGTCCGATACAGATATTTTTTATTGTCAGCCCTCGTAAATTCTCTTCTGGCTTCGACTGATCCAGATACAAATCCGGAATCAAAATCGCAATCTGCATCTCCTGATTTCTGTCCTGCACCAGCTCCTCAGGAAGACAGGCTTCTCTTCCGGTATTCTTTCTCTGGTGAACCCGATCCCGCATATACCGCTCCAGCTCCATCTGCTGCCTGGCGCCTTCAGTTCTCCTCTGCCTGCTGTTTTCTTCACGGCTGACCCGCAGACTTTCCAGAATGTCCACCTGTTCTTTGATGGTGGCTGTCAATTCCTCCTCATCAATCGGCTTTAACAGGAAGTTCTGCACCCGCATCTGAAGACACTGCCTTGCATAATCAAAACGATCATATCCTGTCAGCACCAGAATCCGCATCTCCTCATTCTCTTTCCGGATCTGTTCAATCAGACTCAATCCTGTCATCTCAGTCATACTGATATCTGTCAGCAGAATCTCCGGCCGATGTTCTTCAATCAACAGCAAAGCTTCTCTTGCCGATGCTGCAGTATACACCTCACCAATGCCGATTTCTTTCCAGGGTATTCCACCCTTAATCCCCATACGAATCATCTTCTCATCATCAACCACCAGCGCTTTATACATCATAGAACCCCCTTGTACTCAATATCTGCCTCTCTGGGAAGATGTATCTCCACCGAAACACCTTCGTGCTCATTCTTCCGGAAATGCAGGCCATACTTCGGACCAAACATAATCTCAATCCGCTTGTTCACATTTCTGACTCCGTAGCCAAAGGATTCATCATAGACAGAGATTGACTGATTCATCTCATCAATTTCCTCCTGGCTCATACCGGTACCACTGTCTGCAACAACAATCCATACATCCGAATCTGCCTGCCGTATCCGGATCTCTACAACGCCTCTTTTCCCTTCCTTTACACGTATTCCGTGATAAATAGAATTTTCAATCAACGGCTGCAGCGTCATTTTGGGAATCTTGACATCATCATAACACGCATCTACCTGCACATCCAGCTCTATGATATTATCATAACGCATATTCTGGATAATCAGATAAGATCGGATATGATCCAGCTCCTGCTTCAGTGAAATGATTTCCTTCCCTCTGCTCAAGCATACGCGGTAATACTGCGCCAACGCCTTGACCATCGTTGAAATCTCTTTATTCCCGTCAGCAATTGCCTGCCAGTGAATACATTCCAATGTATTATATAGAAAATGAGGCTGTATCTGCGACTGCAGTGCATTAAACCGAATTTGCTCCAACTGATGCTGCTCCATCTTCACCTGCTCCATAAGCACAGCAATCTCATCCATCATGGAATTAAATCCCACTGCCAGTTTCCTGCTGTCTGCATCCATGCTCTCGGTATCAATCCGAACTTCCAAAGTTCCCTCGGCTACCTGATCCATGACAGAGACAACCCTGTCGATTGGCCGGTAAAATGTCTGAATCATTCGTCTTAAAAGGGCAATACTCAAGACGCTCATCAGGACAATTACACCAAGCAAAATCGTTATGTTTCCAAAACTTCCTTTGTATAACTCGAACATGGGAATCTCATTGACCAGATAGTAATTCCATTTTCCGATTCTCTGGTAGATAATCAGCGCTCCGTCTGCCTGAAAGCTTCCTCTGCTTCCTTTTATACGTTTCAGATAATCAACCTGTTTCCCGATTTTCTTCTTATCTGCAATGGACACCCGTTTTCCGTTAATGTCCATAAGGAATAACTCCGAATCCAGGGACTGCGTGGTATCCTCCCGAAGCTGCTCTACCAGATTATCACTCAGATTCATAACCAACATTCCATTTTTATGCACCATTCTGGTGGTTGCATAAATCGGATGATATAAAGTCAGCGTATATCCTTCATTGCGGAAATAATGATTTGCAAAGCTCATCCTCACCGTACTGCCTTCTTTTGCCGAAATGCTTTCCTCATAATCCTGTTCATATACCACTTCAAAACGTGCATCCACTACGCTGCTGTTGCCTTTATAAACATAATCTTCTGTATCATCCCGGCTCACCACCGCAAAGTTCATATTGTTCTGCACATTCAACATATTCAGCAGAATATTATAGACATTGCTTGCCTGCTGCTCGTACTGCAGTCCCCGCTTTACATCGCTGGCACAGTACTTCTGCACACTGTCATTGATCACCAGGGCAACCGCCAGATTCTGGTACTGCTCCAATGTATCATCGTAATTCGATGCCAATGTTTCCAACTGGGAAGTTGCCATCTCTCTGGTCTGATTTGTCATATAATAAAATGCAGAAAATGTGGAAGCAGTCAATATGATCAACGAAGTTCCCATAATAAGCAGCGATATAAAAAAACTGATTTTTTTCTTCAGATTCCAATTGGTGATCTGCTCTTTTACGTCACGTTTCTTCATCTTTTCTTCCCCATTTTCTTAAATCTATAGGTCTATTATACAAAAATCCCAACCGATTGAATATATTTTTCTTGAAATCAGTATTAGCCTGAAAAACCGTTGTTTCTCTTTTCCGGTTTTCCAGGCTCCCTCCCATTTGCTATGAATCCGCCGCTTATTTCTCTCAGCTTTTAAGATTTTCATCAACCTTTGACTGCCCCGGCTGCCATACCCTTTACCAGTTTATCCTGAGCAAAAATGAACAGAATAATCATTGGAAGAACAGTCAATGTCAGAACTGCCATAATCAACGGTGTATTCATGGAGTACTGTCCGCGGAATTCCCATACAGCAAGGGGAAGTGTACGGTTCTGTGAACTCTGTGTCAGTGTATAAGCAAAACTGAACTCATTCCACATATTAACACCATTATAAATTGCCAGTGTAGATAATCCCGGCTTTGCCATCGGCAGAATAATTTTAAAAAACATCTTGAACTTTCCGCATCCGTCAATCTCGGCAGCTTCTTCAATCTCTCTCGGGATCCCTTTCATGAAACCGGTAAGAATAAACACGGAAATCGGAATTCCCATGGCCACATACGGTCCGATCAAAGCCCAGATTTTATCATACAGATTCAACTGCTGGCTCATCTTAAAGACCGGAATCAAAGTAATATGTATCGGAATTGACATACATGCCACGATAAGACCATACAGGAAACCGTTCAGACGGAATTTAAACCGTGACAATGGATAAGACGCAAATGCCGAAATCATCAGCAGCAACACAAGCGAAACCACCAAGACAACGACACTGTTGAAAAAATAACTCCAGAAATTGCCTTGAATTACTTCCGTGTAATTGCCGATATTCAGTTTGTCCGGAAGGGCAAACACACCCTTGGTCAGCATCTCGAATTTATCCTTGAAAGAGTTCAATACCATAAAGATAAAGGGCGTTATGGAAACTACCACTGCAAACAGAGCAAGGATGATTGCGATAGCCCAGGATATTCTGCTTTTGATTCTACTTTTCTTATATTGTTGTTCCATATCCTTTTAAGCCTCCTTCTTTCCGTTCAATACCCTCATAGTCACCAGAGAAATCAACGAGATCAAGATAAACATACCTCCGGCAACAGCTGAACCGTAACCCATGTTAAACTGGGCGAATGACAGCTTATACATATAAGTTGCCATCAGTTCCGTAGAAGTTCCCGGACCTCCTCCGGTCATAACGTATACCAGATCAAAGTACTTCAGAGAACCAACCATAGACATGATTGCTGCACTCTTCAAAGTAGGCATCATCAAAGGAAGTGCGATCTTAAAGAAATACTGTCTCTTATTTGCTCCGTCAATCAGAGATGCTTCATAGACATCTTCTGAAACATTTGTATAACCAGCCACACTGTATACCATATAAAATGGAGTAAACTGCCATGCGATTACTGCTATTACGGTAAACAGTGCCAGTTTCGGATTCCCCAGCAGGTCGATATTTCCTCCTCCGAACAACTGGGAGATGCTGCTGATGATACCTCCGTTGGTTGCCAGCGCATAGGTAAACAGAAAACCGATTGCAACCGATGACATCAGCATAGGAATAAACCACAGCACCTTAAATATGGTTGATTTCTTTCCTGCAAATTCCACAAAGGTAGCCATCGCAAGCCCCAATGGAATCTGAATTACGATAGACAATATCATGACAACAATATTGTTCAAAAATGCGGTCCAGAATTGGGTATCTTTCAGCAAAACAGACCAGTTCTTCAATCCGATAAACTGAGGATTCGACGAGATACCATTCCACTTATACGCACTCACACGAAAGGTATCCACGATTGGATAGAAGATATAAAGAATTAATAAAATTACTACCGGAGCCAGAAAGACAGCTGCCACAACATTGATATCTCTCTGTCTTTTTTTTGCAAGAGATGAGCTGCTTTTTTTCATCTGGTACTCCTCCTTTCTGCATTGATTTTTTATAGGCGATTGCGAAACTCTTCCGGAGTCGGTTTAGAATTTGCTCTCACTCCGGAAGAGTTTCGCAATCGCCTGTTGATTTTTTATGAATCAGGGTAAAAAGGGAGCCGCTGCGTCATCAGCAGCAGCCCCTTTGTATGACTTTTTAAATTATTCCTGCTCTGCAAGGTAGTCCTGCATTGCTGTCTGGAAGGTCTTTCCTGCTTCTTCCGGTGTTGTGGTCAGACCAAACAGTTCCTGACAGCTATCCAGATGAGCCTGTGCTACTGCCGGCGGCAGATACTGGTCATACCAGAGCTGTACGGAAGATGCGCCTGTTGCAGCATCCAGAATCTGTTTTGTAACACCGTCTGTTACCAGATCACCTGCATTCTTTGTCGGCGGAATCTTGCCAACTTCAACCATCAGATCCAGAGCGCCTTCGGATGAATAGTAGCTTGCACATTCGAATGCAGCTTTCAGTTTTTCGCCTGTACAATTAAAGGATACGAACTGGTCACCGATGGTACCAATCTGGATGGATGCGTCTGCATCAGATCCGTCAACTGCAGGGAAGGAGAACCAGCCAATCTTCTCATAGAATTCCGGGCTGTCGGATGAGAAGGTTCCTGTATACCAGGAGCCGCAAAGCAACATAGCTGCTGTTTCCTGATACATCAACTGTTTTGCCTGCCCGTCATCCTCACTCAAGGAGTTAACACCTTCCGGGAAGTAGTTCTTGTTTACCCACTCCTGAATCTTCTCGCCTGCGTACTGGAAGCACTCATCTTCAAATGTACCTGTTCCTGCAACTGCATCCTGGAACGGTTTCAGACCGCCCTTTCTTGCTGCCAGACACTGGAAGTACATGGAACCTGTCCACTTTGGTGCATTTGCCAGTGCGAATGGTGTAATGCCTTCTTCAACAAACTTATCACAGATTGCTTCCAGTTCGGAAACAGTTGTCGGAACTTCCATATTGTACTTCTCAAACATCTCTTTGTTATAGAAGATACCTGCCAGAGATACGTTATAGGTAGGTACGGCATACAGTTTTCCATTATATGTTGCCTGTGCAAGCGCTGCATCCATATAGATATCCTTCAGACCATACTCTTCATACAGATCATCCAGAGGCTGTGCAAAACCGGAATCGATATACTCATTCATCGGACCGCCGGACCAGCTGGTGTACATATCCGGGCATTCTCCGGAACTCATGGCAATTACAAGTTTCTCTTTGTAATTATCATTCTGGGTAGGAACATACTCTACCGTATATCCTGACTCTGTATTCTTATTGAACTCATCTACCGCATACTGTAAAGCTTCCTTGTCAGCTCCCTCGGTTCCGATGTTCCAGTATGTAATGACTTTATCGTCATCACTGCTTTCATTTCCCTTGTTGCTTGTGCTTGCTGTGGAGTTATCAGATGTACTCTTGGATGATGCTTCAGAACCATCTCCACATGCTGCCATAGATAAACTCATGGTTGCTGCCAATGACAATGCCATCAATTTCGCTGCTCTTCTTTTCATTATCATTTCCTCCCGTTTTATGTTTTGTTTCTTTCGTTTTGATAGATTTATCATACCACGATGTTTTTAATATCGGAATTTAATAAAGTTACCAAAATCTATAATTTTCTTACCCGATAGCAAAGATGATTCTATCCTTATTTTACTCCTGTATATCTCCCATCTGTCTTCTCCAGCTCATACTCTTTATAGATAAAGTAATCAAAATCCGCCGGGATTCTGGTACCCAGTCCATCAACACTCATCATACCGACAAATGCCCCTGTAAATGCCGCATCATACACCGCCTTGATATATTCATCTGATAATTTCGCAGAGTCAAAGACATACGGTGTCTCAAACCAGTTTTCCCCGTCAAAAGAATATACATACCGATAAGAGATTCCCCGCACTTCCACTTTCAGATAAACGTATGCTGCATCCTCCGGAACCGGAACCGGATTTTCTCCATACACGCTGAAGGTTTTGCCCAGATCCGTGCTGACAACATCGATCACACGTCCATACTTTTCATTCCAGGTAATCTGAATACAGGACCAGTTCTGTGTATTATAGTAACAGGTCAGACCTGCAAACTGCTGAATCGTCTTAGGAACATAATCCACCTTAACTTCCGCATCAAAGTTAAAGGACTGCCATCTTCTGGCAATATGCGCCTGTTTAAACGTAGATGCCAGTGACTGATGTCCATATAATCTCAGATGACCCGGTCGGTCTTTCAAAGATACCACATCTTCTCCAAGGGGAATTCTGAGACTCTGGAAATTGATATTCAACTCTGCGCTGTCAAAGTCATCTTTCTCCGGACACGTGGGTTCCCAGATGTGTTCTGAAGCATCTTTCGGCGCATCAACCTGGGCAAGTCCGTTGTGACCGCCTACGATGTGAGGCCAGCCTTCCTCATCCCACTCTACTTTCTGGATCGCGGTTTCTCTTCCAAGGGGACACCAGCCTCTGGGATCTACGATAGATTCCGTGCTGTGATGCAGCGGACGTCCGGTCAGATGGGCAAAATACCATTCTCCTTCCTTTGTACACATCAGAGAACCGTGCCCGGCCTTCTGTATTGGATGATATGGCGCATCCAGTGTCGTCAGGAATGGAGCACCCGGCTGGGTCTCAAATTCATCCCGCAGATTTTTTGCCCTTGCCACACGCTCCTGATGTGCATATACCGTTCCACCCTGGGCAACAAACAGATAATAATAGCCATTCCATTGATACAGATGAGGACCTTCTGTAAACTTATCCTCTGTTCCCTTGTAGATCACCCAGGGTTCTCCGATCAGTTTTCCTTCTTCTTCCGAAAATTCCGTACACATGATTCCGTAGAACGGATGATGATAGCTCCGCGGATCCCAGTATTGGTTAATCAGATACTTTCTTCCATCCTCGTCATGAAAGAGGGAAGCATCAAATCCCGCAGTATTCAGTACAATCGGATCGGACCACGGGCCCCGGATATCTTCCGCAGTAATCAAATAGTTGATACAATCCTTAAATGATCCATCAGTTACTTTTACATCCGTATAAATCAAATAAAATTTTCCATTCCAGTACGTTAAATCCGGCGCCCAGATTCCGCCTGAATCCGGATTACCAGTCATATCCAGAAGTCTGGTTTCATTTAACGGATGGGTAATTAACCTCCAATGGACCAGATCCTTGGACTCATGAATCTGAACCCCCGGCCACCATTCAAAGGTGGAAGTAGCTATGTAATACGTATCTTCGACTCTTACGATACTTGGATCCGGATTAAAACCTTTCAAAATAGGATTTTGAATCTTCATTTTCTCTTCTCCTCTCTTTACGCTGTTCCAAATTTCAGCATCTCTTACAATGATTATGATGTTGAGGTCAAAAGGTATTTTGACCCCTATGATACACGGATTGCTCCGCATTTCATGGTATCATAATTATAAGAAAATATTGTTCCTTAAGATATCAAATATCATGTCAGGTTTCTATAAAAATCTTAACTTTTTCTTTTTTCCGGAAGAATAAATGATAGATTCCAAAGTTGAAATGCTGGGGAATCACTGGTATATTTTTTGTTTTCCCATCATATCTTTTATAGAGAATGCAAAAGGAGTGTACTGTCTATGAGTTCAAAAACCAAAATCGTCGTATTACATATGAAAGAAGTGATTTATACCGCAATCTTTCTTCTGCTTGCCCTCGTGACCATGATTCTGCTTTTTGTCATGTTTGGCAGTAAAGATTCCAAAGAAACAAGTGCAGCCTCTCCGGCTTCCGTCACTGAAACTCTTTATACTCCAGGCGTCTATACGGCTTCCATCGAATTGAATGGCAACTCATTTGACGTACAGGTGACAGTAGATAAAGATCATATCAATTCCATTGAATTGATCAATTTGAGTGAAGTTACCACAGCCATGTATCCTCTGATGGAACCCACACTGGAGGATATTGCAAGCCAGATCTATACGACACAGTCCACGGAGAATATTACGTATTCCGATGATAATAAATATACTTCGATGCTGCTGTTGGAGGCGGTGAAGACGGCTTTGGATAAGGCGAAGGTTTCTTAGTGGCCCCTCGGGTGGGCGGAAAACAGCAGTGCCGGGTCCGCGGAGCGTACGGCTACGGGCAGGGTGCGGTTTCGGAGTTCAAGAGTATCTAAACATCTGAAGATTTTGCTAAATACGCGTCACAAGATAACAAACTCGCTACGCTCAGACAGTGTTATCTTGTGACGCAACGCAAAATCTCCAGGCGTTAAGATACTTAGAACTCCTGCAAATGCACCCTGCCCGTAGCCGTACGCTCCGCGGACCCGGCACTGCTGTTTTCCGTCTGGCAATTCTTCTTTTTACGCTATTATAAATCTAAACGATTCTATTCATTCTTTTTTTGATTGTATTTATATGGTTCTATTGAAGTTTATTATAAAAAAAGTAGCTATCCTCCATGCACCTAGAGGGTAGCTGTGTAACTAAAAATTGCTCTCATATTTATGCCAATCCAAATTTTTAGAGCCAAAATAGAGCCAACCAGAGCCGCCATTTTTTTCCTTGTCTGCCCTATCTACATGGCGCTAGTGTACTGTCTGTATTATATATAGCTAAATCAATTCCCCTCTATGCACCAAATTTGGGATAGAGTGACACCAACTTAGTTCTGGCT
>OLZF01001023.1_pt1 | contig 23645 bp, 18 predicted proteins | sample 1674391 | NCBI WGS metagenome assembly OLZF01 (sample SAMEA103958166, study PRJEB25191) | human gut metagenome | biome: human-associated habitat [ENVO:00009003]; feature: intestine environment [ENVO:2100002]; material: feces | place: Germany | collected 2013/2015
CGGAGCAATCGACTTTCATGAATGGTGATGTCTGCGCCAGCAGACATGTCAGTTTCTTTCGATAAGCTACATTATAACATAGGAAAATGAATGGAAATTTAAAATATTTATGAATTCTTTTTGGTCCTTTTATTAAGGAATGTTTGCGTTCTTAAAAACAAGTATACCGGCACATGAATTGAAATATTCAAGCGCCGGTATATGCCTCGGTTTTTGACGGGTATTTTAGAGAATCTGACGGATATTGCGGATGTCCGGTTCGATAATCAGAGAATAGTTCGTGTAATATACGACAAATCCTGGCTTGGAACCGCCTGGTTTCCGCAGATTTTTCTTCTGAGTATAATCAATCTCTACTTTCGGAGCTGATTTGCCGCTGGAATAGTAGGCAGCAAGGCGGCCGGCTTCTTCAAACGTACGGTCAGGCATCTCGCCATCGGGACCGCACTTGACGATTACATGGGAGCCGGGACGGCCTTTTGCGTGGAACCACCAGTCATTTCCGGTTGCAAATTTGAAAGACAATTCTTCATTTTGCAGATTATTTTTTCCTACATAGATATCATATCCGTCGGAGGAAACGAAATGGAAGGGGCGGGATGTGATTTTCACACGTTTGCCTGTGGGACCCTTCCTGCGGATATAACCGCTGGCAACCAGTTCTTCTTTGATCTGTACCAGATCTTCTTCTTCCAGGGCGATGTCGAGGGCATTGCTGATGGACTCGAGATGTTCGATTTCCTGACGGGTTTCCTGAAGCTGTTCCTCCAGCGCTTCGGCGGTTCGTTTGAGTTTACTGTAGCGGTCAAAATATTTTTTTGCATTCTCCTGAGGAGAGAGTGTTGGATCAAGGGGAATGGTAATCATTTCATTAGTATAGTAATTCAAGGCTTCCAGAGAACGTGCGCCTTGTGAGACCTCGTAACCGTAGGTATTCAGCAGTTCACCGTAAATACGGTATTTGTCTTTCTTTTGCGTATCATGCATCTGTTTTTCCTGAATATTCAGTTTCTTGACATTCCGCTCCAGAGAAGTGGAAACCACTTTCCGCAGATCCGCGGATTTCTGGTGGATACGGGTAAGCCGGTTCTTCATGGCATAATATTCTTCCAGTACCTGGCTGATACTTTCGAAGGTATGAGATTCACATTCCTTGTACTGTGTCAGTAAGAGCGCGGAAAATTCTATCGGTTCCTGTCCGTTGTAAATAATATTCGGTGAGAAGTCTTTTTGCATCACATCCTCCATCAGCCGGGAGAAGGTATGAAAAAGGTGTTCTCTTGCCGGCGCATCCAGAGCTTCTGTGGGACGTCCGCCGTCGATTCCTGCGCGGCAGCAGATCTCTTCTCCCATCAGAGGGCTTAAGCCCGTAAGTGAGGTATAGAGTGCTTTCGCACAGGCGGCAGGCTTTCTTAGAACCACGCTGTAAAACTCTTCTTCACATATGGTACAGGGATTCTTTTTGTTCTGAGTTTCCGGAATAAAATAGGGGCGTCCGGGAAGTACCTCCCGGACAGAACTCATATTTGCGGAAATATGTTTGATGCTGTCGATAATCATATGATTTTCATTGCAGAAAATAATATTGCTGTGTTTGCCCATGATTTCTACCATCAATTTTTTATGACAGACATCTCCAAGTTCATTGAGGTGTTCAATATCAAAAATCAGTACCCGTTCCAGGGAGGGCTGTGTTATGGAAAGAATTTTTCCGCTTCCGATATGTTTTCTGAGAAGCATACAGAAATTGGGAGCGGTAAGCGGACCGGGTTTGTTGTTTTCGGTCAGATAGATCAAAGGAAGTGAAGCACTAGCTGAGATCAGCAGACGGTACTGTGTCCGGTTGTTTTTTATGGTAATCATCAGTTCGTCAGCTTCAGGTTGGGCGATTTTGTTGATTTTTCCGCCCACAATAGTACGTTCTAATTCAGCGCGGATTGCCGCGATTGTAATTCCATCAAAAGCCATGATATCATACTCCTTATTTACTATGAAAGTCCCGGACAGCAGCCATGAACCGGAGCGTGCCTGCACGCGCAGGATCATGGATATTGGACGGGCAAGCCAGTATGAGTAAGGAGGGAGACAGCCCGGATTACGAATACTGGCGGCGATTGCGGGAGCACAAAGTGCGGAGCAATCGACTTTCATGAATGGTGATGTCTGCGTTAGCAGACATGTCCGTTTACAATTATATTCATCTTACTGAATAACAGGGCTTGTGTCAACCGGTAAGGGGAGCAAATTCTAAGAAAACATTTGACTGGAATGGGGGGATGGATTATAATAAACGTGTATGCACAAAAATCCATTTTGTGGGAATTAGAATCGGATACGGTGCATCGCAATAGTTGACTGGAGGGTTTTATGATTAACAGCATGACCGGCTTCGGGCGTTTTGAAATTCAGGATACGGATAAACGTTTTACGGTTGAAATCAAATCCGTGAATCACAGATATCTGGATTTTAATATTAAGATGCCTAAGAAGTTAAGTTTTTTTGAAAACGCAATCAGAACCACGCTGAAAGATTATATGCAGCGCGGAAAAATTGATGTTTTTATTACATATGAAGATTTTACGCAGAGCAGGGGCTCTCTGCAGTTTAATGAGGAATTGGCAAGACAGTATCTGGAATATTTTAATCAGATGGCAGATTCCTTTCAGTTGGAAAATGATGTGACAGTATCCAGGTTAGCGAGGTTTCCGGAAGTTCTCACGATGGAAGAACAATCGGTAGATGAAAAAGAACTGTGGTGTCTGTTGGAAAAGGCTCTGCGGGAAGCAGCAAAACAATTTGCTGCAGCCAGAAATCTGGAGGGCGAGAACCTGCGTACGGATTTGATTGCAAAACTGGATCATATGCTGACGAATGTGGAAGCTGTAGAAGTGCGGTCACCGCAGATTCTGGCGGAGTACCGGGAAAAGCTGGAACAGAAGATGACAGAGCTTCTGCAGGATACACAAATCGATGAGAGCAGAATTGCATCGGAAGTCATCCTGTTTGCGGACAAAATCTGTACTGATGAGGAGACGGTGCGTCTGCGCAGTCATATTGAGCATATGAAGAGGGTTCTTCTGGACGGTGATGGAATTGGAAGAAAACTCGATTTTATTGCACAGGAGATGAATCGGGAGGCGAATACGATCTTATCGAAGGCAAATGATTTGGAGACATCGAACATTGCAATTGAATTGAAGACCGATATTGAAAAAGTTCGTGAACAGATTCAGAATATAGAATAAGGTGAGGATACGTTGGCAAAACTGGTAAATATAGGATTCGGCAATGTTGTAAATTCTGATAAAATTGTGGCTGTAGTCAACCCGGAAGCGGCTCCTGTCAAGCGGCTGGTTGCCCATGCAAAGGAACAGGGCAGCGTCATTGATGCAACTCAGGGAAGAAGGACAAAAGCAGTGATTGTTACCAGCGAAGATCTGGTGATTTTATCGGCGCTCCAGACGGAGACAATCAGCAGACGATTTAACCGTGATATTTGTACAGTGGAAGAGAAGGATGATTCGGATGAATAGAAAAGGAATCTTGGTTGTGGTTTCCGGCTTTTCAGGAGCCGGTAAGGGCACAATTATGAAAAAACTATTGGAAAAATATGAAAATTATGCATTGTCAATTTCCGCTACGACTCGTAAGCCCCGGGAAGGGGAACAGGATGGTATTCATTATTTCTTTAAAAATGTGCCTGAGTTTGAGCAGATGATAGAAGAAGAAGCATTTATTGAATATGCGCGATACGTAGATAATTATTACGGAACTCCGAAGGCATATGTGGAGGAGCAGTTGAATTCCGGAAAAGATGTAATTCTGGAAATTGAGATTCAGGGTGCATTGAACGTGAAGCGCCAGCGTCCTGATACGTTGCTGCTGTTTGTGACTCCGCCGGATACAGCGGAACTGGAACGACGTCTGACCGGGAGAGGAACGGAAACCAGAGAGCAGATTCAGGGCAGGCTGAGACGTGCAGTCGAGGAGTCCCAAGGAATGGAAAATTACGATTATATCGTAGTAAATGATGAGATTGATACCTGTGTGGAACGTGTGCATGAGATTATTCAGTCCCAGCATCAGGCTTCCATTCATCAGGTTGATTTTATAGCCAAGATACAAGAAGAATTAAAGAACAGGGAGGAATAGTTAAGATGATACATCCATCATACAAGGAATTAATTGAGGTTATCAATGCAGGGCAGGATATTGATGAGGCACCCCTTGTTACTTCCAGATATTCTGTTGTGCTTGCAACAAGTAAACGTGCAAGACAGATTATAGCGGGAGCAGAGCCTACAGTTCGTGCAGGGAATAAAAAGCCTCTGTCTGTTGCAGTAGAGGAACTTTACAAAAGTAATATTCATATTGTAAGGGACGAAGAGACAGAAGATGAGACTTTGATAGAGGAAGAGATTCGATTGGAGGAGGAAACTCCGATCGAAGGGGAATCTGTTCAGACAGAAGAGTAATTCAAAGGGTACAGGAGCTGTTACAGTAGATTAGAGTCTGTAACAGCTTTCTTATCAAGTTACACAGTTAAGGAGCGTTTTATGCAGATACTTTTTATTTCGCTGGGATGTGATAAAAATCTGGTAGATTCCGAACATATGCTTGGACTTCTGACCAGGCATGGATATACTATAACAGATGATGAGACGTGTGCAGACATCATTGTTATTAATACCTGCTGCTTTATTCATGATGCAAAAGAAGAGAGCATCCAGAACATCCTGGAGATGGCAGAGTATAAAAAGAAGGGTTCCTGTAAAGCCTTGCTTGTGACTGGGTGTATGGCACAGCGGTATCAGAAGGAAATTCCGCAGGAAATTCCGGAGGTGGACGCGGTGCTCGGTACAAACAGTTATGATAAAATTGTGGAAGCCATTGATGAGGTATTACAGGGGAAGGATTATCAGAGATATGAACCGCTTACAGGAATTCCGGAAACGGATGCCAGGCGCGTTGTTACAACGGGTGGAAGTTTTGAATATCTGAAAATTGCTGAAGGGTGTGATAAACATTGTACATATTGTATCATACCCAGACTTCGTGGGAGATACCGCAGTGTTCCTATGGAACAATTAATAGCGGAAGCGCATCAGATGGCGGAAGAAGGAGTGAAAGAACTGATTCTGGTAGCTCAGGAGACCACTGTTTATGGTAAGGACATCTATGGCGAAAAATCACTGCATCTTTTATTGAAGAAGTTATGTCAGATCCCCGGAATCTGCTGGATACGGATTCTGTATTGTTATCCGGAAGAAATCTATCCGGAGTTGATTCAGGTGATGAAAGAGGAACCCAAAATCTGCCACTATCTGGATCTTCCGATTCAGCATGCAAATGACGAAATTCTGAAACGGATGGGACGGCGGACCACAAAACAGGAATTGATTGATATTGTACAGAATCTGCGCAGGGAAATTCCGGATATTGCGCTGCGCACCACATTGATTACAGGTTTCCCGGGAGAGACGCAGGAGCAGCATCAGGAACTGCTGGAGTTTGTAGATGAGATGGAATTTGATCGTCTCGGTGTATTTACTTATTCACCGGAAGAGGATACACCAGCGGCAGCCATGCCGAATCAGATTGACGAGGAAGTGAAGCTGGACAGACAGGCAGAGTTGATGGAATTACAGCAGGAGATTTCATTGGATAATGGAGAACGCCGTGTAGGGCAGGAAGTGTTGGCTATGGTGGAAGGAAAAGTTGCGGATGAAAACGCTTATGTAGCGCGGACCTATGCAGATGCCCCTTCTGTAGACGGCTACCTGTTTCTGAATACGACTCAGACCCTGGTTACCGGAGATTTTGTGAAAGCCCGGATTACCGGTTCTCTGGAATACGATTTGATAGGAGAGATTGACGATGAATACACCGAATAAATTGACAATATTGCGTGTGATAATGATTCCGTTTTTTGTGCTGTTTATGCTGGTCCCCATAGGAGGCGATGTGCATAAGTGGGTGGCGCTTGCGCTCTTTATCATTGCCAGTCTGACAGATACTTTGGACGGCTATCTGGCGAGAAGAGATAACCTGGTTACAAATTTCGGTAAATTTATGGATCCGTTGGCGGATAAATTGCTGGTCTGTGCAGCTATGATTTGTCTGATTGAGGTTGGTAAGCTTCCGTCATGGATTGTTATTATTATCATTTCCCGCGAATTTATCATCAGCGGATTCCGTCTGATTGCTTCTGACAATGGCATTGTGATTGCGGCGAGCTGGTGGGGAAAGGCAAAAACGATCAGCCAGATGGTGATGATTATCGTTCTCATCGCAGATTTAGGAGGTATCTTTGATACGATCGGCACGATATTCGTTGGTGTCGCGACCGTACTTACAGTCGTATCATTGATTGATTACATTTTGAAGAACAAGCAAGTCCTGTCAATGCAGGATTAGTTTCTTGATCCGCAAAAACTGAGCAGTTTGCGGATGATACACCGATATCAGGCGCAAAATCTGAAAAGTTACAGATTTTGCGCTTTTATCGTTTCACAGATGCAGAAGGGAGCAGAATATGATTGTAGAACTTATTTCGATAGGAACAGAACTATTACTTGGAAACATCGTGAATACAAATGCTGCATATTTAGCAGAGAAATGTGCAGAACTTGGGCTTTCCTGCCATTACCAGACAGTCGTAGGGGACAGGGAAGAACATATAGGCGAAGCACTCCGGGCAGCTCTTGTGCGCGCGGATGTAGTCATCTGTTCCGGCGGTATGGGGCATAAGGAAGAGAATAAGATAAAAGAAATAGCCTGCAGAATGATGGGGGAAAACGATAACAAACGGAAGAAGGCTGTGATTTCCAGTCCCGGACAGATTCTGGTTCATGATAACGGGACGGCCTCTGGAATCATTCTGGAAAGCAGCGGAAAAATCCTGATTATGCTGCCGGGGTCGCCAAGTGAGATGGAGCCGATGTTTGAAGAACAGGTATCTCCCTATCTTCAGAAAAGACAGCCGGAGGTTATCTGTTCCACGATAGTGAAAATCTGCGGAAACGAGGAAAATGATGTGGTGACTGCTGTCAGGGATCTGATTGATACACAGACAAATCCTGCAATTGCAGTTTATGCGAAGACTGGAGAAGTCCATCTCAGACTGACTGCCAAAGCATCTACAGAAGCAGAAGCCAAGAAACGGATTCGCCCTGTAAGAAGAGAGCTGAAAAAACGCTTCGGAGATGCGATCTATACGGAGAAAGAGGAAGAAACCCTTGAGATGGCAGTAGTAAAAATCCTCAAAAAGAAGAAACTGACACTTACAACTGTAGAGTCCTGTACTGGAGGAGCCATTGCTGCCCGTATCGTGAATGTCCCTGGCGCTTCTGAGGTGCTGATGCAGGGATTTGTAACGTATTCCAATGAAGCTAAACATAAACTGGTGGGTGTAAAAAAGAAAACTTTAAAAGAGTTCGGTGCTGTCAGCAGTCAGACAGCAGCCCAAATGGCGAAAGGTGGTTGTAAAGTTACCGGCTCCGATGTAGCAATCTCCGTAACCGGAATCGCCGGCCCCGGCGGAGGAACAAAAAAGAAGCCTGTAGGTCTGGTCTATATCGCCTGTACCTGTCAGGGAAAAACAACCGTAAAAGAACTCCACCTCACCGGAGACAGAACCAGAATCCGCGAACAATCCGTGGCACAGGCACTGATACTCATACGGGAGAGTTTACTATGAAAGTCCCGGACAGCAGCCATGTCCCTGCGCGTGCAAGCACGCTCCGGTTCATGGCTGCTGTCCGGGACTTTCATAGTAATAATCTCTCAGAAGTAGAGAGACTTGGTTTAGTTCGGGAATTTTGAGAAGTCAGGAAAAGCTGGCAGGGTGCGGGGGCAGTGCAGAGATTTGCGCTGACTTCGGAGCGCGTCCGAAGATCCACTTGCTGTGAACACTTAGCGAAGAGCCCTTTGGCGATGAGCTTAGTGAGAACGCAAGTTAGCTGAGGAGAAGCGCAGAAGCAAGCAAATTCTGCCCTGCCCCCGCACCCCGCCAGCTTTTCCGTCCGTTCGCCAAGTACCTACTTCTTCATCATTCTCATAATGTTCATCATTTGGTTGATTTTAGAAACTTCTTCCTGAGATTTCCCTTTTTTTAAGACTTCAATAATAGCGTCCATTTCCTGAGGTGTGAACTGCATTCCGCTTTTCTGGGAATTAGTGGCGGCTGCCATCAGGAACGGGAGGAGCTCGTTTTGGTTTTTGCTGCTTCCCTGGGCGGCCATGGATTGTAGCATGGCGAGTTTTGCCGGGTCAATTCCGGCGAGTTTTGGATTATCCATCCATTGATTCATGATCTGCATCTCCTTCCTGGTTATAGTTTTGCAAAGCGCCCGTTGCCTGTAAAGTTTGAAACATTTCCATCATAGCAAAGGTATTGGATAGGCTTTCAAAAGTTTCTTTCATATTGCCGTTGGCATAACGACCGATATCCTGAAGCATTTCGGGAAGTGCTGTTCCTGATTCCTGAGACATCATGCGCATGGCAGGAGGTCTTCTGGAGATTGAGCATACATGCTGCAATTCTTTGAGCTTTGCGAAGATGGAAAGAACCCCCTGCATCTGCAGCGGGGCATATGGAATAGAGGCTTTCAGCAATTGAAGGTTATCATCACTTAGCATCTGGTCAAAGGGGGTCATTTTTGGCTCTTGTGGTTCGTCCATATGGTTTATGATCCCTCGCAGGTTTTCTGTTTATTATATGCCCGGGTATAGGAAAGTATGAACGGCAGGCAGGCCGTTTGTTTTTTTGATTCGATTTTTGTGCCAGTATTTTCATTCGGGCTCCAGGCGCATATGATAAAATAAAAAGGAAATGTCACGCTTTTTATGAAAGAAGAAAAAATAAAACTGGTAAAAGAAGAGAATGCCATTTATGAAGTTGATCTGGAATGCCTGAAAAAGAAAGAAGGAAGAAAAAAAAGAGTGGACGCAAAGTCTCATGGTAATTGGTATCAGGAAAAGAGACAGGGCAACTGATAGATTTCGTGTATCATAGTGGGCAAAATACCTTTTGACCCCAGCATCATTTAAATGTGCAGGAGCAGGGGATTGTATTATAAATAACGATATCCTGCTCCTTTTGGAATGAAAAAGTATTATATTTTACGAAAAATGTTGAATATTCAAAGGAGTTTCGTGAAAAAGTGCACAGTGTATTGACGGCTGTTATGGTAATCATGTATAATACTGCCATAAAAAAGGAAGAAAAGAGGTAACGTGTATGAAGAGGTGGAAAAGTACAGGAAGAAAGCTTGCGGCTTTCTTTTTGACCATGTGTATGACGGTATCGGCTATGTCGGTTTATGCACAGGCAGAAGTCAGTGAAGAGAACGGTGACATGCTGGTTCACTATGATTTCAGTGGATTAAGCGGAGGCGTCACAGATGGTACAGAGATTCCGGATGTTTCCGGTAATGAAAATCATGCGGCTGCAAAGGGGAATGGACTGACAGCAGCCGATGGTATACTGACATTGCCGGGTGGTGCAAATGGAAGCGGTGCCGGTTATGTGGAACTTCCAAAAGGTCTGTTTGACGGTCAGAAAGAACTGACTGTCTCTATCTGGATGAAGAATGAGACAGGTGCAGGTAACTATACTGGATTTTACATCGGAACCGATGCGAATAGCAATGGCGTCCCCACCAGCTATTTTCTGTTGAATCCGCAGAATCCAAGCCGTGTGATGAAGGCAGTGCTTACCAATACAGTAAATGAATCTGCTCCGTACCTTACAGAAGTAGGTCCGGGAGCAACCAATAATGCATCGGATAGTTTTGTGACAGGTGATCAGTGGGCACTCTACACGGTAGTTCTGACAGAAAACAGTATTACAGGATATCTGGACGGAGAAAAATATAAGACCTATGAAACGCAGTGTTCCCTTGCAGACTTTGGAAGTGATTTGTTGTCTTATATTGGAAAATCCCCTTATCCGGATATGTTTTATAAAGGCGGGATAAAAGATCTTCAGGTATATACAAGGGCCTTAGCGGATGATGAGATCTCAGAATTATATCTGGAAGGAATGGATGCTTCGGATATATTGGAAAAAGCGAAAGCTGAAATTTCAATTCCGGAAGTGACAGGCGGGATGGTAAACTGCAATTTTGTCTCAGAACTGACACTTGCAGATTCAGCAATGAATGGAATGGTTCAGGTGAACTGGACAAGCAGCAATCCTGCAGTGATCTCAAACAGCGGAACAATCACAGATCCGGGTGAGGAGACTACGGTTACCATGACGGCAATCCTGTCCTACGAGACAGTGACTGTCGAAAAATCCATAGAGATAAAAGTTATGCCGGCAGGAGAAACTACATATTCGATGATCGTAGATGCGAAGAACGAGGGCGTTGAAATCAGTCAGGAGATGATTGGACTTTTCTTTGAAGATATTAACAGTGCAGCTGATGGTGGTCTGAATCCTGAGATGGTAAAAAACAATTCCTTTGAGACTTATTTTAACGTAGTAAGTATTGAAGAAAGAGGAAGAGGAAATGAGTACTCCTGGAAACTGCACTGGGTCAGTGATCATGACGCAAACTTTACTGTGAAGCAGGATCCGGCTGTATACATGAATGAGAATAATACAAATTATGCAGTTATTACCGGGAACATGGTATTGACAAACGGTGGTTTTGCACCGATGAACAATCCGAATTCCGAAGCGATGCCGATTACAAAAGATCAGGCTTATGATTTCTCAATCTGGACAAAAGCGGATGATTCCTATACAGGAACATTGAAGGTTCAGGTGGTGAATGCAAAGGGAGAGGCACTGACAGGAGAAAAAGAGATTTCTCTGGTAAATGACGGAACATGGCAGAAAGCAGAGGCAGTCCTCACTGGAACAAAAACAGAAAAGGGAAGAATCAAGCTTACAATCAGCGGTGCAAAAGAAACAGACATTCTGAATATGGATATGGTATCCTTAAGTTCTCAGGACACCTATGGATATGGAAATAAAAACTATGCATATGGAAAGGGTATCCGAAAAGATCTGGCAGAAAAGCTGCTGGCACTCAATCCAAGCTTTATACGCTTTCCGGGAGGATGTATCATCGAAGGTAACTCCGGAAGAGAAAGTTATTATAACTGGGAGTGGTCCGTAGGTCCGCTGGAAGAGAGAAAGGCGATTGCAAACCACTGGGCAAGCGACAATGGAAGTTATACCAGTACATATAGTTATATGCAGTCCTTCGGATTTGGTTATCATGAGATCCTGCAGCTTTGTGAGGATATGGGTGCTGAGCCATTCCCGATTTTGAGCGCAGGTGTGTTCTGTCAGTTTGCAAACGGAGACAGGGCACCGGCAGCATCCGGAGCAGAATTGGATAAATTTGCACAACATGCAACACATCTGATTGATTATTGTTGGGGTGATCCGGACAGTGCGGATGCGACGCAGAAAGAGTGGGCGTCGAAACGTGTGGAGAACGGACATGAAGAGCCGTTTCATCTGAATTATGTCGGTATCGGCAATGAAAACTGGGGAAGCAAGTATCTCAATAACTTTGAATATATCAAAGATTACGTAGAAGCTTATGTGGAAGAACATTATCCGGGCAGAGAAATTACGATTATTTCTTCCGCGGGTCCGGCAGCAGAAGATAACAGCTATCAGACTGCGTGGGATTGGCTGAACGAAAAAGATGCAGGTGAAACACTGGTAGATGAGCATTATTACCAGAGTAAAGAATTTATGTTAAATAAAGATGACCGTTATGATTATTACAACAGACTGGACAATGGCGGAAGCAATGTATTCCTGGGAGAATATGCAACCCATCTGGGTTCCAGAAATAATAATCTGGAGTCTGCAATCTGTGATGCAGCGTATATGACAGGTGTTGAGAGAAACGGTGATATTGTACGTCACGCTTCTTATGCTCCGTTGTTAGAGAAAATTGGAAGTACAAACTGGACACAGAATATGATTCATTTTGATGAATATGATAGTTTTGCAACACCAAACTATTATGTACAGCAGATGTTCTCCAATAATTATGGAACGCAGATTGTAAATACAGCACTTGAGAAAGCTGGAGAGAACTATACACAGAATATCGGTGCTCCGATTATCGGTACCTGGGCTACGGAAGGTTATGCAACACACATCAAAGTGACCAGAGAAGACGGAACTGTATTGCTGGATGACGACTTCAGTGAAAATGGAGCAGGCGGCATGAAATGGGAGACCTTCCCTGGTTCCACCGCCGGATTTACGATTGCAGATGGTAAGCTGACCCTTTTACAGGGAAGCGGTATGAATGCAGTATGGCTTCCGGAGGCAGCCAATAATCCGGAATGGTACAATTATAAAGTTGAAATAACTGTGGTAAAAACAGGTGGAAATGAAGGCTTCCTGATCGGTGTGGGAGCAAAAGATTCTGAGAATTATTATTGGTATAATATGGGCGGCTGGGGTAATACAAAGACTGTTATGGAACGTGCCAGAACAGATGTTGGACGCGCTCCGATTGGAAATAATTTCAGCTACGGATTTAAGAAAATCAATAATAACGAAGAGATGAATGTTACTGTAAACTACGGCATCAACGGTAAACTGGAGGCTGGATATACCAGTGCTACAGTAGATAAGAGTCAGGACTTTGTTGGAAACTTAAGACCATATCAGAATGATATTTATCAGGTAGCATCCAAGGATGACAAGTATATTTACCTGAAACTGGTAAATCATGATGACTATGCAAAGGATATCAAGCTTACTTATCCGGGCGTAGCAGATCAGAAAGCAGAGATTATCTGTCTGAGCGGAAATGCAAATGATGTCAATGCAATTGGAAATGAAAAAGTTGCTCCTGAAACAACAACCCAGGAGGTAAAGGACGGAACTATGAAGTATCTGGTTCCTGCAATGTCTTTCAGCGTTATTAAGGTTGCATATAAGAATCATTCAGAAATTGCAGACAAAACAGAATTACAGGCAGCAATTGACAATGCAGTATCTTTGGATCAGAAAGAGAACTATACAGAAGACAGCTGGGCAGTATTTGAAGCGGCACTTACAGAAGCAAAGGCTGTACTGGCGGATGAAGAGGCAGATCAGGACAAAGTAGATCGGACCGTTCAGATACTTACAGATGCACAGAACGCATTGACAGAAAAATCGGAACCTGTCAGAGATATCTTTGTGGATGTAAATGATGGAGACTGGTTTGAACCTTATGTGCAGTATGTATATGAGAAAGGTCTTATGACTGGTCTGGACAAAACGCACTTTGGACCGGCAGCAGAATTGTCACGGGCACAGCTTGCAGTGATCCTTTACCGATTGGAAGGAAGCCCGGAAGTAACATACACTGCAAAGTTTACGGATGTAGGAAGAAATGAGTTCTATACAAATGCAGTTGTATGGGCGAGTGAGCAGGGAATCGTCACTGGATATGAAGGTACAGGTTTGTTTGCACCTTCGAAAATGATCTCACGCGAAGAACTGGTTGTGATGTTGTATCGTTATGCAAAATATTGCAAGACGGATATTAACGGAAATGGTGATTTGAGCAAGTTTCAGGATGGTGCATCTGTAAGCACGTTTGCCATCGATGCAATGCGTTGGGCGATTGAAAAAGAAATTATAGTCGGTGATCAGGGAAAACTGAGACCTCAGGATTCCTCAAACCGTGTTGAAGGTGCAGTTGTTCTTCAGAGATTTTTAGAAACTATTTTATAATGAGTATATTGTAAGTGTATCCTGTTTTTAAATCCCCCCAGGAGAGAAAAGCTCTCTCCTGGGGGAATGCTATTGGCTATTAGCAGCAGCCATTTCCTCCGCAGCAGAACAGGAGCAGGATGATCAGCAGGCAGCTGTCATTGCCCCAGCCGTTGCCGCAACCAGATCCGTTATTGCCGCATCCGCCGCAGCAAGATAACAGAAGCAGAATCCAGATAATGCTGCATCCGCAGTTGTTACCGCCGAAGAGGCCATTGGAGAGACCACAGCCATTGTCACATCCGCATCCATTGTCACATCCACATCCGTTATCGCATCCGCATCCACAATTTGTAGCACTTAAATCACTCATGTTAAATCCTCCAAAGATTAATTATTATTTACACTTTAAGTTATGTCTTTGAAGGCAAATGGGTTACAAAATCAGAAAAAAAATTTAAATAATTTTTGTGCCGCATGGAAGCAGGAGGTCAGGTGGCAGTTGTCAGAGCAAGAAACGTCTGATAGAGATTCAATGTTCCATATCCCCATTCCCGATTGGGATAAGAAAGCGGGTTTGTCTGGACACAGCCCCGGATCAGATAAATCTTAATCTGGTGGGTGGTAAAATAGAGGGGAGGATTCCGCCGAAGTCCCCATTCGGTCAAAAGAGCACAGGCTCCTGCGGTAATTGCGGCAGAAGCACTGGTTCCGGTAAAGGTAATATAGGAATTACCGGGACCGGGAGCAGTTACGTCCACGCCTGGAGCGGCAAAATCGGGTTTTATACTTCCGGCTACGGTATAGCCTCTGCCGGAATGAATGAAAAGGCTGTTGTTTGCGGCGTTATATGCGGCCACAGAAATTGCACTGTCAGCAGGGGAGGGGGTAGTAAGCGTTGTGTAAGGATTCGGGCTCAGGAAGCGGACATCGGGTTGATTAAATTCTGTGATCGGAAGCCACATATGATAATCCAGATTTCCAGGGCGGTTGGGATAAACACTAAGTGTCCATACTCCCGGCGTAGGCGCCACAAAACGCATAAGAATCAGTTGATTTCCGGAGGTTGACTGCGCAAGATCGTAATTGACGTAGATAATGGTATTTTCCAATACAAAGCTGACCTTATCATTTCCCTGAAGTGTTATGGGAATCCGTGGATATATTTCTCCAAGGGGAGTTCGGAAACTAACCGAGAAAATCTGCGGTACCTGTCCCCAAAGTTCACAGCTAAAGCCGCGGCTGCCTTCCGGAACCAGGATTTCGACGGTTGTCGGAGGGGATTGTTCCCCGGATACCCCGTAAAAATGGTGTGCCTTCCCGGATTCATTGCCGCAGGGAATCACAGGGGTAAGCCCTCTGAATTGAGAGAACCGGTTCAGCGTAACTTCTAAAGGCTGACTGCCGGTATGACCGCCTTGATTCGACCCCAGTGCAAGACAGAGAATCATAGGTTTCTGTTCCTGTTCACTGATGTGTGTGAGGTAGGAGAGTGCAGTCAGAATATCATTTTCAGCAAAAGCAGGACTATTCCCGGAAATCAGATAGAGGTCTTTTAAGTATTGTTTTGCTTCTTTTAATTTTACAACAACCAGTTCTGAGCCAGGTGCGGCTCCGGCAAATTCGTTGGCAGGACTGGGGGAACCGGCAGCAATTCCTGCAACAGCAGTACCATGTCCTGTTTCATCTACGGTTGGGACGAGTGTCAGCGGATTGTCGGAGGAGAGCGCCTGATTGATGTCCTGACTGGTATACTCGGAGCCGTATGGGAAATCAAAGGGTCTGCGCCGGGCGTCTTCACTAATTGTCTGATCCCAGAGTTTTAAGATGCGTGTCCTTCCCTGGCTGTCCAGAAAAGCCGGATGGGTGTAGTTGATTCCTGTATCGATGATGCCGATCAATACGCCCTGACCGGTAAGATTAAGCAAAGACTGATTCTGAAGCTGCAGGATGCCGGAAGCTTCCAGGGAGGTGGTGTCCTGGGGGGTATACAGGCAGGGAACAACGTTATAAGGTAAGACATCAAACTGATTTTCGGGAAGGTTTCTTCGTTGATAGTAAAGAATGGAGTATTGTTGACTTGCATAAAGGGTTTTACCGATCTCGGGATCAAGATTCTGAATTTCTTCAAGATTGACCTGATAATTGCTCAGAATCAGATCTGCATAATCATTGGAATAAATCATTTCGGTAAGTGTTGGCATAGGAGTCGTCTTCTCCAGGGGTTTTTACAAATTATGTAGCAGAGATTGAAAATAGCACGCAGAAAAGAAAAACCGCAGGATTGGCGTTACACCATATCCTGCGGTTTATGTTTATTCCAAAAGATTTCGTATCTCATGGTCAGGTACATCCATCGGATAATGATTGTCAAAGCAAGCCTTGCAGATGGGAAGTGTTCCAACCATTGTCTGAAGTTCTTCAATCGGCATATAGCCTAAGGAATCAGCTCCGATCATCTGGCGGATCTGTTCTTCTGAATGAGAAAAAGCAATAAGCTGCTGGTTCGACGGTACATCGGTGCCGAAATAACAGGGGTGTAAGAAAGGAGGAGAACTGATTCTTACGTGAACCTCCAGTGCGCCGGACTGTTTCAGCATTTTGATGATGTTTGCAATGGTAGTTCCGCGGACAATAGAGTCATCGACCAACACAATCCGTTTGTTGCGGACAACAGATTCCAGAACGCTTAGTTTGATCTTTACACTGGATTCCCGGTCCTTTTGCGTAGGCTTGATAAAAGTACGCCCTACATAACTGTTCTTATGGAAGGCAAACGCAAAGGGGATACCGGAGGCTTCCGAATAGCCCTTGGCTGCAGTCAGACCGGAGTCAGGAACACCGACAACCAGATCCGCATCCACCGGATAGGTTTTTGCAAGAGCAGCGCCAGCCCGGATACGGGATTCATAGACACTGATCTTGTCAATCTTGCTGTCAAGTCTTGCAAAATAAATATATTCAAAGATACAGTGTGCATGTACAGGTTTCAGGTTGATAAAAGAGGAAGAAATCACACCGTCTTTATTGATCGTTACAATTTCCCCGGGTTCCACATCCCGGACAATTTCAGCACCAAGAGAAGTGATGGCACAGCTTTCGGATGCAATAATATATGTATTGTCTCTTTTTCCGATACAGAGAGGTTTCAGACCATAAGGATCGCGGACCCCAATCAGCTTTCTGGGACTCATTACGACCAGTCCGTAGGCACCACGTATTTTTTCAGTGGCACAAAGAATTGCCTCCTCGACCTTTCCGCAGCGAACACGTTCTTTGGCGATGGCATAAGCAATTACTTCCGAATCGATAGAGGTGTGGAAGATGGAACCCTCATTTTCCATCTCTTCACGAAGCTCATAGGCATTGACCAGATTGCCGTTGTGAGCGAGTGCCAGAGATCCTTTGATATAATTTAATACAAGGGGCTGGGCATTTTCCAGTGTAGTAGAACCACTGGTAGAGTAGCGGACATGTCCCACTCCGATATTTCCCTTCAATTTTTCTAATTCGGATTCCTCAAAAACTTCGTTGACAAGACCAAGACCTTTAAAAGAATGAACACGTCCTTTCGGTCCATGGGTATCAGAAACAGCAATTCCGCAGGATTCCTGTCCTCTGTGCTGCAGAGCAGACAGACCGTAGTAGATAGAAGTACTCACGTCACCGCCATCCAGATCATAGATGCCGAATACGCCGCATTCTTCTTTAAGACCGCTTGATAATACTGTAGTATTTTCCATAATAACCTCCGTTTATGAATTCACAGACATGATAATTGCTTCGCAGATACAAGCGAAAAACAGGGGGGATTCCAAAGCTTACGAATCCCTCCTGTTTTTTGCCTGTCTGGCAAAATCTTTTATAATATAGTTTAATTGTCTGCAGCTTCCGTGTCCTGAAGAGCCGCAACACCTTCTTCGCCGGTACGGATTTTTACAACATTTCTGATATTGTATACGAAAACTTTTCCGTCACCGAACTGACCGGTGTGAAGAACAGACTCGGCAGTTTCGATTACTTTGCTTACCGGTACAGTGCTTACGACAACTTCTACCTTTACTTTCGGCAGCAGATTCATCTCAAGTGCGGCACCACGATAGTAACGGGTAGCACCTTTCTGAATACCACAACCCAGAACATTGGTAATTGTAACTCCGGTAACACCGATGTGGCTTAAAGCCTGGATCAATTCGTCCAGTTTGTTCTGACGGGTAACGATTACCACTTTGGAAATCGGTGCATCAGCAGCAGTATCTGCCAGGGCATCGGCATCCAGTTTTACGGAATTGACAACCGGTGCGGATGTGGATGCTGCAGGAGCAGATACAAGAGATACGGATTTTTCACCAGCACCATCTTCAGACATAAAGTCTGCATAAGAACTTACAAGGTTGTGCTCATGGATATCAAGACCGTCGATTTCTTCTTCACGGGTAACACGAAGACCAATCGTGTGTTTGATGACCTGAAACACGATCGTCATTACAACAGCTACATAAGCGATAACGGAAATAACACCCAGACACTGAATTCCCAGCAGTTTGAAACCACCGCCTGTGAACAGACCCAGCATTCCGGAAGTGCCTGCTCCGTCAGAAAACAGACCGACACAGAGTGTTCCCATTGCACCGCAGCAGCCGTGAACTGCAATCGCACCAACCGGATCATCAATTTTAAGAATCTTATCAACAAATTCTACTGCCAGAACAACTACGAATCCGGCAACAATACCGATAATAGCTGCAGATACCGGAGATACGGTATCACATCCGGCAGTGATTGCCACAAGACCAGCCAGGGAGCCATTCAGTGACATGGAAACATCCGGCTTTTTGTAACGAATCCATGTGAAGATCATGACAGTACAGGTTGCAACAGCAGCAGCCAGGTTTGTGGTAACAAAAATTTTACCGGCGGATACGATTGCATCCCCTTCCATAGATACGGTGGAAGCGCCGTTGAATCCGAACCAGCAGAACCACAGAATGAAGCATCCAAGAGCGGCAAGGGTAAGGCTGTGTCCCGGAATTGCTTTCGGTTTGCCGTCTTTCCCGTATTTGCCGATACGCGGTCCAAGGATAGCAGCGCCGATACAGGCAGCGACACCACCGACCATATGTACTGCGGTAGAACCTGCGAAATCATGGAATCCCATCTCAGCTAACCAGCCGCCGCCCCAGATCCAGTGACCGGATACCGGATATACGATAAGGCTGATCATCAGACTGTAAAGGCAGTAAGATGAGAATTTGGTTCTTTCAGCCATAGCACCGGAAACAATGGTAGCAGAAGTTGCACAGAACACAGTCTGGAAAATTAAAAATGCCCAGAATGGAACTCCGTCCGGCAGCATTCCATTTCCATAGTTGGCTTCGGAAGCGAGTCCTCCGATTTTACCGAAAAATCCGTTTCCGGAGCCGAACATAATTCCGAATCCGATGATCCAGAAGGCCGGAGTTCCGATACAGAAATCCATCAGGTTCTTCATGATAATGTTACCCGCATTTTTTGCTCTGGTAAGACCAGTCTCAACCATTGCAAATCCTGCCTGCATAAAGAAGACAAGGGCGGCTCCTAACAGAACCCATATTGTGTTGACAGCGCTAAATTCCATAATAATTTCCTCCTCTTATACATTATTTTGAAATCAGTACATCCGTTTTCGGATATACATTGCTGTAAAAAAAGAAAAAGCGCCTTGAGATTCTTCTCAAAGCGCCTTTGCTTTCTAATGAGCATTATACTGGAAAAAAGCAGAATGTCAATAGAAAATATTAAAAAAATCTAAAAAAGTGATAAAATAAAATGAAAGGCATACCATAAGTTGTCTTTTTGTTTAAAGTGACTACCATATATTGATGAGCGATGAATTGTATTCCTAAAATGTACAAAAATGGTGATTTATGAAAAAATATAAAAAAATAGTTTGAAATTTTGACAGGATTGGGTATATAATGAATCCCATATTTTTTTAAGCTGTGATCTGGCAATTCAGACAGCAATTCAGATGAGGAAAACAGGAGGGAAATTATGGCAGTCAAATACGTATTCGTAACAGGCGGAGTAGTATCCGGACTTGGAAAAGGAATTACTGCAGCTTCACTGGGAAGATTATTGAAAGCGAGAGGATATCAGGTAACGATGCAGAAATTCGATCCCTATATCAATATTGACCCGGGAACGATGAATCCCATTCAGCATGGTGAAGTTTTTGTAACCGATGACGGTACGGAGACAGATCTGGATCTTGGCCACTATGAACGTTTTATTGATGAAAGCCTGGATAAGAATTCGAATGTAACGACCGGTAAAATTTACTGGAGTGTTCTGCAGAAGGAACGTCACGGAGATTTTGGCGGAGGGACTGTACAGGTGATTCCGCATATTACCAATGAGATCAAGGGGCGTTTTTACCGCGGAAAAAGCGTGGAGGAAGACCGGATTGCAATTATTGAGGTTGGAGGAACGGTTGGGGACATTGAAAGCCAGCCATTTCTGGAATCAATCCGCCAGTTCCAGCATGATGTAGGACATGAAAATGCAATCCTGATTCATGTGACATTGATTCCGTATCTGAAAGCATCCGGGGAAATGAAAACGAAGCCCACACAGGCAAGCGTTAAGGAATTGCAGGGGATGGGAATTCAGCCGGATATTCTCGTATGCCGTTCAGAACTTCCGCTTCCTCAGGAGTTGAAAGATAAGATCGCATTGTTCTGTAATGTACCCAGCAGTCATGTGCTTCAGAATCTGGATGTGGAATATCTGTATGAAGCGCCCCTTGCCATGGAAAAAGAAAAGCTTGCTCAGGTGGTATGTGAGAGTCTGAAACTTTCGTGTCCCGAGCCGGATCTTTCGGACTGGACATCTATGGTAGATGCTCTGCGCAATCCGAACAAGGAGGTAAGCATAGCACTGGTAGGAAAATATATTCAGCTTCATGATGCTTATCTTTCTGTTGCAGAAGCATTGAAGCACGGCGGAATTGCAAGCCATGCCAACGTACATATCAACTGGGTGGATTCCGAGCAGGTGAACAGTGAAAATGTGGAAGAATTGTTAAAAGATGCCGACGGTATTCTGGTGCCGGGCGGATTCGGAAACCGGGGAATCGAAGGTAAAGTTGCAGCGATTGCATATGCAAGAAACCATCAGGTTCCATTTTTGGGAATTTGTCTGGGTATGCAGTTATCCATTGTGGAATTTGCCAGAAATGTAGTTGGATACCATGATGCCCACAGTATCGAACTGAATCCGAATACCATGCATCCGGTAATCGCGCTGATGCCGGAACAGGATGGGATTGAAGATATCGGAGGTACATTGAGATTGGGTGCTTATCCTTGTGTATTGAAAGAGGGAAGTAAAGCGTATGAGTTATATCAGGCATCTGAGATCCAGGAACGGCACAGGCATCGGTATGAAGTGAATAATGATTACCGGAAGGCATTGGAAGCGCATGGGATGCTTCTTTCCGGAATTTCTCCGGACGGAAGAATTGTGGAGATGGTGGAAATTCCGGGACATCCGTTCTTTATCGGCACTCAGGGACATCCGGAATTGAAAAGCCGTCCGAACCGTCCCCATCCATTATTCCGCGGATTGATTGCAGCAGCAGTAGAATTCAAGAAATCAAAATAAAATAACAAAAACACTGGATAAAATATTATTTTATTCGGTAAAGTGCAAAAAAAATAAAAAAGATTAGAATAATGCTTTACAAATTCACTTCTTTGGTATATAGTAATGCAAAAGGCAACATACAGATTATGAAAGTCGATTGCTCTGCACCTTGTGCTCCCGCAATCGCCGCCAGTATTCGTAATCCGGGCTGTCGCCCTCCTTACTCATACCGGCTTGCCCGTCCAATGTCCATGACTCGCCGCATGCAAGCATGCGCTCCTCATGGCCGCTGTACGGGACTTTCATAGTAAAAAAGAAAAAATATTAGAAGGAAGGTTTTTCGTATGACACAGGAATTTACATGTGCCCGAAACCAGAAACTGCCCGGTTTATATCGGCCGGAGTTTGAACATGACAACTGTGGTATCGGAGCAGTCGTTAATATCAAGGGCCTCAAAACACATGAGACAGTGGTGAACGCTTTAAAAATCGTTGAAAATCTAGAACATAGAGCCGGCAAAGACGCCGAGGGAAAAACAGGGGATGGTGTAGGAATCCTTTTACAGATTTCACACAAATTCTTTTCGAAGACCTGTGAATCCCTCGGTATTTTTTTGGGAGAAGAACGTGAATACGGAGTCGGTATGTTCTTCTTTCCGCAGCAGGAACTGAAGCGTAATCAGGCAAAGAAAATGTTCGAAGTTATTGTGGAAAAAGAAGGTCTTGAACTTCTGGGATGGCGTACGGTACCGACAGCTCCGGAAGTGCTGGGACATAAGGCAAGAGAGTGTATGCCCTGTATCATGCAGGCTTTCATTAAAAAGCCGAAGGATGTGGCAAAAGGACTGGAATTTGACCGTAAACTTTATGTTGTCCGCCGTGTATTTGAACAGAGTAATGACAATACTTACGTTGTGTCTCTTTCCAGCCGTACAATTGTCTATAAAGGAATGTTCCTGGTAGGACAGCTGCGTACCTTTTTCCATGATCTGCAGAGCGATGATTATGAATCTGCCATTGCTATCGTGCATTCCAGATTCTCAACCAATACAAATCCGAGCTGGGAACGTGCACATCCAAACCGCTTTATTGTACATAATGGTGAGATCAATACGATCCGCGGAAATGCAGATAAGATGCTGGCACGTGAAGAGACCATGGATTCCAACAATCTGAAGGATGAGATGGACAAAGTTCTTCCGGTCATCAATGCACAGGGATCTGATTCGGCAATGCTGGATAATACTCTGGAATTCCTGGTTATGAGTGGTATGGATCTGCCCCTTGCGGTGATGATTGCGATACCGGAGCCATGGGCAAACAATGATACCATTTCTATGGAGAAACGTGATTTTTATCAATATTATGCAACGATGATGGAACCTTGGGACGGACCGGCAGCCATTGTATTTTCTGATGGAGATCAGGTAGGAGCAGTGCTGGATCGTAACGGACTTCGTCCTTCCAGATATTATATTACCGATGACGGATATCTGATCCTGGCATCTGAGGTTGGAGTTCTTCCCATTCCGACAGAAAAAGTTGTGCAGAAGGAGCGTCTCCATCCGGGTAAAATGCTGCTTGTGGATACCGTTCAGGGAAAAGTCATCAACGACGATGAACTGAAGGAATCCTATGCAGGTAAACAGCCTTACGGTGAGTGGCTGGACAGCAATCTTGTTCAATTGAAAGATCTGAAGATTCCGAATAAAAGAGTTCAGGAATATACAAAAGAAGAACGCCGTCGGCTTCAAAAAGCATTCGGTTACAGCTACGAAGAGTATCGTACGTCTATCCGGAATATGGCATTGAATGGTTCTGAGGGAATCAGTGCGATGGGTGTGGATACTCCGCTCCCGGTACTGTCAAAAGAACATCAGCCGTTGTTCCATTACTTTAAACAGTTATTTGCACAGGTTACGAATCCGCCGATTGACTGTATCCGTGAGGAAATTGTGACCTCCACCACGATTTATCTGGGGAAAGACGGAAATCTTTTGAAAGAGCAGCCGGAAAACTGTAAGATGCTCAAAATCAACCATCCGATTCTGACCAACACGGATATGCTGAAGATCAAGAATATGAAGGTGGACGGTTTCAAGGTTGTGGAAGTCCCGATTACTTATTATAAGAGTGCTCCACTGGAACGTGCCATTGACCATCTGTTTGTGGAGGTGGATAAGGCTTATCGTCAGGGTGCCAGCATTTTGATCTTAAGTGACAGGGGTGTGGATGAGAATCATGTTGCAATTCCTTCCCTGCTTGCTGTCTCTGCCGTACATCAGCATCTGGTACGGACAAAGAAGAGAACGGCTCTTGGAATTA
>OLZF01001027.1_pt1 | contig 23595 bp, 16 predicted proteins | sample 1674391 | NCBI WGS metagenome assembly OLZF01 (sample SAMEA103958166, study PRJEB25191) | human gut metagenome | biome: human-associated habitat [ENVO:00009003]; feature: intestine environment [ENVO:2100002]; material: feces | place: Germany | collected 2013/2015
GTTTTGTGCTGATCCTAGAGCAGCTGAACGAGCAGCGCACCGTGACGGTGCAGCAGCTGTGTGAGGCGCTGCACACCAGCGAATCCACGATCCGGCGTGACCTGACCGAGTTGGACCGGCAGGGCAGGCTGACCAAGGTACACGGAGGGGCCACCCTGCCGGACAGCCGCTTTCTGGCAGACGAGCCTACCATGGAGGCTAAGGAGACGCTGGCGGTAGCCGAAAAGCGCAGCATTGCCGCAGCCGCCGCAGCGCTCATTGCTGCCGAGGATTTTGTATTCATTGATGCAGGCACTACCACGCTGGAGCTGGTGCGGGCGTTGACGGGTGCGGCGCTCAAAGCCACCTATGTGACCAACGGCGTGGCGCACGCCCGGCTGCTGGCGCAAAAGGGCTGCCGGGTGTATCTTCCCGGCGGGCTGCTGCGCCCCCAGACCGAAGCCATCGTGGGCGCTCCGGCGGTCAGCAGCATCCAGCAGTATAACTTCACCAAAGCATTCATGGGTGCCAACGGCGTGGCGCTGGAGGCGGGCTTTACCACCCCGGACCCCGAGGAAGCGGCGGTAAAGGCCGCAGCCGTCCGCCGCGCCCGGGAAAGCTGGTTCCTTGTGGATGACGCTAAATTTGCTAAAATTTACCCGGCGGTCATCACGGACCTGCACGGCGGTGCCATCCTGACCAACCGCTGCCCGAACCCGAAATATAAGCAGTATACGTTCGTAAAGGAGGCAGAAGCATGATCTACACCGTTACTTTTAACCCGGCTATTGATTACGTTGTGCGTCTGGACGCACCGCTGGAGGTGGGTGAAGTGAACCGCGCCCAAGGCGAGGATTGCGTGCTGGGCGGCAAGGGCATCAACGTGTCCGGCGTGCTGGCGCAGCTGGGCTGCGAGAGCGTGGCACTGGGCTTTGTGGCCGGGGAGACCGGCGCATGGCTGGAGCGCGGTCTGGCGGCACAGGGGCTCAAGACCGACTTTGTGCATCTGGAAAACGGCATGACCCGCATCAACGTCAAGATCAAGGCCGGGCAGGAGACTGAGCTGAACGGCGCAGGCCCTGCCATCCCGGAAAGCGCTTTGCAGCAGCTGGAAGCCCAGCTGGACAAGCTGGCCCGGCACAACCGGCAGGAGAGCTACAAGACCCGGCAGCGTTATTACGAGGCCATGCAGCGCTTCTGCCGCTTCTTGGCGGAGGAATACCGCCTACAGAAGTTAACCAACATCTCCGGCAAGCATCTGGTTGACTACGTTCGCCACCTGCAGGAGAACGGTAAGGCGGCCAGCACCATCAAGACGGAGCTGGCGGCGATTCGGTTCTGGCATGATAAGCTGGGGGAGGCTAAATATAAACTGCCCTCCAACGCGGATCTGGCCGATCAGGCGCCGTTGGAGCGCCGAAAGCTTCAGGGGACTGACCGGCACTGGACGCCGGAGCAGTTCACGGCCTTCGTGGCGGTTTGCCGGGAAGTTGGCCGGACTGACTATGCAGATATTGCCACGCTCACCTTTTATGTCGGTCTGCGCATCCATGAGGTCTGCCGTCTTGATACGGCTGCCGTGGAGGCGTGGGAGCGGTCTGGACTGCTGACGGTCAAGGGCAAGGGCTACCGGCCGGCCGAAGAGCACCAGCGGATATGGCATGCGCCGGGCATATTCAATCCCGAGACCGGGGAGCGGATGCAGCATGCCGAAAGCGGCCGTCCCCCGCTCTATCAGGATGTTTTCGGCGAGACGATTCTGGAGCTCGCACGGGTCGACGACCGTATCGTCGGCATTACGCCCGCGATGCCTACCGGATGCTCGCTGAATCGGATGATGGCCGAGATGCCGGAGCGTTGCTTCGACGTCGGCATAGCCGAGGGACATGCCGTCACGTTCTCGGCCGGGCTGGCTGCGGCCGGCATGATCCCGTTCTGCAATATTTATTCGTCGTTCATGCAGCGGGCCTACGATAACGTAATCCACGACGTGGCGCTCCAGCATCTGAACGTCGTGATGTGCCTCGACCGGGCAGGGCTGGTCGGCGAAGACGGACCGACGCATCACGGAGTGTTCGACATTGCCTGCATGCGCTCGATTCCGAACCTGACGATCGCCTCGCCGATGAACGAGATCGAGTTGCGGAACCTGATGTACACGGCCTCGCTGGGACGAGGACCGTTCGTGATCCGCTATCCGAAGGGCGAGGGCGTCACGCCGCAATGGCGGCAGCCGTTCGAGGAGGTACCGCTCGGGCGCAGCCGGTTGCTATGCGACGGCTCGGACGTGGCCGTGCTGACGTTCGGTCCGGTCGGAAACGCGGCGGCGGCGGCCATACGCCGCGCCGCGGCCGAAGGCGTGTCGGCCGCCCACATCGACCTGCGTTTCGCCAAGCCGTTGGACACGGACCGTCTGCATGCGACGGGACGGAAATTCCGTCGCATCGTCACGGTCGAGGACGGCGCGATAGCCGGGGGCGTCGGATCGGCCGTGCTCGAGTTCATGAACCGCAACGGCTATGCGCCCAAGATCGACATGCTCGGCGTGTCCGATCGTTTCGTCCGTCAGGGAACCCAGTCGCAGCTCCGCGCAATTTGCGGCATCGACGAACGAAGCATCTACGAGGCGATTATGAAAAGCAAACAGCAATAAACGAGAGACCTATGGAATACGACTTCAGGGAAATTGAGAAGAAATGGCAGAAACGCTGGGCCGAGCGCGGAACTTACCGGGTGAAGGAAGACCCCTCGCGCCCGAAATACTACGTGCTGGACATGTTCCCCTATCCGTCGGGGGCGGGTCTGCATGTCGGACATCCGCTCGGCTACATCGCTTCGGACATCTATACGCGCTACAAGCGGCTGAAGGGTTTCAACGTGCTGCACCCGATGGGATACGATGCCTTCGGGCTGCCGGCCGAGCAGTACGCGATCCAGACGGGCCAGCATCCGGCCGTCACGACCGAGCGCAACATCGCGCGTTACCGCGAACAGCTCGACAAGATCGGTTTCAGTTTCGACTGGGATCGCGAGGTGCGTACTTGCGACCCGAAATATTACCATTGGACGCAATGGGCCTTTCTGAAAATGTTCGGCAGCTACTATAGCTATGACGAGAACCGGGCCATGCCGATCGAACGGCTCGTCGAGGCGTTCGACCGATCGGGAACCGAGGGACTGAATGTGGCGTGCACCAAGGAGCTTTCGTTCACGGCTGCCCGGTGGAAAGCGATGGACGAGGCCGAGCGCGAGGGCGTGTTGCAGAACTACCGTCTCGCATTCCGCGCCGACACGCTCGTGAACTGGTGTCCCGAACTGGGAACCGTGCTCGCGAACGACGAGGTGAAGGACGGCCTGTCGGTGCGGGGCGGCTATCCGGTCGTGCAGAAGCGGATGAAGCAGTGGCTGCTGCGCGTGACGGCTTATGCCCAGCGGATGCTCGACGGGCTCGACACTCTCGAATGGAGCGACTCGCTCAAGGAGATCCAGCGCAACTGGATCGGGCGCAGCGAGGGCGCGCAGATATTCTTCGGACTGAAGGGCTTCGACGAGAAGCTCGAGGTGTTCACGACGCGGGCCGATACGATTTTCGGGGCCACTTTCATGGTGCTCGCCCCGGAGCACGCGCTGGTCGGTAAGATCGCCGCGCCGGAGCAGCGCGAGGCGGTCGAGCGCTATATCGAGGAGACGAAAAAACGCTCCGAGCGCGAGCGCATGGCCGACACGAAGCGCGTGAGCGGACAGTTCACCGGGGCCTATGCGATCAATCCGTTCAACGGGACGGAGATACCGATCTATATCAGCGACTACGTGCTGGCGGGCTATGGCACGGGGGCTATCATGGCCGTTCCGGCGCACGACAGCCGCGACTACGCTTTCGCAAAGCATTTCGACCTGCCGATCATTCCGGTCGTCGAGGGGGGCGACCTTTCGGTCGCGTCGTACGATGCCAAAGCGGGCCGGATGATCAACTCCGATTTCCTGACCGGTATGGACGTGAAGGAGGCCATACCGGCGATGATCGCCGAGGTCGAGCGCCGGGGCTTCGGCAGCCGCCGGGTCAACTATCGCCTTCGCGACGCGATTTTCAGCCGCCAGCGGTACTGGGGCGAACCGTTCCCGATTTACTACAAGGACGACATCGCCCGCCCGCTCGCCGAGGACTGCTTGCCGCTCGAGCTTCCCCCGATCGAGAACTTCGGTCCGACGGCCGAGGGCGAGCCGCCGTTGGCGCGCGTCGAGGGATGGCAGACGCCCGAAGGGTATCCGTACGAGCTGAGCACGATGCCCGGTTTCGCCGGATCGTCGGCCTATTACTTGCGCTACATGGACCCGCATAACGACAGCGAACTCGTCTCGAAGCGGGCAAACGAATACTGGCGCAGCGTCGACCTGTACGTCGGGGGCATCGAGCATGCGACGGGACACCTGATGTACTCGCGCTTCTGGAATATGTTCCTGTACGATCTGGGCTATGTCTGCGAGCCGGAGCCGTTCCGCAAGCTCGTCAATCAGGGCATGATCCAAGGCCGGTCGAACTTCGTCTACCGTGTCAAAGGAACGAACCGTTTCGTCTCGCTGGGCCTCAAGGACCGCTACGACACGCAGGAGATTCACGTCGATGTCAACATGGTTCGGGGCGACGTGCTCGATCTGGAGGCGTTCCGCCGCTGGAGGCCCGAGTACGCCGACGCCGAGTTCGAGCTCGAGGACGGCAAGTACGTTTGCGGTTGGGCTATCGAGAAGATGTCGAAGTCGATGTACAACGTCGTGAATCCCGACCAGATCGTCCGCGACTTCGGAGCCGACACGCTGCGCATGTACGAAATGTTCCTCGGACCGCTCGAGCAGAGCAAGCCGTGGGACACGAACGGCATCGACGGCGTGCACAAGTTCCTGCGCCGCTTTTGGCGGATGTTTTTCGACCGCGACGGCCGTCCGGTCGTGACCGACGGCGAGCCGACGGCCGACGAGCTGAAAGTGCTGCACAAAACGATCAAGAAAGTGACCGAGGATATCGAGAACTTTTCGTTCAATACTTCGGTCAGCGCTTTTATGATCTGTCAGAACGAACTCGGCGCGCTGAAGTGCACGAAGCGGGCCGTACTGGAGCCGCTGGCGGTGCTGATCGCTCCGTTCGCTCCGCACATCGCCGAGGAGATATGGGAGAAGCTCGGACACGAAGATTCCGTTTTCGACGCGCGTTTCCCGGAGTACGACGAGCGCTGCCTGATTGAGCAGAGCGTCGAATACCCCGTGTCGTTCAACGGTAAGGTCCGCTTCAAGAAAAGCCTGCCCGCCGCGTTGTCGCCGGCCGAGGTCGAGGCGGCCGTGCTGGCCGACCCGGCCGTCGGCAAATATACCGAAGGCCGGACTCCGAAGAAAGTGATCGTCGTTCCGGGCAAGATCGTCAACATCGTGCTCTGACGGAGACGCTTGTCTGTCGCGCTTGCAGATATGTTTTGACAAGGTTCTCCGGAACGTTTATCCTCCCTTGCGATTTCACCCCGACCAAAGGCAAACTGGCCGGGGCGATTTCTGTTTTCGGTCGATTGTCCTGCATTTCTCAGAACGATCGGTTTTCTGATTTCCGGGTCTAAGCCGGACAGCGGCGGTCCCGTGTGAGACGGCGAAACGGTCTTGTCGTGCCGGCGTATATCCGTTTCAGCGCGATACGGACGTCGGGACCCGTTGGCTGTCAGGGATACGCCGGTTTTTGCGGTGAGTCCGATCGGGTGCCGATGCCGAGGACCGGATCGACGATGACCGTTTTCATCTCATAAGCGTGCCGTACGATGTTTTCTGTACGGGTCTTCCGATAGGATCGGTATATCCAAAGTAAGAAACGTTCGTCGATTTTTCGGTTATGTCGGGTTGTCATGCGTTTTTTCAGTGGTTTGCCGTTTGAGATCCGTCCATACTCCCGGTTGCCGGTCGGGCTTTTCGTCCCGTTTTTATCGTTCGGCACTTTCGGTTTCTCCCGGTTACGGGCCGGTCCGGGACGAAGCGCGTTACGTTCTTTCGGGCGGGCGGGGGCCCGTGGGATACCCCCGTCTGTGTATCGGTTCTCTGTTGTATTCATAAAAAAGATACCTGCGGAAAACTCCGCAGGTATCTTTTAACCTCGCGCGTGCTTGCGCGGGAATCGGTCTCGGTTCTATTTTACCTCTTTTCTTATTTCGTCGAATGCGGCGAAAGGCACTTCCATCAGCTTCATTTGAGGTTGCTCGTAGCTTTCGTAGCTGTGGGCTTCTGCGGCCGGCGTCACGTCGAAATGAACCTTTTCGCAGGAAATCCGTTCGAGCAGGCTGCCCGGTTTCTTAAGCGTGAATTCGGAATGGCGGCCGGGCATGCGGAGCCCCTGGTTCAGTACCGTATTGCCGTCGGCCTTACGAGTCAGCGTCATTTCCGACGTGCCTATGAAGGCAAGACTGACTCTGTTGGAAGAGACCAGATAGCCGGCTCCCATGAAGTAATCAGCCCCTTCGTAAACGGCGGTCTTTACCTTGATCGTGTTGAAATCGTCGCTTACCTCGACGGGGAACGGCTCGAAGACGACCTGCTCGTTGATGCCCATCAGATAGAACGTACCTTGCTGCGCCCAGTCGAACAGGTTGCGTTCGGTGTCGCACAGCACGGTCACCTCGTCGCCTTCGGCGATCTGGAGGAACCATTTGGGACCGTAGGCCTCATTGGCGACGGATTGCGGGAAGTTGTTGGCTACCAATTCTTCCGGCCCGTAATAGTTGAAGTCGGCGAGTCCCAGACAAACGAGCAGATTGTGCTTGCGATATTCTTCGGCTGTCGCCTCGTTGACACCGGCGGCGATCGTCACGTCGAACGTGTAGGTCGAATCCTGATTCTGGCTGCCCAGTCCGTTTATCGTTGCCGACCATTCGCCCGGGAGCTTGTCGAACAGTTGCGATTCTACGCGCGGAATCTCTTGAGTCGAAGCGCTCAGGACCTCCACCTTCGAGTATTCGCCGTTGAGCGCCTGAACGATCAGCGTATAGGAGGTGCCGGAAGAGAGTCCGCTATAACTGAACGGCAACCCGTTCTCGCCGTTGGCCAAATCGGTATAGTTGTCGGGCAGCGTATCGCCGACGAGCGTTACGATTTCTTCGTCCGATAATCCCAGTTCGTTGCGGATTTCGGTTATTTCGGCGGTCGAGGCGGTTACGTATTTGATCATGTCCGCATCGGTCGTCTTGATATTGAAGAAAATCGTGTTGTACGGATTGCGTCCCTGTCCGTCGTCCTTAAGCTCGTAATCGAGCGCGACGGTAGGCATCGCCGACTGCTTCGTCGTGAAATTTTTCTGGAACAGGTCCGTGAAGTTCCGGTCGTCGTCGATTCCGACGGCATACACGGTGTAGTCGACGGTCGGTTTCTTGCCGCTGACGGAGGTGCTGATCGTGTGTTCGAACGGTTGGCTGCCGGCCATCAGGACGCGCTTCCATGCTTCCTTTCCGTACTTCTCGATGTACTGATTGACTACGGCCGTTTCTTCGATACCGATATAATAGCGGTTCAGAATGGCGCCCGGCACGCAGCGGATCGTTACGCCGGACGAAGTGATCCGGGAGAGCTCGACGGTTATTTCGGCGGCCGAAACGGAATTTTCTGCTGTCTCGAACGTCAGGGTATCGAGAGCGCTCGTCAGGTTGCCTTCCGCATCGCAGTCGGCCTTCACCAGCAGATACTCCGTAGCCGGGAATACTTGTGTCAGGTTTTTGTGAACATCCTTTTCGCCATCGGTCAGGGTATAGGTCTTCTCGCCCCGGTCGACCGAGCCGAGCTGTTTCAGCATGGCGGTCTTGATCCGTTCGGCCTCCGAAGCGCTCTCGCCCTCGATCTGATAGTCCCAGTAGGCTTTCGGAATGGCCAGATGATAATACCGGCTGTCCGACGTCGGCTTGATATGGTACGAAATGACGGACTGCGTGGCATCGATTATATTGAGCACGCCGTCGTATGCCCCCGTCTTGATCTCGACGGAGACGACGTTTCCGATCTGATCGCCCATTTTGGCTGCTGCGGCCACGACATATACGGTCGTATCTTTCAGGTTCTTCACTTCGACGAGCGATTCCTTGTCGAGAGTCAGGGCCGTGCCGTTGGCAAGGATATTTTCGGCCGAGGGAATCAGCATGCCCTTTTCCACGCAGACGTATGCGGCCGCGTCGGCATACTCGGGCGTTGCCGTAAAAGAAATGCTGCTGGCGGTCGTCGCGCCCGGCGCGATCTTGACGGCAGGCATTTCGGGACCCGACGTGTCGTCGTCCTTGCAGCCCGTCGCACAGAAAAGCAGAGCGGCGACGAACAGGTTAGCCAAATAGCGTAAATTAAATTTCATAAAAGCAATGTTTAATAATTCGTAAATCTTCTTTTGCGCGGCAATATACGCTTTTTTTTGTTATTCTGCGAATGAGGAGGTTATGCCCGGTTTTTTTGAAATCGTCACTTCGTAATCGTTTCGGCTCGTATGAGGTGTGTTTTATAAGTAGTGTGGCCGGGTTTTTCGATAATATGTTACCGAAAAGGGCGAATGAGGTAATAAGGACGGATTTTGCAGGATGCGTTTCGGATCGGTCGGGCCTGCGCGTTGGAATGCCGTTTGTCCGTTTCGCGGAATCGGTATGCGCTCTATCGGGAGCGATGCGGTAGGAGCGATTCTTTTTGCGTTTCGCGCTGTTCGGACCGAAGGACCGCTTTTCGTCCGAACGGCGAGCTGCTTTCCGGCGGGTAATGCGGACGACTCTCCTTATGTGAGGACGGGCGGTCCGATGAAGCGGAAGAGGGGCGTTGCGGAGCCTTTTCATTATGTGGCCGAGCGCAGTTTGACAGGGGGTATGGGAGCAGGACCGGTCGTCGGATGCTTGTCCCTCGGTCCGTGGCCGAAACCCGGTCGCTCGTATTGCATATTCGGAATAATTGCGCTAATTTTGCCGTGTCGCTACGGTTCCGTAGCTCAGTTGGATAGAGCAACAGCCTTCTAAGCTGTGGGTCGCGCGTTCGAACCGCGCCGGAATCACTGGGCTCGAAACGTCCTTTGGCCAGTGCCGGAGGACGTTTCGTTTTGTCTCGGAAGCGGTGGCCGTCTTCTCCTCCGTTGGTTGGGACATTTCTTAAGTGCGTGTATCTCCGTACCGTTGCTTCTTGTCCGGTCCGACTGGTTTCCGTTTGGCCGTCCGCTTGTTTGGGCGGTCCGCCATTTACCGGAGACGATCGTCCGGGGCGGGGAATACGCGGATTCGCTTGCCCGATGTGCCGTCTGCCATTCCTCCGACCGAACCGCTCAATAAATCCGGCGGATTATTCCCGTTTTAAAATAAAAAATGCTACATTTGTAGCAATTGGAAAGTAAATAAAACGCTCAAATGCCTGATTACCATGATGAGGTAACGCGACATAGAAAACCCGACTGGCTGAAGATCAAGCTCCACCGGAGCGAAGAGTTCGGCGAGGTCGCTCGCATCGTCCGGGAGCACGGGCTCCATACGATTTGCAGCAGCGGCCGTTGCCCGAACCAGGCCGAGTGCTGGAGTCGGCGCACGGCTACTTTCATGATCTTGGGCGACATATGTACTCGCTCGTGCAAGTTCTGCGCGACAGCTACGGGGAAGCCGTTACCGCCCGATCCGGACGAGCCGCGGAAGCTCGCCCGTTCCATATCGCTTATGGGACTGAAACACTGCGTGGTCACGTCGGTGGACCGCGATGACCTGCCCGACGGCGGAGCCGCCTTGTGGGCCGAGTCCGTGCGCGCGGTGCGGGAATTGAATCCCGATACGACGATCGAGCTGCTGATTCCCGACTTCGACGCGCGCGAGGAGCTGATCGACCTGGTTGCCGACGCGCGTCCGGACATTCTCGGGCACAACATCGAGACGGTGCGGAGGCTGACGCCTCAGGTGCGCTCGCGCGCCCGATACGAAGTGAGTCTGCGGACGCTCGCTCACATAGCTCGCCGGGGGCTGACGGCCAAGAGCGGCCTGATGGTCGGCCTCGGCGAAACCGACAGCGAGGTGCTCGAAGCCGTGGACGATCTGGTCGAGGCAGGCGTGCAGATTCTGACGATCGGACAGTATCTCCGGCCGTCGCTGCGCCATTTGCCGGTGGCCGAATACGTAACCCCCGAGAAATTCGCTTGGTATAAGGAGCAGGCCCTTGCGCGGGGACTGCGCTACGTGGAGAGCGGACCTATGGTCCGCTCGTCCTATATGGCCGAGAAGGCCATGAGAAGCTGTCGTACCCCAAAATAAACGGATCGTGGAAAGCGTTACTTACAGGTATGTCGGGCGAGCGGAGTACGGAGCCGTGTGGGAGATGCAGAAGCGCTTGTTCGACGAGTTGCTCGAGGCGAAAAAGGCAGGTATCGGGGCCGGGCAGACGCTGCTGATGGTGGAACATCCGCATGTCTACACGCTCGGCAAGAGCGGTCACGAGTCCAATATGCTCGTAAGCGACGAATTCCTGCGTTCGATCGGGGCGAGCTACTTCCATACCGACCGGGGCGGGGACATCACCTATCACGGATACGGTCAGTTGGTCGGCTATCCGATTTTGGACCTCGAGCGTCTCGGACTGAGCCTCAAGGAGTATGTCTGGACTGTCGAGGAGTGCGTGATACGGACCGTGGCCGAGTACGGTATCGAGGCCGGGCGGCTCGACGGGGCGACCGGCGTCTGGATCGAGGGCGACACGCCGCGCGCGCGCAAGATCTGCGCTATCGGGGTCAAGGCTTCGCGCTATGTGACGATGCACGGGTTCGCGCTGAACGTGACGACCGATCTGCGCTATTTCTCGTACATCAATCCTTGCGGCTTTGTCGACAAGGGGGTTACCTCGATCGAGAAAGAGACGGGAGCCCGGCCGTCGTTGGAAGAGGTGGCGCGTCGCTTCGCCGCGCATTTCGGCGAGCTTGCCGGCTGCCGGGTGAGCTATTAGCCCGGTCTGCGCCGGACGTGCGGCCGAATGATTGGAAAATAAGACGTTAAAATAAATAAAGGTTATGTCAGCAGAAAAAAGATGGGTGATCAAGCCCCAAGGGGATCCTGCGAAGGTAGAGAATCTCTCTGCCGCGCTGGGCATTCCTCCGGTGCTTGCCAACCTACTTGTTCAGCGCGGCATCGAAACACACGAGGAAGCATGGCAGTTCTTTAATCCGAAACTGGAGAACCTGCATGACCCGTTCCTGATGAAGGATATGGACCGGGCCGTGCGCAGAGTCGACGAGGCGGTACGCCGCGGCGAGCCGGTCATGGTCTACGGAGATTACGACGTGGACGGCACGACGGCGGTAGCGCTCGTCTATTCGTTCCTGCGACGGCAGGGCCACCCTTCGCTGCTGTTCTACATCCCCGACCGCTATACCGAAGGGTACGGCGTGTCGATCAAGGCGATAGACTATGCGCAGCGCAAGGGGGTCAAGCTGATCATCGCGCTCGATTGCGGGATCAAGGCGACGGAAAAGGTGGCTTATGCCAAGTCCAAGGGAATCGACTTTATCGTCTGCGATCATCATCTGCCCGGAGATACCATTCCCGACGCGGTGGCCGTGCTCGATCCCAAGCGGGTCGATTGCGGGTATCCGTTCAAGGAACTTTCCGGCTGCGGAGTGGGGTTCAAGATGTTGCAGGGGTACTGTCAGTACAAGGGTTTGCCTTTCTCGGAGGTGGAGTGCCTGCTTGATCTGGTGGTTGTCAGCATCGCGTCGGACATCGTCCCTCTGGTCGGGGAGAACAGGATTCTGGCCCATTACGGCCTCAAGCGGCTGAACGAGAAGCCCGGCAAGGGACTTCTGTCGATCATCAAGATCTGCGGGCTCGACAAGCACCAGATCACGATCGACGACATCGTATTCAAGATCGGGCCTCGCATCAACGCCGCAGGGCGCATGGAGGTCGACTCCGACGACGAGAACGCCGCCCCGTCCGGCGGGCATTCGGCCGTCTATCTGATGGTCGCGCGCGACGAGGAGGTAGCCTCCGAATACGGCGCTTTCATCGATACGTGCAATCAGGATCGCAAGAACATCGACCGTTCGATCACGCAGCAGGCGCACGAGCTGATCGAGCGCAATCCGGAGATGAAGGCCCGCAAGAGCACCGTGATCTACAATCCGAAATGGATGAAAGGCATCGTCGGGATCGTCGCGTCGCGCCTGATCGAGACCTATTACCGTCCGACCGTCGTGCTGACGATGAGCAACGGCTTCGTGACGGGATCGGCGCGGAGCGTGCCGGGGTTCGATCTCTATCAAGCCGTCGAGTCGTGCTCGGACCTGCTGGAGAATTTCGGAGGTCACATTTATGCGGCCGGGCTCACGATGCGGCCGGAGAACGTGGACGAGTTCACGCGCCGCTTCAACGAATACGTCGAACGGCACATCGATCCCCAGATGCTGATTCCGCAGGTCGAGATCGACTCCGAGCTGCTGTTCAGCGATATCACGCCGCAGTTCCGCTCGACGCTGAACCGCTTCCAGCCGTTCGGCCCGGGCAACAACTCGCCGGTGTTCGTCACGCGCGGCGTCAGCAATCGCGGCGACGCCCGGCTGGTGGGAGCCGAGCGGGAGCATCTGAAAATGGACCTGATTCAGGGACAGAAGCCCAATACGCTGATTCCGGCCATCGCTTTCCAGCAGCCGGCCTTGTACGAGCATGTCCGTTCGGGCCGGGGAATCGACGTCTGCTATACGGTCGTCGAGAATCACTATCGGGGGACGGTTACGCCGCAGTTGCGTATCAAGGATATCAAAAAGTCGGGGCCGAAATAACGCGTCGAAACCGGTTCCGTCGAGAAAGCCGGCTCATCAGAGCCGGCTTTTTTCGTTTCGGAAAGTCCGGGAAAGTTTCATTTTCGGTTCATTTGGGAAGGATAAACATTAAAAAAGCAAAGAAAAACAATTTTTTTTACACGTCTTTCGCCCGATGGATGATGCAAGTCGGCGAGCAACCAGGCCAGGATGATGCCAATTCGTTGCAAATTAGTTCGTTAAATAAAAAGAGCTTGTCCTCCTGTTCCCTGTGGCGTTTTTTTTGGCTGCCTTGCAATAATTTGATAATCAGCGGTGTATTTTTGTAAATATGCCCTCCGGAAAATCGTTGTCCTCTTGCAATGAGCTGAAATCTCCGTTATGTTTGTTTCAAAAGGAATGACGATCGAATGAAACGTACAAACCTGAAGCGAAAAATGCCAAGTTATAAATTATAAAAGCAAACAATCAAATATTATTCCCCTCCCAACAAATTAGCACGGGAGCGATGCAACCGCCTATCGCATCGCTCCCGATTCTTTTACTGCCGGTACGCTCCGGCGCTTCCTGTCCCGGCACGGCGGAGGAAATATCCGCGCGTGCGATGTCCTATCGGTTCCGAATGGCCGGACCGGCCAGCCCTTCTGCGGCTGCGGCGCGGTAGAGCCGGTCCATGGCCCGTTCGATTACCCGGCGGGGAGAGGCGATGTTGAAACGCATCCAGCCGCGTCCCTGCTCGCCGAACATCGATCCCTCGTTGACACCGAGTCCTGCCCGGTCGATCAGCAGGCGGTACGTCTGCTCGTGGGTCATGGGCCATTCCCGAAAATCGAGCCACATCAGGTAGGTGCCTTCGGGCCGGACCGCACGAACGGAAGGCATGCGGTCGCGCAAAAAGTCGAGCACGTAGTTCACGTTTCCGTCCAGATAGTCGATCAGTTGCTCGAGCCACTCGTCGCACCGACTGTAAGCCGCTTCCAGCGCAACGGCTCCGAATATGTTGCCCTGATCGGCATGCAGCTTGGCCAGCTCGGTCTGCAGACGCCGGCGGAGCGAGTCGTCCGGCACGATGACGACCGACGTAGAGAGCCCGGCCATGTTGAATGTCTTGCTCGGCGCGATGAACGTGACCGTCCGGCGCGCGAACCGCTCGTCGAGCGCGGCGATATGCAGATGCCGGTGCGGGTCGTATATCAGGTCGGAATGGATTTCGTCGGAGAGGATCAGTACGTCGTGCTTCACGCACAGTTCGCCGATGCGCGTCAGTTCTTCCCGGGTGAAGACGCGCCCGGTCGGATTGTGCGGATTCGACATCAGCAACGCTTTCGCTCCGGACAACTGGCGGTCCAGATCGTCGAAGTCGACGACGAACCGTCCGTCCGCCGCTTGTATCAGCGGATTTTCGAGAACGCGCCGTCCGTTGAGACGGGTCTGCCGCGCGAACGGATGATACACCGGCGGCTGGATTACGACTCCGTCTCCTTCCGATGTGAATGCCCTGAGCGCGAAAACGATCCCCGATACGACCCCCGGCGTGAAGTCGAGCCACTCGCGGCGCAGCTTCCAGCCTCCGTGCCGTTCGACCCAGCCGATGATGGCGTTCCAATAGGCGTCCGACCGGTAGGAATAGCCCAGAACGGGATGTTCCGCCCGCTTGCGTATTGCTTCCGTGACCTCGGGCGGTGCGGCGAAGTCCATATCGGCGACCCAGAGCGGAATGACGTCGTCCCGGCCGAAAATCTCGTCCCGCAGGTCGAATTTTTCGCAAGAAGTGCCTTCCCGGCATATTTCCTCGTCAAAATTGTATTTCATATGCAATCAAATAGATTGCAAATATATGGCAAATTGTAAAAAATAAGCCATACCTTTGAACCGATTTGCAGACCGTGCGCCGGCGGCGGAAAAGCCTCGGCGCAGGTACTCGAGTAAACTTAGCGCATACCGATCCATGAGCACATTCGATCCGAAAAAAAAGAAGGGTTTCGCCGGCGAAGACCGCCGCGGCGACCGCTTCGGAAACTACTCCCGTCGCGACGATTCGAGAAGTTTCGACCATGACGGGGACCCGTCGCCTTTCGTTAAGGACAAGCGTCCGCGAATCAGCCGACCCGCGCGGGACGTAAGGTCCGGTTCCGACGGTCCGTTCGGCGACGGCGGGAAGCGGCACTCTTTCAATCCGAACTTCACGAAGGACAACCGCCGGCGCGACGAGTTTCCCCGGGAAAAATCCTATCGTCGGTTCGACCGCGGGGAACGGTCGTGGAATCGGGAAGATGAGCCCAAGGAACGCTCCTACAATCGGTATGAACGGGACGACCGGCCGAAGGGGGGGCGCAAACCGTCCGATGCCGACTCCCGTTCTTTCTCGCACGGCGGCCGTCCGCAGACCGCGGCGAAGTCATGGAACCGGGACAATCGTCGCGGCAAGGAAGACCGGTATCCGTCCCGGGACGGATACCGCGATACGCGTGGCGACAAGCGCTACGGACCGAAAAAGCAGGGAGCAGGACATTCGCATCGTGACGGCCGGACGAGCAGCTACCCGAGATTCGACGCTCCGAAGCCGGCGGGGGCGATTCGTCTGAACCGTTTTATCGCCAACTCGGGTATCTGTTCGCGCCGCGAGGCCGACGACCTGATTACGGCCGGTCTGGTGGCTGTCAACGGACAGATCGTGACCGAACTGGGATCGAAAGTCAATCCGGACGACGAGGTGCGTTTCAACGGGTCGGTCATCAAAGGGGAGAAAAAAGTCTATATCGTGATGAACAAACCCAAGGGCTTCGTCACCTCGCTCGACGACCCGCATGCCGACAAGACCGTCATGGATTTGCTGAAAGGTGCTGTCGCCGAGCGGGTCTATCCGGTCGGACGGCTCGACAAAAACAGCGTGGGCGTGCTGCTCATCACCAATGACGGCGAGTTGACCCGCAAGCTGACGCACCCGAGCTACAATAAGCAGAAAGTCTATCAGGTGACTCTCGACAAGCCGCTGGCACAGGCCGATATGACCAAGATAGCCGAGGGAATCACGCTCGAAGACGGGGAGATTCATGCCGATGAGATCAGCTATGTCAGCGAAAACCGCAAGGAAGTGGGCATCGAGATACATTCCGGCCGCAACCGGATCGTGCGCCGTATTTTCGAGTCGCTCGGCTACTCGGTCCAAAAGCTCGACCGGGTCTATTTCGCCGGACTGACGAAGAAGAAACTCAAGCGCGGCGGCTGGCGCTTCCTCTCGCCGATGGAAGTGAACCGGCTCAAGAGCGGGGAATACGAATAGAGCGGGCGGCCTTGTTCTGTTCGGACGGAGAAAAGCGGACTTTTGCGGAAAAATATTGCATAAATAAAATTTTCGACTTATCTTTGCACTCGCGTTCAGCAATGGTTCTCTAGCTCAGTTGGTAGAGCACGACACTCTTAATGTTGGGGTCGTGGGTTCGAGCCCCACGGGGACCACTTCAAGGCGACTGGTAATCAGGCGATTATCGGTCGCCTTTTTTTGTGCCTATGCCGAAGAATCGGGGATTATCCTGTCTAAACGGGCATTTTCGGGACTTTTGTTTTACCAAATGTTTTACCACAAACGAGGTGAAACGATCAGGCGTTCGACATTCTGCGAATAGCTTAAAGCAATGAAAATCAACATGCAAGTTATTTGCCGCAAAGATCGTGTCACGAAAAATCGCAGGGCTCCCGTCTTCATCCGTTTTACCAAAAATCGCAAGGTCCGTTATATCAGTACGGGAGTTGCAGTCCGTATTGATGATTGGGATTTTGAAAATCAGTGTATTAGGTCGGATTCGCCTGAAATGCAGTCCATCCAGTTTCAAATCGACAGCAAAGTAGAGGATTACCGTCGCAGGATGAGGCGTCTCGAAGCGTTGGAAGTAGAAGTTACGCTGGATAATCTGCTCGAAACGAACGGACGTAAATTCAATTGTACGGTAGGTGAATATCTTCGACAAACGATCCGACGGCTTAAGGAGTCAGGCAAATATGGTTCCGCCTCCAAACATCAGTCTCTGTTGACCAGATTGTCGCAGTTTCGTTCGCCGAATATCCGTTTTGAAGAGATCGAGTTCGCTTATTTGCAGGATTTCGAATTTTTCTTGCGTAAAGCAGGGAATACGGACAATAGCATTGCAACAAAATTCGCCATTTTCAAGGCTGCTTATAACAAGGCTTTAGCCGAAGGGGTATTCGTTCAAAAAGTCAATCCCTTCGCGAAATACAAAGTCGGAAGCTTGTGGACGAAAACACGCAAGCGGGCTATAACGAAAGAGGAAGTGCAAAAATTGGCCGCATTGGAGATTACGTCAGAAGGACGAACGGATTATACCGAGCTTGCGAGAGATATTTTTCTGTTCTCTTATTTTACGGCAGGCATCAATTTCACGGATATGGCAACGTTACGTCATCGGGATATTGTACATGGTAGAATCTGCTATTCTCGTCATAAGACCCAAAAGCTGATTTCTTGTTGCCTTGTTCCCAATGCACTGCAAATCGTTGAAAAGTATCGCAAATCGAATTGTACTGACGAGGACTATGTTTTCCCTATTCTGGATCGCATGATTCATCAGACCCCCCAGCAGATTTTTAATCGGACACATAAAGTGTTGGGTAAGGTGAATCGGGAACTGAAAGTACTTGGAAAACGGATTGGGTTGGCTATTCCGCTGACTACCTACGTAGCGAGACACACGTATGCGACCGTACTCAAGCGTTCGGGAGTGAACATTGCGATCATCTCTGAATCCCTCGGTCATTCCGACCTTGCCACAACTCAAATCTACCTGGATTCGTTCGAGAACTCGCAGATCGACGAAGCGATGAAGCATTTGTTATAGTATTTGGTCGATGGACAAACTTTGAAAAGGGGTATGAAATAAGCCCCTTTTCCAAAGTCTGTCCTTTTTCGTTCTTTATTCGTATATTTGACTATCAAACACATAAAGGCCATGAGCGACAAGGCAATACATTCTTACTCTCTCGACAGGAATACTTTTATTCGGGTGATCGAGATCGCCGAGAAATATTACGGGATGGATGCTTTCTATTTTACCGACCAAGAACTTAACCCTACCACAATGCAAGGAAAAGAATTTTCTCCTCCCGACTATCAAACTATATATTCACATCATACGTTTGAGGAACAGAAAGCTATATTTTTCAGCAGTGAGTCTGCCTCTAAATATGTCGAGCCTATCCCTCTAGACCAAAGCATTCTTTTGTATTACGTACTTATAGCCATCGAACATGCCTTGATTCTTCAAGAAGATAGATATAAATTCTACGAAGAAGAACTCTATGATACTGACTGTTATTACGAAAATAACTTGCGGAGCGACCTGCTCAGACTGTATATCTTCATTAAAGAATTACCCTATAAACGAGGAGCGAAAAACGAAACGATCCTGACTATCAACAAAGGGTTTTCCAAGTGGCAGAAACGCATATCGCTGGATAACTTCGACAACTGGATTTTCCGTTCTGCACTGCTGAAGTATTGCGAAGATCACCTTTGGAATATTCACTCCCTTGAAGAAGCCAAAACGGAATTGAAGCAACTGACCCGAGTCGGCCGTTCTCTTGACAATCCGAATATCTATCCGATCATTTACGGGACCTATACGATGTTCAAGGATTTCGCTCAGGATAAGACTCACATCAGTACCAGGCTTTGTCAGATCATCGTCAATTATCTCATCTATTTGGGGTTGTTTACCGACAAAGACAATGATCCGTTAAAAATGCGGTCTACCATAGAATATATCCTATCTAAAAAGGAAATGCCCCGTTTCCCTTCTCATTCCTTAACTGCAGAAGAACTGAATAGCCCGACTTCGCCGTTACGTCGCCCTACCCATCTGTTCGACGACCTCGTATTCCAGTAGCGCGTTTCCAATTCCGTAAAAAGTAAAAGAATAGGTGGCGTTTTGACTGCCTATTCTTTTTATTTATTCTTTTCCCAAAGTCAGACTTTTGTTCGTGGATGATGAATCGAGAGCGCGCATCGAATCGGAGTCTGGAGGTAAGCCGAAAATCCGCAAGACGCAAGAGTAGGCAAGACTATTTAAAAATAACATCATGGATCAAATTACTGAAAATCAAATCGCTAACAATGGGGGTGAAGGACTGGCACAGTTGGCTAACGAACGGCAGAACGATGCACGGGAGGCGAGGACACCGCTCCGTCTTGTCAAAATGAAGTTCGACACGAACGCGAAGATGGTGCGGACGCTGACCGCTGCCGTCAGCAAAGGGATCGACAAACTGATCCTTACTCCGCGAGTGGACGTGGCGGGATGCGGATATGTCTGGCTGGGCATCCGCAAAGGGCGGATCGAACTGGACGGGAAACTGCTGCTCAACCGACAGATCGGGGAATATCTGTTGGCCTACCTGCAAGGGACCGAGTTGCCCGAGATCACGGACTTCGACTCCGATCGGGAAATCTGCTGCCAGTCCGACTGGCTGGAGGCGATCGCGACAAAACTGGAGAAACTCGCCACAACCGCCGAAGAGGAGTACACCGAGACGGAAGAGACGGGCTACCTGACGCAAAAGTACCACTTCCCGAACGGCAAGGTGATTATGCCTTCCGAAGAGATTGCCGACGTAACCGCGTTGCTGGCTTAATGATGTTGAACGGACAGGGGGCGGGTTTAACCGCTCGCCCCTCTGTTCTTTAATTTAATGCTATTATGCTGGAATATTTAATTAAAATAGATTCAGGCCAGTACTTGTCGGATATACTGTCCCTGATTCCCAACAATGTAATTTTGAACAAGACCCTTACGGGCTGCGGAGCCACGACGTTGGAGATCAATGCGCCGAGGAACTCGATTATCATCGAGCCGAACGTACCCGTAATCATCGGGAAGAAACAGCAGCACCCTTTCCTGATGCCAGTCTACGAGGGGACGACAAAAGATGATCTGAAGGAATACCTTGCGGGGGAACAGGACGGCTATCGCAAGATCATTACCACGCCCGAAGGATTCGACAAGAAGGTGATCCCAGCGATGTACGAAACTTCGACTCCTGTTTACGACGACTATTTTCTGCTGTTCGACGAGTGCGAGAAGACGATACAGGACGTAGGCTATCGCGGGGACATCTACCTGCCCGTCGAGGACTTTTTCAAGTTCAGGAACAAGGCGATGGTTTCGGCCACACCGATCATCCCGTCCGATCCGCGATTCGAGGAACAGGGTTTCGAGATGCTGAAGATCGTTCCTTCCTATGAATACCGACAACCTCTGACCCTCTGTATTACCAATAATACGGTAGCCGTACTGCGGAAGTTGCTGGAGAGGCTGAAAGATGAAACGGTCTGTATCTTTCTGAACTCGACCGATACGGCGTTGAGCCTGATTCAGACCTTCCGATTACAGGGGCGCAGTAAGATATTTTGTAGCGAAAAGAGCGTCAAGAAACTGAAACGGCTCAATTTTCCCCATGCCAGCGATTCGCTCGGGGAGATGGCCGAGGTCAATATCTTTACGAGCCGCTTCTATTCGGCAGTGGACATTTACCTCGACAGAAAGCCGCACGTTATCGTTCTTTCGGATGTGATACGGGCTCCGTACTCCATCATCGACCCCCATACGGAGATCATTCAGGCAATCGGTCGTTTCCGCAACGGCATAGCGAAGGCTTACCACATCGCCAATACCAGCGATCGGTTGCAGTGCCTCTCGCGGGAGGAATTGGAGTACAGATTGGAAAACGAGGAAAGCGTGTATATGGCCGTTGCCGCAATGCAAACGTCGAACGAGATTCAGACGGAGTGCAAACAACAGGCCCTTAAAGGGATGGATTATAAGCGTTTTGTCACCCGAGAAGGCAAGCGCAACCATTTCATGTGGGACAATGCGCGGGAGGATGAGAAGATCAAGAGCTATTACTCTCTGCCCTCCGCACTGCAAGAAGTCTATAAAACGGCCCCGTTTCGGCTGGATGTCCATAGATTGGAATACCCCATAACGGACGAAGATCGCTTGCAACGGGAGAAGGCTGGGTTGAACTCGAAAGAGTTGTGGCAGGAGGTGATCCGACAGCTCTCGGCTCTCAAGGCAAAGAATTGCAATCCCGAAGCCGCATTTCTGATCGACGAACTCGGAGACGAGTTCAACATCATGACGCAAGCGTTCGTCATATTGGGGGAAAAGCGAATCGAAGAGTTGGGCTATAACCGTCGCAACATCGAATCTGCCCTAAAACAAATGGAAGAAAACCGACTGCTCACTTCGGCGAAAATGCAGAAGGCGGTCTATGCGCGGTTTCATACGGGAGACATCGTGGAAACAGCCGAAGTGAACGCTTTTATGAAACGGCTGATAACCGAAAACGGGATTCCGTTCAACGGTCAGGTAGACAAGAAGGTCATACGGCTCTTCTTCGAGATAGAAGATTGTAAGCTCAGGGGCAATCGGGGGCTTCGGTTCGGGAATAAGAGATATGAGTTTTGAATCTGGCGGACAGACATCGACAGGGGGTCTTAAAACAACCCCCTCGTCAATGTTTGTCCTTCTCGCCGATATGAATATAACATATCTTCCATGCGGTAACATACTCCTGTTTTATTCCCTCCCCATATCCAGATGGGAAACCGAGCAGTCGGGCCTTAGACCGATTATCTAACCTGCCGCAAAAATCGGCAGACAGAAGCCTAAGACAGAGAAAAATTCTTACGGCAGGAGAATCCCTCTTGCCGTATTTTTATTTCGGCTGTTCCCGCAAGGATCGGCTGTCTCGTTTATTAACCCTTTAAAGATTTAAGTTATGCAGTTAAGACAATCGCAACGCAGGGAAGCCAAAATGCGGCTGGCCCTGCAAGGCGCCTCGGGATCGGGTAAAACCTACTCGTCGCTGCTGATCGCCTACGGGATGACGGGCGACTGGAGCAAAGTGGCCGTAATCGACTCGGAGAACGGATCGGCAGACCTCTACGCCCATCTGGGAGATTATCGGGTGCTCACGCTGGAGAACTACGCTCCCGAAACCTACGTCGAAGCTATCGGCATCTGCGAACAGGCTGGAGCCGAAGTCATCATCATCGACAGTATCTCCCACTGTTGGGACTACCTGCTGGATTTCCATGCCAACTTACAAGGCAACTCCTTTGCCAACTGGGCGAAGGTCACGCCGCGTCAGAATGCCTTTATCCAACGTATCCTCTCTTCGTCCTGCCATGTGATCTGCACGATGCGGAGCAAGCAGGATTACGTGCTCTCGGACAAGAACGGCAAGATGGTTCCCGAAAAGGTGGGACTCAAAGCCGTACAGCGCGACAACGTGGATTACGAGTTTACCGCCGTACTCGACATGGCGATGAATCACAAGGCCGTCGCCAGCAAGGACCGCACGGGACTGTTTACGGGACATCCCGAATTTCCGATCTCTCCCCGCGTAGGACAGGCGATCCTGCAATGGTGCAACCAAACGATCAACAACCCTCAATCCCATTCGAACCATGAACGCACAAACAGCGCAGGCGCGGCCTGCTGAAAGCTACAGTCTGTTCGACGGATTCGCCCGATACGGAACGGAAACCCCGACTGTCCCGATAACCGAATCCCAAGCCCGCAACATTCCCCTGCTGGGTACGAATCCCTCTCCTTCTTCCCGTTGCTTTATCGAGTCGAATACGAAATCCGTCGATCTGGCCCATCTGAAACAGGATTGCGTGGTCCCCGTCTTCAGCAAGGACAACGAGGTGACGGTTTCTCATCAGAACTTTATCGAGACGGTATGGAGCGCGGCGCATAAGCAGTTCCCCTGCGAGGTGATCGACCAGCCCGAAATACGGGTATCTCATATCGTCAAGGGGAGGATCCCCGAAGCGATCCACAAACCCGTCGGCCAACTGCTCGAATCGGACAAGACGATCTACTACGAGCGGATGATGTTCTGTTTCGAGATACCGTCCGTTTACGAGGAGATCGAGGGAAACCGCCTGAATCTTTCCGTCGGAGGCGTAAGGGCCTATAACCACGAAAACCTGTACTCGAAAAAGACGGCGGAGAAGTTCAGGGTCTTTATCGGATTCAAGAATCTGGTCTGCTGTAACCTTTGCGTCTCGACGGACGGATATCAGAGCGAACTGCGAGCCATGAGCGTGCAGGATTTGTTCGATGCGACCTTGCGTTTGTTTCTGTCTTACGATGCCGAGCGCCATGTAAAGCGGATGTCGGCCATGCGGGAACAATACCTGACCGAACGCCAGTTCGCCCAACTGATCGGGAAGACGCGGCTGTATCAGTATCTGCCTCAAACGGAACGGAAAGGGCTTCCCGCAATGGAGTTTACCGACAGCCACATCAATGCGGTGGCGAAGGCGTACTATTGCGATGAACATTTTTCCAGAGGGAACGATTCCGCTATCGACCTGTGGAGGGTGTACAATCTGTTTACGGGAGCCAACAAGTCGAGCTATATCGACACGTTTCTGGACCGTTCGCTGAATGCGACCCGACTGATCGAGGGAATCGGCAAAGCCATCGAAGGAGACGCCCGATACGGGTGGTTTATCGAATAGATGAAAAAAGAATCGCTCTCGTGGATCGTCCGCGGGAGCGATCTTTTTTCGGAAATCAAGCCATACGGGAAAGTCGCTTCGAAAGTCGCCTTTATCGGATCATATGCTTTCATGTAAGGTGGGACAGAGTTTGACAGGGGGTCTTAATATAGACCCTTTTGAAATCTTTGTCCCGATCGACCCGAAATCAGAAAATCGGATTTACGGGAATCAAGAACGGATTACGGGTTTCTTTACCCTGTAAATCGGAAAGGACGATCCATATAAGAGAGAAAAAGCGACGTTTACATGCAAGCGGACAGACTTT
>OLZF01001034.1_pt1 | contig 23449 bp, 24 predicted proteins | sample 1674391 | NCBI WGS metagenome assembly OLZF01 (sample SAMEA103958166, study PRJEB25191) | human gut metagenome | biome: human-associated habitat [ENVO:00009003]; feature: intestine environment [ENVO:2100002]; material: feces | place: Germany | collected 2013/2015
AAGTCATGCTTTTTCATGCAAGCATGAAACGCATAACCTTTTGACCCTGGTATCTTTACATAAAATTAAGCGATTACGAAACTCATCCGGAGTCGGTTTAGAGCTTCGTGATTGCGACTACAGACGAACAAAATATAGAAAAATGTACGATGAAGGCGAACATTTTTCTATATTTTGTACGGATGTCGGAGTGAGAACGAATTCTAAACCGACTCCGGATAGTTTCGTAATCGCCTATTACATAAAATGAACTGTTTCAAACCTTCTCTTGAAACAGTTCATGCAACACACCTTACCCAATTGCCTTTTTGATCTGTTCTACCGCGTCCCCCACAGAAACAATCTGCTCCGCATCCTCATTGGAAATCCCGATATCAAACGCTTCCTCGATTCCCATAATAATCTGGAAAATATCCAGCGAATCTGCTCCCAGATCATCCACAAAGGTAGTATCCGGTGTAATCTCCGCAGTATCCACATTGAGGATCTCTGCTATTATCGCAACCAGTTTTTCAAATTCCATAATTATTTTTCCTTCCCTGCAGAAGTACCATCTGCTATATGTTCTTTAATTTTTTCGCTGATTTTCTCATCTTTGAACTGAATACACTGTAAAATAGAATTTTTAAATTCCAATGCTTTTGAACTGCCGTGGGTTTTTACCACCAGGCCCTTCAGTCCCAAAAGGGGCGCACCGCCGTACTGACTGGAATCAAAAGATTTCAAAGTTTCTTTCAACGCCGGCTTCACCAAAAAACCACCGATCATACTGCGCAGCGTTGTCTTCATACCGCTCTTTACCTTTTGGATCAGAGTAGCTCCAACACCTTCATACAATTTGAGGATTACATTCCCTACAAATGCCTCGCATACAATCACATCCGCCTCTCCTTTTGGAATATCTCTTGCCTCAATACTTCCGATAAAGTTAATATTCTTATTTGCCTTTAACAGCGGAAATGTTTCTTTCACCAGAGCATTTCCCTTTTCTTCTTCCGCACCGATGTTTACAATGGCCACCTTCGGTTTTTTTACGCCCATCACATGCTCCATATAGATGGAACCCATCGTTGCAAACTGAACCAGATGAGAAGAACGTGCATCCACATTCGCGCCGCAGTCTATCAACAGAGAAACTCCTTTCTCCGTAGGGATTAACGGCGCCAACGGCGGACGTTCCACACCTTTCACCCTGCCTACAATTACCTGACCTCCGACCAGTACGGCCCCGGTACTTCCCGAGGATACAAATGCATCCGCCTCTCCATGCCGGATCATATTCATCGCAACCACAATGGAAGAATCTTTCTTCCCACGGATCGCATTCACCGGAGGTTCTCCGGTTTCAATCACTTCCGAAGCATGTACTACCATAATCCGATCTTCCGGATATGTATATTTAGAAAGTTCGGCTTTTACAACCTCTTCTTTTCCTACCAGATATACAAAAATTTTCTTATTTGCATTCACAGCATCTACGGCACCTTTTACCGGTTCCACAGGCGCATAATCACCGCCCATGGCATCTACTGCTACTCTTACCAGATCACTCATATTCACTTTACCTGCCTTCACTCTTCCCGTCAACCTCAGTATTGTATCTCACTGCAAATTTGACAGCCTGACCCTAAAGCGGGAATGAGGTTTCAAACACGCTCTAGCATCCTATATAGAAATAATAATACTAGACATCTTATTAAAATGCAAGCGCAAATCTATCACATAAAAAATACCAATCCGGAAATCCTTACGCTTTCCAAATCGGTATTTTCTAAACGGACATGTCTGCTGGCGCAGACGTCACTATTCATGAAAATCGATTGCTCCGCACTTTGTGCTCCCGCAACCGCCGCCAGTATTCGTAATCCGGGCTGTCGCCCTCCTTACTCATACCGGCTTGCCCGTCCAATGTCCATGACTCGCCGCATGCAAGCATGCGCTCCTCATGGCCGCTGTACGGGACTTTCATAGTAAATCATTGCGCGGGCGGCTGTTCTGCTGCCTGCTGCTGTGCCGCCTGCTCCGCTGCCTGTTGTGCTGCCAGATCTTCTGCCTGCCGTTTGGCTTCTGATTTTCCTTCCGAATCAATCGGATATCCCTCAATTTCAACATCTCTCGCCATTGTTCCATCCGGATTCAGATAATAGCATGCACCGTCCGCATCCCGATACCAGCCTGTACGCATATAACCGTTCTCGTCAAATGCATATCTTTGCCCGTCAATATCTTTCCATGCACTTGTCACAAAAGAACCGTCAAATAATTGATATTTTTTCAGATTATTCTCATCAACCCAATTCCCTTCCGGCACAATGCTGACTTCCATTGTACCGCTGGTAGATTTTGCAATATGATTGTCCTTTGTATTGGTTGCGACCACATAATAATACCAGGTTCCCTCTTCCTTTGTTTCCGGAACGCAGGTATTCTCCGTCGCACCTGCCACCTTATCTCCGCCGCCGTTTGAATTCACGTTATTTACATACCACTGATACGTAACAGTTCCGCCGTCACTGACAGCAGCCTCCACCGTCAGCGGAGTCGCTTCGGTTCCGACTGCAAACTGAATACTCCCCTCCAGATTTACGCTGAAAGAAGGTTTTGCCATATTAGGATCCACGATCATGACATCCTTCTTTTCCGGGGTCGAACTGAATTCATCTTCTACCACCTTTTCTGTTTTTCCAAGAATATTATCTACTGTTTCAGAAAAAGAACATCCTGATAACAGCACAACACTGCACAGACAGACTGCCGCAATTGTATTGATCCTTTTTAACTTCATCTCTATGCCTCTTTTCAAATTGTTACAATTTCATTTCATCTTTGTTTCATTCCGTCAACATTATAGCATACTCCCAAACCCAAAGTCAAATAAACAAATCAAAAAGACTTAGTTGTGTAATGCCATATCCTCTTTTGTAATAATGGATAATGTCCTTCATATCAAATAAGATCTGATACTGCCTGCAGGCCTTCGTAAAAACCTCCCACAACTTTTCCGCATTTCTGCTGGTACACCGATAATGATTTCCATAAGCCTTCATATAACGTTCCACATAATTCTCTTTTGGAAAAAGCTGATTCAGCTTATCAAAATACCAGATACGCTGATTTTGACGCAGGGTCACTCCAAAAGCAGGATAGATAAACTTTGCCCCAACCTCATGTGCACGCCTCACGATCGCCAGTACATTCTCCTCAGAGTCCTCCAAAAACGGCAGCACCGGCATCAGCAGAATCCCCGCCGGAATTCTTTCTTCGGCCAATCGTGCCAGCATCTCAAACCGTTCGGAAGAACTTGCCGCATTTGGTTCCACTTTAGCGGCCAATGCATCATCCGCAGTGGTTATCGTCACTTTACACAACACCGGGGAATGTTCCTGTATCCCCCGGAGCACATCCACATCCCGCAAAAGCAGCGTACTCTTTGTAGCAATTGTAACTCCATATTCAAAGGCATCCAGCAGTTCCAATGCATGCCTGGTCAGACATAACTCCTTTTCAAAGGGATTGTAAGGATCACTCATAGCTCCTGTACCAACAACACCCCTTGTTCCATATCCCCTGAGATCATCCCTGATAATCCGCAGCGCATCTTCTTTTGCTCTAACCGTATCAAAATGATCCACACGATAACATTCACTGCGGCTGTCGCAATAGATGCAGCCATGACTGCAGCCTTTGTAAATATTCATATTGTAATCATTCCCAAACCATTCACTGCTCTTATTTTTGATCACAATTCTTTTTGCAGGTATATACTCCATCCTTCTCTCCCTGTAATCTTTGTAAACGGACATATCTGCTGACGCAGACATCACCATCCATGAAAGTCGATTGCTCCGCACTTTGTGCTCCCGCAATCGCCGCCAGTATTCGTAATCCGGGCTGTCGCCCTCCTTACTCATACCGGCTTGCCCGTCCAATGTCCATGACTCGCCGCATGCAAGCATGCGCTCCTCATGGTCGCTGTCCGGGACTTTCATAGTAAAAAAGGGCTTCCCGGATCCCGGAAAGCCCTTGCCATGCATATTAGTCCATAGCAATGATTTCTTTTTTGTTGTATGTTCCGCAAGCTTTACATACTCTGTGAGGCATCATAAGCTCTCCACATTTGCTGCACTTTACAAGGTTCGGAGCGGACATTTTCCAGTTTGCTCTTCTCTTGTCTCTTCTTGCCTTTGATGATTTATTCTTTGGACAGATGGACATAATTACACCTCCTTAAATTTGCTGAATATATCTTTAATCGCAGCCATTCGCGGGTCTAACGCTTCTCTGTCGCAACCACATTCTCCGTGGTTCAGATTCGCACCACAGCGGCTGCAGATTCCTTTGCAGTCCTCTTTGCACAGCACCCGAATCGGCCAGTTGATTAAAAGCTCGTTCTGCACCAGTGTATCCACATTCAGATGATCCTTCTCAATAAAATTGTACTCCTCTTCAGCTGACTCCCGCTCTTCCTCGCTAAGTTTCATATCAACTCTGCGTTCAAAAACCAACGAAAAATCATAAGTAACATCTTCCAGACATCTTGCACACGGTATCACCGCCTGTACACCAGCCGTCCCTTCTATCACCAGAAGTCCTTTTCCGGAGTTCGTAATAGTAAGCTCTGCCGGAATTGTCTCCTGAATCGGAAAACGCTCCCCCTGAACACAAATCTCATTTATATCCAGATGCACGGTCTGTTGTTGGGAATTACCATCTTGCGATAGCACTTTTGTCAATTCAATCTGCATAACTTTCTCCTAACCACACTTAAAATAGTATACATATTCGGGAATAACTTGTCAAGCCTTTTTCCATTTTTTGTGCGTACAATTAACGGATCGTAACGGATATGTCTGCTGACCCAGACATCACCATACAGGAAAATCAGATATTGCATACTGCTCCTGAAGCGTCCGGACATAAGCCCGCTTAAATGCTGCAAATGCACTTTCATTACCCAAAAGGGCCAATAACTTATTTTTATTATGGGTACTTTGATTTACTCTGTATTCCTGTATCGCTTTCATACATTTATTCATCTCTTTTGTCAATGCTTTTACCCTGTATTGGGAAGCACTTATCCTGATTCCCGTGTTTCTCAGATTAAACACTTCATAAATCAATTCAGAAGTAGCCAAAGAAACAGCATTTTCCTCTTTTGCTTTCACCTCAACTGATCCATAGGCAAATCTAAATTCCAGATACTTTTCCGGATCTTCTCTCGTACAGTCTAAAATCATGCCCTCATATTTTTTCTGATTTTTCACGGTATTACAATGCCGACAGGACCAAAACAAATTATTCCAGTCAAATTTCAATTCCTTATTCCCCCTATGGGGTACCAGATGTTCTACTTCCGGGTCTGATAGCCCCTGGAGTTCACAGATATAACATTTATCATGGAAATCTTTTTGCAGTACCGAAACCACATCCTCCAAATTATATTTTCCATCTTTCTTCCGCCTCTCTTTCTCCAAAGAGGGGGGAGGAAAAGGAGTTCTTTCTATCTTAATCATGCATTAACTCCTGCTTTCCATTTCCAAGCGTAATTTTCGATACTCCGTAGTAAGATTGAGAGCCAGATAATCAGGGATCTCATCCAGATACAACTCCAATTCTGCCAGTTCCCGATAATCCTTCTCTGACAATGGTTCTGTTTTCGCAAGAACCTTATAGCGTTCAAACTTTTCCTTTAATTCTTCCGCCAGCAACGGTGCACCAAAATATCCCTCTACAATCCCATCATACGGAAGGTTCTGCATTCCTTCCGCAACAAGTGTCCGATTTTCCAGATCATAAATCACCGCATCCGGGATCGAATTCAGGACAAACGGTGAATGGGTTGTTACGATAAACTGTATATTCGGAAAAGTCTGGGTCAGAATCGGTAATATATTTTTCTGCATTTCCAAATGCAAATGCGTCTCAACCTCATCAATCAGGACAATTCCCTCCTGCTTGTATAAAAGCTTTTTCGTATTATTCATACGCATCATGATATCTGTTATAATATCCAATATTGCGGAATATCCACTGGATAACGTACTGAAATCAAATGGTTCCTTACCGGTCTGCAGAATTTTAAATTCAAAGGTGTCCGAATTAAAATCCAACTTTAACTGATCGTCCTCAAAAATCCTTTGCAGTAACTGCTCAAACCAGACAAACCAACGGTGAATTTCGTCTGCTTTTTCTTTTTTCCCCGCTACAAGAGACATGGCTTCCGTGGTCTTCAAATTCAACAGATAACTCACAAACTTTTTACCAGGCTGCGATTCCGTAAAATATCTATCTTCCAACACAACTTTCTCGACATTTTCAGAATTTCGTACGCAATAATCTCTGTCTACTTTATAATACGCAAAAATAATACTACCATCTACAAAACCTTTTGCAAAATCTCCCCCAGGAGCAAAATGCAGCTTAACGCCATGCAATAGTTTCTCCGCCTGCGGAACATATTTATTAAATTGTTTTACATATTTCAACAACCGTTGACTCTGATTTGCTTTCATCATTTGAACAAAGTAGGAATTGCCCTCCGTATCCTTAATTGGCCAATCCGGCATCGGCTTATCAGCTTTTTTACCGTCCTCCCTTTTATGTTCCACATCCGCATCGACCATTTGCTTTTGAAATTCAACCGCAATCGCATTTAAAACACTTGTTTTTCCGCTCCCGTTTTTTCCGGTCAAAATCAAATGCTTTCTTTTGGTTTTCTCGAGAGGAATTTCTATATTTCTTAGATGCCGCACTTTTTCTATGTCGATTTTTGATAAAAATGTAGAACCCATAACTTCCTCCACTGTCTTTTCTGTAATATCTATTTTATCCTTTTTTCCCGCCAAATACAATATACATTTCCCGATGTGAGTAAGAAAATGACCGGCACAAAAGCCAGATCCCAAAACGCCCTCCGTTTACAGGACTCTCCTCTGCTTTCGTGTCGGTCACTTTTCTTTTCGTATCGATTATTCTTCCAATTTATCTGCTTTTCACAAGTTCTACAGTCTCTTCACAGATAGCGATTTCCTCATTGGTAGGAACAACGCAGGCAATGATCTTGGATTCCGGTTTTGTGATGATCACTTCTTTGCCGCGGCAGTTGTTTGCTTCCTCGTCAAATTCCAGACCCATAAACTTGAATGCTTCACAGATTGTCTTACGCAGCGGAATGGCATTCTCACCAAGACCTGCGGTAAATGTGATCACATCCACACCCCCCATAGCTGCAATGTAAGAACCGATATACTTTACAATACGGTAAGCGTACGCTTCCAGACAGTTGATCGCATCCTGATTTCCTGCTTCTGCCGCTGCGGACACGTCACGATAATCACTGGAAATACCTGTCATCCCAAGCATACCGGACTTTTTGTTCAGGATATTCAGCACTTCTGATACGGTCAGGTTCTCCTTATTGCACAGATACTCCACAAATGCCGGATCAATATCACCGGAACGTGTTCCCATGATAACCCCTTCAAGAGGTGTCAGCCCCATAGAGGTGTCCACACATTTTCCGTTCTTTACTGCGGAAAGAGAAGCGCCGTTACCCATATGGCATACGATAACCTTCAGATCTTTGCTGTCTTTCCCAAGAAACTCTGCGGTTCTCTTGGATACAAATTTATGAGAAGTTCCGTGGAAACCATATTTGCGGATTGCATATTTCTCATAGTATTCTTTTGGAATTCCGTACATATACGCTTTCGGCGGCATCGTCTGATGGAATGCGGTATCAAATACTGCCACATTCGGTACGCCCGGCATCAGTTTCATGCAGGCATTGATACCCATCAGGTTTGCAGGATTGTGCAGAGGGCCAAGATCCGCACATTCCTCAATAACTTTGATTACTTCCTCATCGATAATAACAGAGTTCGTAATCTTCATACCTCCGTGCAGTACACGGTGTCCGATTGCATCCACTTCATCCAGACTTTTAACAACGCCTGTCTTTTCATTTACCAGAGCATCCAGAACCATCTGAATTGCCTCGGTATGTGTCGGCATGGCTGCCTCTGTTACTTCTTTTTCTCCGCCCTTCGGCTCATAGACAAGACGTCCGTCAATACCGATACGCTCGCAAAGACCTTTTGCCAGCACATCTCTGTTATCATAATTAATCAACTGGAATTTCAGAGATGAACTTCCACAGTTTACTACTAATACATTCATGTTTCTTTCCTCCGGAATTTAATTTGTACGTTACTGATTCTGAGCCTGTACGGCTGTGATTGCTACAACACCAACAATATCTTCCGCAGAGCATCCCCGTGACAGATCGTTTACAGGGGCAGCAATACCCTGTGTCATCGGACCGTAAGCCTCTGCCTTTGCCAGTCTCTGAACCAGTTTATATCCGATATTACCTGCATCCAGATCAGGGAAAATCAGAACATTAGCCTGTCCTGCAACCTTGCTGTCAGGAGCTTTGGAGGAACCTACGCTGGGAACAATTGCAGCATCAAGCTGAAGCTCACCGTCCAGTGCCAGGTCCGGATTCGCTTCTTTTGCAATTCTTGTAGCCTCTACAACTTTATCAACATCTGCATGCTTTGCACTTCCCATGGAAGAATGAGAAAGCATCGCTACTTTCGGCTCCTTGCCAACCAGAAGCTTGAAAGACTCTGCAGAAGATTCTGCGATTGCCGCCAGTTCTTCCGCTGTCGGATTCTGATTCAGACCGCAGTCACCAAATACAAAGACGCCGTCCTCACCGTATTCACAATTCGGAACGTCCATGACAAAGAATGCGGAAACCAGCTTTGTGCCCGGCTTTGTCTTCAGAATCTGCAAACATGGACGAAGGGTGTTGGCGGTAGAATGGCATGCACCGGATACCAGACCGTCTGCATCTCCCATCTTAACCATCATAACACCATAATAAGTATAATCATTCATAATTATTTCTTTCGCTTTTTCCGGCGTCATGCCTTTCTTTGCACGAAGTTCAACTACCTTGTCAATATAAGCCTGCGTTTTCTCATAAGTTGCAGGATCAACGATGACAGCCCTGGAGATATCCAGACCTTCGCTCCCCTTCTTCACAGCTTCCTCAGAACCGATAATAATCAGATTCGCAATATCCTCAGCTAAAATCTGTGCTGCTGCCTCATAAGTTCTTCTGTCTTCAGACTCCGGCAGAACAATTGTCTTTTTGTTTTCTTTTGCTCTTGCTTTGATTGTGTCAATAAATCCCATGATTTTTGACTCCTTTCGATTTTATTAGCTCGTTATTTTTATTATATTACGATATCCTTTTAACGACAAGGTTAGTTATTTATTTAACAAGGTTTTCACGTACAAAACGGACACATTACAGCTGCTTTTCCTACAAACCAAGTTTTGTAATTCTCTCTTCACGCTTTTTAATTTCATCCTGCATTGCAAATGGTTCCCGCAATCTTTCCCTGGCATCACTGAATTTGTACCTGATACAGTACCCATACCTGTAGATCCAGGCAGCGGGAAGCAGATAGGGACGCTTATTCAGAAAAGAATAATGCGGAATTTCTTTCATCTCCTGATATCCCGGAAACAATCTGCAAAACATTATGGAAACCGCAGTCCACCAGTAAGGCCACCTGGAATGATGATACGTTTTACTGTAAGAAGCCACATTATTTTCTTCATTTGTTTGTCCAAAGATCCCATCTGCAAATACCTTCCTTGTGACATCCTGATAAAATTTTTCATCCAGTTCCCCGAAAGCAAGCGGCATCTCAACATCAAACCATCTTTCACATAATGCAAAACAGGTTTTTGTGAAATCCAATAGACAGATCTCGGACAATTCCTTTTGAATCCAATTCCAGTCCATACGTTCACCCGCAGAACGAACCAGAAACACCATATCCAAAAACGGCCGGAAGCCGCTCCCCTGATTAACCATATGCTTGGCCGTATGCACTATCAAATAGATAAAATGATAATTTTCACTCATCTCATAACGGCTTGAAGCATCCACTGGTTTAGCGTGTTCCCAAACATGGTCGAAATACGCCCCGTAATCCACCTGATTGAAGGATGGTTCATAATACAGATGGTCATGGACTTCATAAAACACAAATTTCTTAAAATAATCCCATACCGAATCAAATGGAATCTGTGAAACATATCCCATCTTACACAAGACTTCGTGGGAACGCTGCCGATCCCCGGGCCGAATCAGAAAATCAATATCACCCATTGTCCGTACCTCCGGCACCGGATAGTAACGCGAAAGCACCTGACCCTTCATCGGAAGAAACGGAATATTCTGCCGGGTAAACTCCTCTTCCAGTTCCTGAAAATCCTGCTGACGCCTTGTGTAACTATATATACTCGCCAAAAAAGCCTTGCGCAGCTTATTCCCAATCTCCGAAAATCGATCGTCACCTTTCAGCACAGACTTTAACTGCGTATACGCAAGCCCACTCAGATTCTGCATATCTATAATCGCAAGCATCTGCGTCCAATCCAGCTCTTCCTCCGGCAATTCTGTGGGCTGATTCTTGACATGGTCCGCAAGAATCTTAAGAAAAAACTGTTGTTCACACTTCATCCAAACTCCTTTCTGCAGCTCTTATCGTTTATTATCATCCGGTCTTTTCTCTCTCAAAATCTTTTCCAGTACCGAAACCGCCTCTTCTGATTTGCTGCATCGGTATAAGTAGACCGGCACTTCCAACGCGATGGAAACCGTCATATCCAATACTTGCCGCACAAAAACTTCATTCCATCTATTTACCGTCATTTCCCCATACAGGCGGCTTAACGTCTCACCCGGGCTCAGTCTGACAGACTGGTTTCCTTTTTTTCCCTTTTCCAATACAATGATTGCCTGAATTTCTCCCGCATCGTTTTCGCATATAGCAGAACTTCCATTCATAGGCAAACCAAATCCATGCCATAGCCCGTTCTTCTTTCTTAATAATACCCGGTCCCCATTTATAATTCTGGAACCAGTATAACGGTTCCATAGTTCTGCCTGTGTGGATTTACCAACACCGGAAGGCCCCGTAAACAAAATCATCTTATTTTTATATCGAATCATAGAAGCATGGAGAATGACGCATTGAAACTGAATCATTATTTTCTCAAACATCATATAATTAAAATGAGCCACAGACGACTGTATCCGCTGTTCCAACGAACCGCCCTGCAAGTAATAAACCCATCCTTTCGATTCTGCCAAAAATCCTAACGCATAACAAACACCTTGATCATAAAACAGGCGATACTCTATATGATCTCTGTCTATGATTTTAAAAGAGGGACATTCATAGAGCAAATCTCCCTGAATCCATTCAGACGGAAAGGAAGTTACCGCCTGATACTTCATAGTATAGTCAACGCTGCACGGATCCACTGCAAATTTTTCATATGCCAAATCCGGTGTATATGTAAAATGATCCTGAATTTTTAATCGTGTTTCTGCAAATTCATAATACCTGTCCATGATCTTTTGTCCTCTTATCATTCTTAAAATGGTGACGTCTGCTGACGCAGACATCACCATTCATGAAAGTCAATTATTTTGCTGTCCGGAACTTTCACAGTATAATTGGCAATAAGATTCCATCATCCTGCACAGATAATCCGGTGTGCCGTCGGTTCTGCCTGTTTCTGCAAATCCGGAAGCCGCACAACTGGGACAGATTTTATGCATTGGACAGGCGGCACACGTTACGGAAGTAACGATATGTTCTCTTTCTTCCGAGATGTATTTCCAGGCTTCCTCAAATCCGGTTTCAAACACAGGTTTCGAAGGTTTTTCCAGCATACCGCACGGTGTCATCTGACCATCCCATGTGATCCAGAAACTGCTTAGGCCTGCCCTGCAGCTCATAGGCGGTTTTTTATTCTCATGGAACTGTTTTTCTTTTTCTTCCTTAATCGTCCGGACAATTTCTGCTTTCTTTTCCATTGCAGCAGCGGACATGGTGATCCTTTCTGTCTGATATAACGCAGCGGCCGCCTCTTCAGGCGAAAGACGTACTTTCCTTCCTGTTGAAACTGTCTCCTTCCTCACCGGAGGAAACATGTAAGAAGCTGCACGGACCGGGATAGAAAGAGATTTCCCAATCTGAAAAATCTCTTCTGTTTCTTCCCAATTGTCCGGTGTAATGCTCACGTTGATTCTGGTTGGAATCCCTGCATTTTTCAGCATCTCCAATCCATTCATTGCTTTATGGAAACCTTTACTGTCCCCGCACAATTTTTCATAAGTACTTTCACAGGAGCCGTATAATGTAACATTGATACATTTCGGCGGACTCTTTTTCAGCCATTCTACCTCCTGGCTGCCGATCAGTGTTCCATTACTGTTGATGGAAATCACAATTCCCATATGGCTCAGCTCCTGATAAAGTCTTGAAAAATCCTGGTAGAAAAAAGGTTCTCCTCCGGTCAACAGCAGGAACAGCATACCGGCATCCCTTGCTTCCTTTGCTAATTTTATCCAATCCTCAGCACTACGAAGAGGGCAGCCTTTCAGTTGTCTTTTCTCTTTTCTTACATAACACATCCTGCAGTTCAAATTACAAAGAGGAGACAATTCAAACGTTCCGCTGACAGGTAACTTTAACTGTTCTGCCTTTTTATGAAGCATCTCTTCTACCGCTTCTGCATGTATCATAATTTTCATCTCCCCCCTGTAAGATTTATGATAGCCGTTCTGGCTCTATGAAGAAAAGAAACCGGCAGCAGCTGACCAGTCATTTTTATTGTCAATCAGTTCCGCATGCTCCAAGCCGCAGATCGTATCATACCAATAGAAGGGCACATAACAATACTGCATACTGCTGGTAAAATATGTTTTTCCATTTTCGAAGTAAGAGTCGGTAGTGCCGCATACAGACCCATCACTCATTAACCGCTGAGAACAAGTTGCAACATATTCATTCAGTACGTATTCGCTGATTGTAATCTTCGGTTTATAATATTTCTTTTTCAATTTTATCACCCCATTATGTTTTATAACCGCTGCAGTTCCTCCAGATAGGCATCCATCATGCTGCAGATATAGGAAGGAAGCCCCTGATAAGAACCAGTTTCCGCAACGGCAGCCGCAGCACAGGCAAAACACATCTCCTTCTTTGCGCAGGTGCTGCATTTTTGATTCCGGCGGATTTTCGCTGCTTCATCCTTGATGTATTCCCAGGAACGCCAAAACCCTTCCTCGAAAACCGGGATGGAAGGTTCTGTCATCATTGCACATGGTGTCATCCTGCCTTCCCAGGTAACCCAGAAAGCAAATGCTCCTGCACTGCATGCCATCGGCATTTCTGTTCCTTCCCCCAAAGTTTCCTGCCGGATACAGGTGCAGGCACGTTCCCGCTCTTTTTGAAAACTGTCCTTTTCCCACAAAAGCTTTGCCGCCCGGGCTCTTATCCTGCCGGCTTCTTCCGGCGGAAAACGATCATTTTCTCCTGTCATCGCCCTGTCTTTTCGGACCGGAGGATACAGATACGTGCTTTCTTTTACCGGAAGCCCATAGTTCTCCCCAATCCCCTTTATCAACTCTAAATCCTGTAGATTATACGGAGTAAGGGTTGCATTCACTCTGACCCGGATTCCTGCAGCCTTCAACCGTTCTAACGCCCCAACTGTCCGTGTGAAGGCATCTCCATCCCCACAGAGTGCTTCATACGTTGACTCGCTGCCGCCGTACAGGGTAACATTCATCTGCAAAGGCGGCATACGTTCCAGCCAATTCACTGTCTGCTCATCAAGCAAGGTACCATTCGTATTAATCGAAATCCGAAATCCCATCTGAGCAAGTCTCGTATAAAGATACCGGAAATCCGGGTACAAAAATGGTTCGCCTCCGGTCAGCAGCAAATAAAGCAACCCTGCTTCCCTGGCTTCTTCTGCCAACGCAATCCACTCATCTGCCGATCTTAATCCACCGTTTTCTTCTACCTGCTTTTTCCCTTTTCTCACATAGCACATCTTACAATTCAGGTTACAGACCGGTGAAAGTTCAAAACCTCCGCGGATGGGAATATTCCTCTTTCCTGCAAGCTGGTACAGCCTTCTTTCAAAGTCGTTTTCATTTTGATACATCATAATTCAGATTTCCTCTATGATGACTTTACGCCTTAAAATCATTTACCTTTACCGAAACAACATTCGTATACACAACGATTTCCTGCTGGGTTTGTTTGTTTTTCATGACGGCATATCCTCTTGCTGCAATCTCAACATCATATAGTCCCTGAGAAAGCCCGGTCAATTGACCCATCACTGTTTTTCCATATGGTTCTGCAAAATCCACATTCATGGTTCCGGGGGTATCTGCCGTAAGTTCCCCACCCCTGAGCAGGATTTCCGGTATAAATTTCATTCCCACCTTGCTCACAGTAAAAGCTTCACTCGCCAACGGGTCATCCACTTTCATTGCCCATGCAAGCGTTCCCTTACCATAATTTCCTCTGGTAGCCGTAATCTGGAAATGTGCAAATTCTGCGTTGATCGTCATATCCTCTTTGATCTCTGAAATTGTACCGGATACCTGATTTCCATACTGATCAAACCACCCGATAAACTCCGCTCCCTGCAAAGTCGGCGCATGTTCCGGCAGCGTAAAGCTGCCGCCATATGCAATGATATATTCCTTCGGATCATTTCCGTCATTCGTTGCCAATGTGACTGTTACAGTTTTCTGCTCCCATCTGGCATTCACTACTACATCCCTGCCGTTTACGGTAACAGAATCACATGGGGTATCACTGTCTTCGATATACCAGCCGAGGAAATCATATCCTTCTCTTGCCGGAGCTTCCGGTACGTCCACGGTTTCCTGATCCTTTACCTCACAAATCAGCGGCTCCGTAGCATCATCATGATACTGAAAGGTCACCGTATAGGTAACTTTCCCAGTCTCATGAGGTACACAGTAACAGCCGCAATTGCCGGTACACGTACCCTCTGAGCCGATACAGCCGGTTAATCCCGGCAGCTTATCCTCTGAAAGCTTCCAATGTCCGGTCGCGGTGAACGTGTCAGTCGTGTTGATTTTCTCAATTACCGCAGCCTCATCCGCTATCTCAGCGCCGCTTGTGGACTTTGTATAATACCTGCTGGTACCGACAGCAAAACAATTCTTTCCATAATAACAGGAATTATTTACCGTACCGCTGTTATAACGAATTCCGCTGAGATAAGACTTGTAACTCGTGCTGGTATTTGACGTTGTCAGCGTGCCGACGTTGAAACAGTCCGTATAACTGCCGCCTATACTATAACCGCAGATACCGGCTGCATAAGAGCGGTATCTGGAATTGCTGCTGCCCGCTGTAATCGTTCCGGCATTGTAGCAGCGGACCACACTGGAATCCGTAGTCCTGCTGACACCGACAATACCGCCTGCCGCATTATAATATGAGCCGGAAGCGATAGGAGAACCCGTGCTGACAGCGGCCGTATTATAACAGTCCGCAATATTAATCTGAGACCGTACCGTTATCGTAGAATTGGTAGCAGCCATACCAACAATGCCGCCCGCGCCGCCATATGCGCTGGATCGGATGCTTTCAGCCTCACAGTAAGAACGGTCGATTTTTAACCTTGCATCATAAATCCACCCCACCAAACCGCCGATACCATACTCACTTCCCGTAACAGTTCCGCCCTTGATACCGGAACAGCAAAGAGTGGAAGCGCTGTAACTGCTTCCCGTCTGCGCATATCCTAAAATACCGCCCACCGCATGTTTGCCGCTGACTGTGCTGTTTACGACATGCAGATTACAAAGCCTGTTGATAACCGGAGCCACACCGACATACCCAATAAAAGCGGCCGCATTGCTTCCGGTCGTTTTTATTTCGCTGTCCTGAATCGTCATGTCACAGATCACTGCACTGGCAATACTTCCAAACAAGCCCACATTGCTTCCATTCTCAATCTTCAGATGGCTGATCGTGTGACCGCCCCCGATGAAAGTACCGCAGAAATAAGAATTGACCGTGCTGTTGCTGCTGTTATATCCAATGGGTGTCCACTTCTGATCATTCAAATCAATATCCGCTGTCAGCTTATACCAGGCACTGCGGTAAAAATTGTTCGTGGAATTATCTGCGTTAACCCTCTGCGCAACCAGCGCCAGTTCTGCACCATCAGAAATCAGATACGGATCTTCTTTTGTACCGTTTCCTCCCGCAAACGCCTCCGCAACCGTACCATCCCATAGTTTTTGAGGTTCTGCTGCCGAAGCAGATGCCGGCAGGCAGCCGATCCCCATCACCAATGCCAATAATAGCGCTAACACCTTTTTTACTTTTTTCATTCTGTTTCTCCTTCTCTTCTAAAAAATCCTGCATAGGAAACGGACATGTCTGCTGGCGCAGACATCACCATTTATGAAAGTCAGATGCTCCGTGCTGCGCACTCCCGCATCTGCCGCCAGTATTCGCAATTTGGGCTACCGCCCTGCTTGCTCATACCGGCTTGCCCGTCCAATGTCCATGACTCGCCGCATGCCAGCATGCGCTCCTCATGGCCGCTGTCCGGGACTTTCATAGGAAATAGTTCCTCCTATGCAGGATTCTTTTATCTGTTTTATGCTGCTCTTGCCTGCCTATTTAAAATTATTCACCTTTGTTGAAACAGCATTCGTATAGACAACAAATTCTTCCTGTGTCTGATTGTTCCTGATTACTGCATATCCTCTTGCCGTAATATCAATATCGTACAAGCCACGGGAAAGCCCGGTCAACTGACCCAGCACTGTTTTTCCATAAGGTTCTGAAAAGTCCACATTCATGGTCCCTTCCGTATCTATCGTAAGCTCTTCGCCTCTCAACATCATTTCCGGTATGAATTTCATGCCAACCTTGATGACAGTGAAGCTTTCGCTCATGAACGGATCATTCACCTTCATTCCCCAGGCAAGCGTTCCCTTTTCATAGTTTCCCCGTGTGCCTACCATCTGAAAATGTGCAAATTCTGCGGTAATTGTCATATCCTCTTTGATATTCTGAATGGTACCGGATACTTTATTTTCCTTCTGATCAAACCATCCGATAAATTCCGCTCCCTGCAGAGTCGGCGCATGCTCCGGAAGAGTAAAGCTGCCGCCGTATGCCAGGGTGTATTCTTTCGGCTCATTTCCATCATTCGTTACCAATGTTACCGTTATGGTTTTCTGCTCCCATCTGGCATTTACTACTACATCACTGCCGTTTACAGTAACCGAATCACATGGAGTATCACTGCCTTCGATATACCATCCAAGGAAATCATAGCCTTCTCTCTCTGGATTCTCCGGTACGTCCACAATTTCCTGATCTTCTGCCTCGTAAACAAACGGCTCTGTAACATCATCATTATAATTAAAGGTTACGGTATATGTAGCCGGCTCCTCTGTGGCATTTTTGAATACCGGATAACCGCCGTTCTCCTGAGCACCGTCAAAAGTCCAAATCTGTTCGAAATCAAATCCCACATATGGAGTCTGTGTTTTCATCTCATTTCCTGTTACAAGATAAGACCTTGTTGCAGTAGATGTCCAGCTCGGATTTGCAATTTCCGTATTGTATACATTCTTAAAGGAACCACCGTAATTGTCTCCGCCGATGACATAGTCAATACTATCCGGATAGAATGTATAGCCGCTGTAATTATAACTGAGATATCCGCTCACACCGGTATTTGCCACATAAGCGTTACTAATTATTCCGTTGTTTACTCCTACAAGTCCGCCTGCATAATCCCATGGATATACATACCCGTAATAAACATAACAATTTTCAATAGAACCCTGATTTTCTCCGCAAAGACCTCCCAGTACGGCATAAACAAACGTATCACCAACATTATTAAGACTAACAATCGCCCCGTTTTGTGCCATACTCGCAAGTGAAAGCCACCTGCCGTTCTTATTACTGTTTATTTCCACATTTCTTGCAAAAGAAAGCGTAATAGAACCATTATCTACATTCGAACCTACCAATCCTCCGGCAAAACGCACACCATTTACAAAACTGTCAACTGCAGAACACTTTGTAACTGCACCGCTGTTATTCCCAACAATAGCGCCGATATACCAGCCATTGTTGTACAGGTTGCTGACACTGGAGGTATTATGGTAACCAGATACAATACTGTTAACTACATGGCAATTCTCGACCGTACCGCTGCTGGCTCCTACAACAGCAGCCACGCCCTTTGTTCCGAGAATATCCGCACCGTCAATGGTCAGATTTTTTACCGTACCCCGATTGGCGCCGAATAATCCGACATAACTGCTTGTCTGTCTGCTGATTACCAGATTACGGATTGTCTTTCCGTTTCCGTCAAAGGTACCTGTAAAAGGAGCCGCCTGTGTGCCAATCGGCGTCAATGTATACCCTGACAGATCAATATCATTCGCCAATTTATAATTTCCATTCAGATTATTCCGAATGCCGTTCAATTCTTCCTTGGTTGTAATATATGTTACATTCTCCTCCGCAGATGCTGTGATCGGCACTGCTGTCAGCATCATACATAACACACAAAGCATAGCCACTACTTTGTGAATTCTTAATTTAACCTTCATAGTTTATACCAACCTTTCCCCACTACCCTTTTTGCCTACTCGGTATAAAACTGCGACCATCCAGGCATAGAAGGATCAATTTCAACACTTTCTACTGTTCCGTTTTCCATATCTTCCTCACTGATAATCCCAACTTCTCCGCTGTTTTTTGTCGGAGAATTCGGCTCGTCAGCCACAACGCTTTCCGGTGCCTTTTTTTCCGTCTCAGTCTCCTGTCTTGTCTCAGACTCTGCTTTTGGACTTTCTGCAATCTGACTGCCAGTCTCCGGAACCCGCTCATCCTTCTCTTCAAACTCCGTTTCCGGCTTCTGTGATTCTCCCGGCGCTATTAAAATATCAGATGCCTGTTCACCTTTGTCTGCGTCTTTCGTATGCCTGTCCGCTTTACCGCTTTCCTGATTTGCATCTTCAGAAACTTTTTCCATCTCCTCCGCTTTGTCGGCCGGAATCTGTTCCTGTACTTTATCCTTCGCACTGCAACTGCAGAAAACTGTAAAAGACAAACATATGCTAACCAAAAAAATGACTACTTTTTTTATAACTGCACCTCCTTTACTTCTTCATCACTGAGTAAGCAAGTTCTGCGGCCGCAAGATCCATGTTACATTCCAACCGATACACAGATACTTCCTTTAACATCTGAGCAATAAATTCCAGTACATAGGAAAGATGCTCCGAAGAAATCGGTCTGAGCATATTATCCAGAATCAGCCTCACTGCTTCTGCCCCATGGACTTCCTCAATCCTGTTCTCCTTTGCCCGTGATAAATAAGCAATTCCTTTCAAGTTTCCTCTCTCATTGGCATTTAACGGACTGGTCCCGCTCCAGGGTGTTCCGTATGCATACATGTGTCCGTTCAAACACCTGAGTGCCGGCTTATCATCATTTAAAATCCGGGCATTTCCATCCAAATAACGCATCCATAACTGCGTATGGGTTGACTTCCCGGTTCCGCTCTTTGCGGAAAATAAATATGCATTGCCGTCTACAAGAATAGCCGATGCATGAAGAACAATCCCATATCGCTTCACAATCAATTGTTCCAAAAACCGATCTCCGGTCAGACAATATTCCCATTCCTCTGCACTCATGGTATCACAGCAAACGATACGGGATGCCCGGTCTGCCTTGCTCAACGCCAGGGAAATCTGAGGTTCCCCTGCAAAACAGGATTCATACGGCTTCATCTGCCTGAGCAGCCGCTCCCCTTCCGCTTCTATCATCACATTCAATTCTGCAATTCGGTATTTTCCCATAACTCTCCAATTCAATTTTCAGACATACCTGCTTATACCGACACAATGATGCATCCAGAATCACCCACTTGATTTTCCGTCCGTTGTCTTTCTGTCACGTACTCTGCCCCCACACTGCGAACCGAAAATTCATTCCATAGCATTGTCTGCACACACCTGTACCAGCACACAAATCTGCTGAATAAGGCACTTCATGCCAGTTTTTAAAACCTTACTCAAAATCAGAGTTCAAAAACACCATCGCTGCAAATATCTCCGCTGACTTTCGATCCGTCTCCTTCTCCGGCCTCGACACCGCAGCCTACAAAGAATGCATTATCGGCTGCAACCTTCTTGTCTACCACATACTCTAAAAAATCTGCTTTTGGTGCTACGTACTTTTCTTTCATCTTCTTCTTTTCCTTTCACTTATTTTATGTTTTATCTATTAGGATATTGGGTCAAAAGTTATTTTGCCCCCATGATACCTGGGGATTACTGCGTACTTTGCGCCCCGCACCCCTGAAAACATTCAAAATCCGCCCTGTCCGGGCTGCTTTCTCATGTTTTGCGGGTTCCAAAGTCATGCTTTTTCATGCAAGCATGAAACGCATAACCTTTTGACCCTGGTATCATATAATAAAAGTATGACAGAAGAATCTGCCATTACTTTATTATCATAAGTAATACGGTTTTCGTCAGATATTTAGTAATCCTCTGCTTTGAAACTTTTCTATATAAACCTCAATATCTTTTCTGGCTGTCTCTTCGTCTACTTCATACTTCTGTACCACTTTATGAACCAGCTGTTCTATCGTTACTTCCTCCTGCAACTCTTCCCAGAGAAATGCCCCGGTTTCATTGACACTGATCAATCCATTATACTTTCGGGCCGTCTCCCCTGTAGGAACAACAATATATTCTCCGCCAATTTCTCTCATAATAAAATTATCATTGATTCTCATTTCTTGTCCCCCAAAACATACTCTTTTGAAGCTTTGATAATAATTATCACATTTTTTTCATCGTATCATATTTCCTTCACACATGCAATATCTCATTTGTTTGTAAATATCAATTTTTTTTTAAACATATCACTTTTTCTATATCATTACAGAATTATATCTCCTGATTTTCTGATTCGCCGGCTGATCTGCATTTTATATAACCTACTTTTTATCTTTTCTACCATCCGCTTTTTACTAATTTTAAACTATCGTATATCTAATATTAACATATTAAATTTTTCACGTCAATCAAAATACCCCATTATATTTATCGGTTAAGACTTTTATATAATGTACAATCTATTATAAAAGGTGGTGAATATAATGTTTGAAGATTTTCTTCCTGACAGACTCGCAAAATTAAGAATACAAAAGGGTGTCTCTGCGCGTGATATGTCTTTGTCACTTGGACAGGCAAATAATTATATCAATACAATTGAGAACAAGAAATCGCTTCCCTCCATGCAATCATTTTTCTATATCTGTGATTTTTTAGGCGTCACTCCACAGGAATTTTTCGACGAAGGAAACAATAATCCGGAAAAGCTCCGCGAATTCCTTACAGAAGCCAAAAAATTAGATGATGAGGTACTGATCCACATCCTCAGTATCATGAAAGAACTGAACAAAAAAAGGGATTCTCTGTAATATCTTTTCCACCCAACGTTGCCTTCCTTGATAAAATATACAACTTGTTGTAATATGAAATACACAGATTACTCACATAAAGCAAAAAACAATTGATCAGATCACAATATTAGTACATCGGTTCGCAAATAACTATACCAATAACGCAGAATATTTCTTCGAGTGTGCATGGTAAAAACACAGGCGTAGCGGGCTACGCCGAGGCTTTTTGCCATGTGCAATCGGAGAAATAGGCAAGTCATTTGGTGAAATGTGAATGAGACAGTACACTAGAGCGTGTTTGAAAATTGCTTTCCGTGAGATGTGCGTCCAAGTTTGTGGGGGATTTGCCTCAAATGAAGGAGACGTAGCGGGCTACGTTGACCGAAGGAGGGGTAAATATACCGCAAAGTGGGGCGTGCAGATCGCGGGAATGAATTTTCAAACACGCTCTAGGACGAATTCAAGAAGAGAGGTCGCCACCATGACAGTTACAGGCATCATTGCAGAATATAATCCCTTTCACAACGGACATGCTTATCAGATTTTACAGGCACGCAAACAAACCGGAACCGATTATATCGTAGTTGTCATGAGCGGAGACTATGTCCAGCGGGGAACCCCTGCGATTCTGGAAAAGCATCTTCGTGCCCGGATGGCACTGGAACACGGTGCAGATCTCGTTCTGGAACTGCCCGTCCACTATTCCACTGCCAGCGCCAGAGACTTTGCTTCCGGCGCAGTTGGGATTCTGGATGCTCTGGGCGTTGTGGATACCCTGTGCTTTGGCAGCGAATCCGGCGACACAAGCCTTCTCACACAATTTGCCCGGATTTTATTGGAAGAACCTTCGGCTTACAGTCGTGCACTTCAAAATGCACTGAAGTCAGGGGCTTCTTATCCCCTTGCACATCAGCATGGAATGATTGCCGCATGGAATGCCATGTTTCCGGATACTTGTTCTGAAATTACAGATCCTAAAACATTTTTTTCCGGTCCTAACAACCTGCTTGGCATGGAATATATACGGGCAATTCTTTCTCTTAACAGCAGCATCAAACCTTTTGCCATCCGCCGTACCTCTGACAATTACCACAGCCTCCGGTTAGAAGAGCGTTTTTGTTCCGCAACTGCCGTCCGACAGGCACTTTTGGAAAACCGCCTGTCAGAGCTGGCTCCTTATGTGCCGAAATCCGTCTTTTCCATGCTGTCAGCCTTCGGGGCGGATGACGGTTTTCAGACGGATACACGATTTCTAACAGAAGATGATTTTTCTCTGGTGTTGAAATATCGTCTTTTGTCCCTCTCTGCACAGGAACTTTCCGCATATTTGGATTATCCGGAATCTCTTGCTAATCGAACGCTCCGGAACCTCCAAACCTTTGAAACCTTCAGCCAATTTGCAGACCTTTTAAAAACAAAAGAAATCACCAGAGCCCGAATTAACCGGGCATTGCTTCATGTAATTCTGAACCTGAAAAAAGAGATGGAGGCCCCCCATTTTATTCGTGTACTGGGCTTCCGAAAAGAAGCTGCACCGCTGCTTTCAGCAATCAAAAAAAACAGCCATCTTCCATTGGCTGTGAAAATGGCTGATATTCCTTCTGAAAATTGGCAGACTGACCTGTTCGCATCAAACCTTTACCATTCCGTACAGGCGGCAAAGACAAAAACAAGAGCTGTGGATGAACGAAGTATTCCTATTATCATTTTATAAGTGCAAAATGACATTATGCACTGACATTTCGGTTTCTATCTGTAAAATTTTGATGAGTGACCCAATATGTATTGCTTTTGTACCTACAACAGTGAGGTTTCTGTAATCTATGCTTATGACATAGAACATATGGAATCAATCTGTGCTGAAGTCTTTCCTGGCAACAGTATCGATGCCCGTTCATATCCTGCATTTATACGCAACAACGATATCCGTAAAGGTATGTTGCTACCTGCCGAATCATACGCAAAACTGAACAGGCAGGATTATTAAAAAATATCATGAGTTGCCCGACAAATCGGGCGATTTAAAGTAACATTTTTAAATTTGCACCTT
>OLZF01001039.1_pt1 | contig 23347 bp, 19 predicted proteins | sample 1674391 | NCBI WGS metagenome assembly OLZF01 (sample SAMEA103958166, study PRJEB25191) | human gut metagenome | biome: human-associated habitat [ENVO:00009003]; feature: intestine environment [ENVO:2100002]; material: feces | place: Germany | collected 2013/2015
CCAGGTAACCCAGCTTGGTATTCCCCTGAAGCACGGCAGAAAAGCCGGCCAAATAGCCGCTTTGCAGGTCATCAAAGCTGGCGCTCATTACATTGGGCAGCAGCCGCGCAGACTTGTCTCCGGCAGAATGGGGCACAGTGTCCAGCAAAACAAAATGCAGCTCCGGATACATGGTGGCCAGCTCGTAGCAGATCACGGCAAAGGTCTCGCCGGGCAGCACAATGTACTTGGCGCCCTTGTCCACAGCCAGTTTTACATACTGCTCCACCACATCGGTGGTCAGCTCTTGGTTCTCCTCTAATGCCGGCTGGTAATAGACGGCCTTGGCAGAATTCTCATTGGCATAGGTCTGCACCCCGTCCCAGGCGGACTGGTTATAGGCCTTATCGTGGATACTGCCACCGTCGGTGATCAGCGCCACATCATACTTTAGATCTGATGTTTTTGTGCACCCTGCAAAGGCAAAAACGCCCACTGCCACCAGAGTCACACACAACAAAACGGAAAGGATCTTCTTCATCGCTCTATTGTCCCTCCAACAATAAAATACTACCCCTCAATGATACCAAAAACTTTCTGCCAATGCAATAGATTTTGTTGATTTGGCGATGAAAAAACACTATAATGAAATCATAAAAATTCCGAGAGGTGAAAATAATGGACACATTGCGTGCAAGCGTACTAAGAGACAGAAAGCCGCAAATCGGTATTGTGCTGGGCAGCGGCCTGGGTGCCCTTGCAGACAGAATAGAAGGGGCAGAGGCTCTGTCTTACAGCGATATACCCGGTTTTCCGGTCTCTACGGCGCCGGGACACAAAGGACGATTTGTCTTTGGCACCATTGGCGACAAAGAAGTGGTGCTCATGGACGGCCGGGTGCACCTGTATGAGGGCTATACGCCCCAGCAGGTGGTGATGCCCATTCGCCTGATGCGCCAAATGGGCATTCACACCGTCCTATTGACCAACGCCAGCGGCGGTATTCGCCGTGATCTGCATGCCGGCGACCTGATGCTGCTAACGGACCACATTTCCAGTTTGGTTCCCTCTCCCCTACGGGGTGAGAACGACCCTGCGCTGGGTGTACGCTTTCCGGATATGCGCCATGTGTATGACGAGGATTTGCAGCGCCTGTTTCGCCAAACGGCAAAGGCACTGGATATTCCGCTGAAAAGCGGCGTCTATATTCAACTGCAAGGCCCGGCATTTGAAACTCCGGCGGAGATCAAAATGTGCGCCGCTCTGGGTGCGGACGCCGTGGGTATGAGTACCGCCATTGAGGCGCAGGCTGCCCGGCACTGCGGATTGCGCGTGGCCGGCGTCAGCTGCATTACAAACCTGGCCAGCGGTCTGCTGGATTGTCCCCTGACCTCTGAGGAGGTGGGCGAGACCGCCGCTAAGGTGGCTGAGAATTTCCAATCCCTGATCCTTGAAACTGTGAAACGGATGTGACAATATGGAAAACTTGAAATACCAAGACGGAAAACTAGAGATTCTCGACCAGCGACTGCTGCCCAATGAAGCAAAGTGGCTGCCCATTGGCAGCAAGGAAGCGGCCTTTGAAGCCATACAAACGCTGGCAGTACGGGGCGCACCGGCCATCGGTATCTTCGCCGCATTCTCTATGGCGTTGTTTGGCAAGGACGACCCGGCGGCGTACAAAGCCTACTTAGACAGCGCCCGCCCCACGGCTGTGAACCTGAGCTGGGCCACTGCACGGCTGGCAAAGGTGATGGAAAATGGCGGTGACCCGGTGGCAGAAGCCTTGGCGGTGCAGGCCGAGGATATAGAAATGTGCCGCAAAATCAGCGCTTACGGCTTGTCCCTGCTCCGGGATGGCGATGGTCTGCTGACCCACTGCAACGCCGGCGAGCTGGCCACAAGCCGCTACGGCACCGGACTGGGACCGATCCTGCTGGGCAAGGAAAAGGGCTACAATTTTAAGGTGTTCTCCGACGAAACCCGTCCCCTGCTGCAAGGGGCGCGGCTCACCAGCTATGAATTGGAAAAAGCCGGCGTGGATGTGACCCTGATTTGTGACAACATGGCCAGCCAGGTAATGAAAAACGGCTGGATCCAAGCGGTGCTGGTAGGCTGCGACCGGGTGGCTATGAACGGTGACGCCGCCAACAAGATCGGCACTTCCGGGGTGGCCATTCTGGCAAAGCACTACGGTATTCCCTTTTATGTGCTTGGGCCTACCTCCACGGTGGACCCCCACTGTGCCACCGGCGCAGATATTCAGATCGAGGAACGCCCCGGGGACGAGATCAAGGAGCTGTACTTTGAACGCCCAACGGCGCTGCCCCAAACAAAATGTTACAACCCTGCCTTTGATGTTACGGACCACAACCTGATCACCGCCATTATTACGGACAAAGGCATTTTGCGCCCGCCGTACACCGAGAGCCTGCGCGCCCTGTTTCAGGAGGAAGTATGATACGATTTTATAACGGTCCAGTGCTGACACTGCAACAGGACCAAATGAATATTACCCACCAAGAGGTATGGGCAGACGGCAACCGTATTGTGTGCCTGGGGGCAAACCCGGGGGCAAAAGCGGACCGGGAGATTGACCTGAACGGCGATCTGCTGATGCCGGCCTTTAAGAACGCCCACACCCACTCGGCCATGACATTTGGCCGCTCCTTTAGCGACGATCTGCCCCTACAAAGCTGGCTGTATGACAAAATCTTTCCCTTGGAAGCCAAGCTAACCGCAGAGGATATTTATCATCTGTCCCGACTGGCATTCCTGGAGTATTTGGAGAGCGGCATTTCCGCCTGCTTTGATATGTACTACTTTCCGGAAGCTATGGCAAAGGCGGCAGTGGACGCCGGGTTCCGCACGGTAATGTGCGGTGCGGTCAATAATTTTAAGGAAAGCCCGGCACTACTGGAAGAATACTACAACACCTACAACAATTATCACCCGCTGGTGTCCTACCAACTGGGGTTCCACGCAGAGTACACCACCAATCGCTCCATTATGGAGGCCATTGCGACGCTGGCAGAAAAGTACAAGGCGCCGGTGTATATGCACGCCAGTGAGACGGAGAGCGAGGTGCAGGACTGCATTGGCCGCTACGGCTTGACCCCTACGGCGCTGTTTGAGCAGCTGGGGCTGTGGAATTACGGGGGCGGTGCTTTTCACAGTGTGTGGATCAGCAATGAGGACCTGAACATTTACAAAAAACACGGCGTTTACGCAGTGCTGAATGCCGGCTCCAACGCCAAGCTGGCCAGTGGCATTGCCCCGGTGGAAAAAATGTTGCAAATGGGCATTCCCCTGGCGGTGGGCACAGACGGTCCCTCCAGCAACAACGCGCTGGATATGTTCCGGGAAATGTACCTGATCTGCGTACTGCAAAAACTGCGGGAGAAGAACGCCGCAGCGGCAGACGCCAACGCCATATTAAAAGCAGCCACCGCAGGCTCCGCCCGGTGTATGGGACTGCCGGAGGCGGACTGCATCGCCCCCGGTAAGCTGGCAGACCTAACCGTGATCGACCTGCATCGGCCCAATATGCAGCCCATCAACAACATCACCAAAAACCTGGTGTACAGCGGTGCCAAAACCAATGTACGCCTAACTATGGTAGACGGACGAATTCTCTACGAAAACGGCCGGTTCTTAAACACAGATACAGATGAAATTTACAAGAACGCGCAAGCGGTCATTGACCGAATCCGATAAGGAGGCACAGCGATGAAAGTCTTATTGGTCAACGGATCTCCTCATCAGCACGGCTGCACCTACACAGCCCTGGCGGAGATCGCCCATACACTGCAAGAAGAAGGCATTGACAGCGAGATCTTTTGGATCGGAAACAAGCCCATCGGCGGCTGCATCGGTTGCCACGGCTGTGTAAAGCTGGGCAAATGTGCCTTTGACGACGACCCGGTGAACGCCTTTACAGCCAAGGCAAAGGCAGCGGACGGGTTCATCTTTGGCTCGCCGGTACACTACGCAGCGGCCACCGGCAATCTGACCGCCTTTATGGACCGGGTGTTCTATTCCGACGGTTGTGGCAAAGGCAGAGCCTTTTACTTAAAACCCGCAGCAGCAGTAGCCAGCGCCCGCCGGGCAGGCACCACCGCCACCCTGGACCAACTGAACAAGTACTTTACCATTGCCCAAATGCCGGTGATCTCCTCCCGGTACTGGAATATGGTTCACGGCTTTACCCCGGAGGATGTGATGAAAGACCTGGAGGGTCTGCAAGTGATGCGGGTACTGGCGCGGAATATGGCCTACTTCTTAAAATGCAAGGCCGCCGGTGCCGCCGCTGGCGTGGAACCACCCAAAACGGAGCGAGCCATTCTCACCAACTTTATTGATTAAATCTTTTTTCACATTGGCAGACCGAGAGAAAGCGAGATAAATTTTGTTTTTTGCGTGCGGGAGCCGTTAATATCACTCGCTACGAAACAGTCCACCGGACTGTTTCTCCCAAATGCTAACGCATTTGGAGCCTCGTGTCTCTTGCGCTACGCGCAATTCACTCTCCCGAGCAAAAGACGAAAAGCGCCAAAAGCGGCTTGAACTCGATGTTCAAGCCGCTTTTTTCAAATCAATGGTAACAACAAATGTCAGCGGCAGGAGCAAGCCCCTGCCCTACGAATGGAATACTTTATTTTTTAACCGGCGCGATTTAGCCGCTTTATCGACGGTCTGATCACCGAAAGATTATGGCAAACAGTTCTTCAATCCGCTCCGTTTGGCCGGTTAGGTACAGGTAGCCAAACAGCGCCTCCACCCCAGTGGCGCAGTGGTACTCGCCAACAGTGGCACTCTTGGGCTGGTGGCCGGTCTTGGCATTGCGCCCCCGCTTAAACACCGCCAGTTCTTCCTCTGTCAGCAGCGGCTCCATGCGGGCAAAGGCCGCCGTTTGGGCCTTAGCGCTGACGAACTTCACGCTCTCCCGGTGCAGGTCGTTCACCGGCCGATTGGCCAGCGCCACCAGGTGGCAGCGCACCTGCATCTCATACACGCAGTCGCCGATAAAGGCCAAATTCAGCGGGCTTAGCTGCCGCGGATCTGTGTTCAACACTTCCATACTTGCTCCTTACGGAATGTACTCAAACTCAATATCATACAGGCTGACAATATCGCCCTCCTGGATCCCCCGCTTCCGCAGCGCCTCAAACACGCCGCTCTTCTCTAGCACCCGCTGCATGTATTGCAGCGCCTCGTAGTCCTCCACATCAATGCCCTTAAGCACCTTGGGGAACCAGGGAGCCTCTACCAGGTAGTAGCCCGGCTCCGGATTGGTGATGGTAAAGCCGGTACTGTTTTGCACCAGCAGCTCCGTGGGGATCTCCTCCGGCTCGTACTCCTTCACCGGGGGCAGCGTTTGCAGCCGGTTCCACACTGCGTTCATCAATTCCCGAGTGCCCTCCTGAATGGGCGCGCAAATGGAGTAGTAGTCGTAGCCCTTGGCCTCTACATAGGCTCTCAGCCGTTCAATTTGCTCCGGCTCCGCCATGTCGATTTTATTGCCCGCCACAATCTGGGGCGCTTTGGCCAGCTCCGGGTTGAACTTCTCCAGCTCCCGGTTGATGGCGTCAAAATCCTCGATCGGGTCCCGTCCCTCGTGACCGCTTACATCCACCAGGTGCACCAGCAGCCGGCAGCGCTCCACATGGCGCAAAAAGTCATGACCCAGGCCCACGCCGTCTGACGCGCCCTCGATCAACCCGGGAATATCCGCCAGCACAAAGCTGTTGCCCGCGCCCATGGACACCACGCCCAAATTGGGCACCAGGGTGGTAAAGTGGTAGTCGCCGATTTTGGGCTTGGCCTGGCTGACCACAGAGATCAGGCTGCTTTTGCCCACGCTGGGAAAGCCGATCAGCCCCACATCCGCAATGAGCTTCAGCTCCAGACTGATCTCCCACTCCTCGCCGGGCACGCCGGGCTTGGCAAAGCGAGGCACCTGCCGGGTGGGGGTGGCAAAGTGCATATTGCCCCAGCCGCCCTTGCCGCCCTTGGCTGCAATAAACCGCTCTGTCTTGCTCATATCCGCCATGACGGCGCCGCTTTGCACCTCGCGGATCACCGTGCCCCGGGGCACGCGAATTTCCAGATCCTGGCCCTTACGGCCGTACTGCCGACCGCCACGACCCGGCTCGCCGTTCTGGGCCGCATATTTCCGTTTGTAACGAAAGTCTGCCAGGGTAGCCAAATTATCGTCTACCACAAAGACCACATCGCCGCCCTTGCCGCCGTCACCGCCGTCCGGGCCGCCGGCAGCCACATACTTCTCTCGATGAAAGGCCACTGCACCGGCACCGCCGTCGCCGCCTTTGATTTTGATTTTCGCAATATCTGCAAACACAGGGTATCCCTTCCTTTCTGTGTTGTTTTTTCAATAGTACCATAAAAACGCGGGAATTACAACAAAAGTTCGTGGAAAATGCCGCCGCCCGCTCCCTTGCGCCCCGCCGGGGACTATGATAAAATAAGAGTGTACAAAAAAGAGAACAGCAAGACCCTAAGAAGGAGGTTCCACGATGAACATTTGGCATGACATCAGCCCCAAGCGGATCCGCAAAGACCGCTTTTACGCCGTAATTGAAATTCAAAAAGGCGGCAAAAACAAGTACGAATTGGACAAGGAGACCGGTATGCTCAAGCTGGACCGGGTGCTCTTTACCTCCACCCACTATCCGGCCAACTACGGCTTTATCCCCCGCACCTACGCCAGCGACAAGGACCCGCTGGATGTGCTGGTACTGTGCAGCGAGCAAATTCAGCCCATGACCATCGTGGAGTGCGCACCCATTGGCGTACTGATGATGGAGGACGGCGGCGCCAAGGACGAAAAGATCATCGCCGTGCCGGTAAACGACCCCAACTACAACTGCTACACCAACATTGACCAGCTGCCCGCCCACTATTTCGAGGAGATCAAGCACTTTTTTGAGGTGTATAAGACCCTGGAAGTGAGCAAGAGCACCTCTGTGCTGGAAGTGGATGATCGGGCAAAAGCGGAAGAAATCATCCAGTCCTGCATGGATGAGTATATCCGTAAATTCCAAATGTAATCCAAACACCCATAAAAACCGCGGTGCCCTTATAGAAAAGGGCACCGTTTTTGTTTTTATAATCGGTTAACCATGGGAGCGGTTCGTATCCGCCTGCGCATTTCCCGCTGCGGCTTTCCGCTTCTTCCCAAACACCAAGCACAACACCAGCAGCAAGGGAAAGACGATCCCCGCCAAAATCCCTCGGCGCATATTGCCGTCGCACACCCGGGTAACCATACCCGCCAGGGTGGGTCCGGCGCTGCACCCCAGGTCACCTCCCAGAGCAAACAGGGCAAACATCACCGTGCCGCCCTTGGGAATGGCGGCGGAGCCTTTGCTAAAGGTGCCCGGCCACAGAATACCCACCGAAAAGCCGCACACGGCGCAGCCCACCAGCGCCAGCCGTGGATCCGGAACCAGCGCGATTGCCAAATACGCTGCCACACACAGCAGGCTGCTGCCCAGCATGCACTTCTCCAAATGCAGCTTGTGACCCCACTTGCCGTAAATCAGCCGTGCGGTACCCATCAGCGCCGCAAAAGCCATGGGTCCTGCCAGGTCGCCTACGGTTTTGGTAACCCCCAGCCCTTCCTCTGCAAAGGCGGACGCCCACTGGCTAACGGTATTCTCCGCCGCACCGGCGCCCAGCATCATCAGCATGAGCAGCCAAAACACCTTGTTGCGGCACAGTTCTTTTAAGGTCAGACCCGCGCCGCCCTCCGGGTTCAAAGGATAAATCGGCGCAATGGCAAAAAGCACGCCGTTTAAGATGGGCACCGCCGCCCACACCAGCGCCAGCACTTTCCAGTTGGCGATACCAAAGACGGTAAAGAACAGAGTAGACAGCAGCACCACACCCATCTGCCCCCAGCAATAGAACGAATGGAGCAGGCTCATGGCGGAGGCTTTGTTATCCGTTGGGCAGGCCTCCAAAATGGGGCTGACCAGCACCTCCAACAGCCCGCCGCCCAAAGCGTACACCACCACCGCCAGCAAAATACCCACAAACGGATCGGCAGTACGATCCGGCAAAATCGTCAGCAAGATCAGCCCGGCAGCTGCAAAGCCGTGGGCCAGCAGAACAGACGCCCGGTAGCCAATCCGGTCAATGAACCCGGCAGACAGCAGATCTACACACAGCTGGATGAGAAAATTCACAGTGATCAGCAGGGTAATCTTTTGCAGCGGCACCCGGTAGTCGGTCTGGAAGGTGACAAACAGCAGGGGCACAAAGTTGTTTACAATGGCCTGCACAATATAGCCGATAAAACAGGCATACATGGTCTTTTGATAGGGCTTTTTCATCTTTTTCTCCTTGAGGAGCAGCGCACTGCCGTAGAAATCGGGTGTATTATAGCACGGCGACGAGACAGCTGCAAGTGGGCATTGACAAATACCCACACCTTTTTTTATAATAAAGGAAAAATGCGGAGGTGCCCCCTATGGCAATGAAAGACAGAATGCACACCGGTGCGCTGTACCTGCCCGGCGATGATGAAATTATGGACCGGCAGCGGCTGTGCCTGGACCGTTTATATGAATTTAACCACACACGGCCCTCAGAAACGGACAAGCGCCAGGCCCTGATGAAAGAGATGTTTGCCGAACTGGGCGAGAACTGCTATATTGAGCCCCCGTTTTATTCTAACTTCGGCGGCGCCCATGTGCATTTAGGCAACCATGTGTACTGCAACTTTGCCGTTACCATGGTGGATGACACCCATATTTATATCGGCGACAACACCATGATCGCCCCCAATGTGACCATCGCCACCGCCGGCCATCCGGTGCTGCCGGAGCTGCGGGAGTACGACTACCAATACAATATGCCGGTGCACATTGGCCGTACCTGCTGGATCGGCGCCGGAGCAGTCATCCTGCCCGGGGTCACCGTCGGCGACAACACGGTCATCGGCGCCGGGTCCGTCGTTACCAAAGACATTCCCGCCAATGTAGTGGCGGTGGGCAACCCCTGCCGGGTGCTGCGCCCCATCAGTGATCGGGACAAAAAATACTACTTCCGGGATCACCCCATTGACCATGCCCAAACCGCTCAGGATTTGGATAAAAACAAATAAGCACAAAACAAACCCCGCAGGCAGCCGAAACGGTCGCTTGCGGAGCGATTTTCTGTATATTAGTCGTTGTCCAGCAGAGATTTGTAAAATTCGCAGTAATCCGTGCGGTGCTGGGCGGTAAAGTTCATGGCCTCCCGGGGGTGACGGTTCAGTTGACCGGTGAACATATATTGCAGGTCAAAGCCCCACTGCACCCCGGCCTCCCGCAGGGGGATCATATACTTTTCAATAAAAATCAGCAGGCTGTACAAGCTGTACTTGGGGTTCTTTAAGAAGCCCAGCAGCAGCTCCATAGCGCAGTTGCCGGCGCCCCGACCCATACCCATGGCGGTGGCGTCCAGGTAGGACACGCCATAGGACAGGGTCTCAATGGTGTTGGCAAAGGCCAAGTTCTGGTTGTTGTGGGCGTGAAAGCCTACCTGTTTGCCGGCAGCAGTGGCCGCTTCTAAGTACCGCTGGGCCAGCACACCGGCATTCTCCGGGTACAGGGAGCCGTAGCTGTCTACCAGGTAGATCACATCCACCGAGGAGTTGCACAGCATCTCCAGCGCCTCGCCCACCTGGCCGGAACCGGCCTGGCTGATGGCCATAATATTGCAGGTGGTCTCGTACCCCAGGTCATGGAAATACTCGATCATCTCAATGGCTGCCGGGATCTGATGAATGTAGCAGGCCACACGCACCATGTCGATGACGCTCTCACTCTTGGGCAGAAAGTCCGTTTTAAAATCGCAGCGGCCTACATCTGCCATTACGGAAATCTTCATATCGCTTACATTTTCGCCAACAATGGCACGAATGTCCTCTTCCTTGCAGAACTTCCACTTGCCAAAATCCGCCTCGTTGAAAAGGGTGCGGCTGGCCTTATACCCAAACTCCATATAGTCCACGCCGCTTTTGATATTGGTCTTATACAGTTCCCGCACAAATTCGTCGCTGAAGTCAAAGTTGTTGCACAGTCCGCCGTCGCGAATGGTGGCGTCCAGCACCTTAATGTCGGTGCGTACGCCCATTAAATTGCCTTTTCTGGGGGTCATGGTTGGTTACTCCTGTTCCTGTTATCATTTTACACTTGACACTTTAGCGCTTTAAAGCCCATTAGTGCTTAGGTCGTATTATAACACCACTGGCGCCCCTTGTCAACGGCAAAAGCCAAAAGAAAAGCAAAAAAATGCAGCGCGCCCGCAAAACAAGAAACCGTCCCCTGTTCGGCAGTGAAGAGAAAACAAAAAAAGGACAGTCCGAGGACTGTCCTTTTTGTTATGGATTTATAAGGAGAACTTATGCGTTCTTCTCAGCGATAGCAGCCTGTGCAGCGGCCAGACGCGCGATCGGCACACGGAACGGAGAGCAGGACACATAGTCCAGACCGATCTGGTGGCAGAACTCTACGGAGCTGGGGTCACCGCCGTGCTCACCGCAGATACCGCAGTGCAGCTGGGGACGAGTAGCTTTACCGTTCTTTACAGCCATCTGCATCAGCTGGCCAACACCGTCACGATCCAGCTTGGCGAAGGGATCGTTCTCAAAGATCTTGGCGTCATAGTAAGCGTTCAGGAACTTACCGGCGTCATCACGGCTGAAGCCGAAGGTCATCTGAGTCAGGTCGTTGGTGCCGAAGCAGAAGAACTCTGCTTCCTTCGCGATCTCGCCGGCAGTCAGAGCTGCACGGGGGATCTCGATCATGGTGCCCACTTCATACTTCATATCGCTGCCGGCAGCCTTGATTTCTGCATCAGCGGTGGCAACCACGATGTCCTTTACATACTTCAGTTCCTTGGCATCGCAAGACAGGGGGATCATGATCTCCGGAGCCACGGTCCAATCCGGATGTGCCTTCTGTACATTGATGGCAGCGCGGATCACAGCCTTGGTCTGCATCTTAGCGATCTCAGGATAAGTCACAGCCAGACGCAGGCCACGGTGACCCATCATCGGGTTGAACTCATGCAGAGAAGCAATGATGGCCTTAATCTGCTCAACGCTCTTGCCCTGCGCCTTAGCCAGCTTCTCAATATCTTCTTCCTCAGTGGGAACGAACTCATGCAGCGGGGGATCCAGGAAACGGATGGTTACCGGGCAGCCCTCCAGCGCCTCATACAGCTTCTCAAAGTCGCCCTGCTGATACGGCAGGATCTTCTCCAGAGCAGCCTCGCGCTCCTCAACGGTGTCAGAGCAAATCATCTCACGGAAAGCAGCAATTCTGTCTTCCTCAAAGAACATATGCTCGGTACGGCACAGACCGATACCCTCAGCGCCCAGCTCACGAGCCTTCTTGGCATCTGCAGGGGTGTCTGCGTTGGTGCGTACTTTCAGTACACGGAACTTATCAGCCCAGCCCATAATACGACCGAAGTCGCCGGAAATGGTTGCGTCCTGAGTAGCAATAATGCCGTCATAAATATTACCGGTAGAACCGTCAATGGAGATGTAGTCGCCCTCGTGATAGGTCTTGCCTGCCAGAGTGAACTGCTTGTTGGCCTCGTCCATTACAATGTCGCCGCAGCCGGATACGCAGCAGGTACCCATACCACGAGCAACAACGGCAGCGTGAGAAGTCATACCGCCGCGAACGGTCAGGATGCCCTGAGAAGCCTTCATGCCGGTGATGTCCTCGGGAGAAGTCTCCAGACGGACCAGAACCACCTTCTCGCCTCTCTCGTTCCATTCCACAGCGTCATCAGCGGTGAACACAACTTTACCGCAAGCAGCGCCGGGAGAAGCGCCCAGGCCTTTACCGGCCGGGGTAGCAGCCTTAATGGCGGCAGCGTCAAACTGCGGGTGCAGCAGGGTGTCCAGGTTACGGGGATCGATCATAGCAACGGCTTCTTCTTCCGTTCTCATGCCCTCGTCTACCAGATCGCAAGCGATCTTCAGAGCAGCCTGAGCGGTACGCTTACCGTTACGGGTCTGCAGCATGAACAGCTTACCATGCTCCACGGTGAACTCCATGTCCTGCATATCTCTGTAATGGTTCTCCAAAGTCTGGCAAACCTGGGTGAACTGTGCAAAAGCCTCGGGGAACTTCTGCTCCATCTCCTGAATGTGCATAGGTGTACGCACACCGGCCACTACGTCCTCGCCCTGGGCGTTGGTCAGAAACTCACCGAAGAGGCCCTTGGCGCCGGTAGCGGGGTCACGGGTAAAGGCAACGCCGGTGCCGCAGTCATCGCCCATGTTACCAAAGGCCATGGACTGCACGTTAACGGCAGTACCCCAAGAATACGGAATGTCGTTGTCACGACGATATACATTTGCGCGGGGGTTGTCCCAAGAACGGAACACAGCCTTGATGGCGCCCATCAGTTGCTCCTTAGGATCCGTGGGGAAGTCCTCGCCGATCTTGGCCTTGTACTCGGCCTTGAACTGAGAAGCCAGCTCCTTCAGATCGTCAGCGTCCAGCTCCACATCCTGGGTAACGCCCTTTTTGGTCTTCATCTCATCGATGAGCTCCTCAAAGTACTTCTTACCCACTTCCATAACCACGTCGGAATACATCTGGATAAATCTTCTGTAGCAGTCCCAAGCCCAACGGGGATTACCGGACTGGGTAGCGATGGTGTCCACAACATCCTCGTTCAGACCCAGGTTCAGGATGGTGTCCATCATGCCGGGCATGGAAGCTCTTGCGCCGGAGCGAACGGATACCAGCAGCGGATTCTGCTTGTCGCCGAACTTCTTGCCGGTGATCTCTTCCATCTTTACGATATACTGGTTGATCTCATCCATGATTTCAGGATTGATCTCGCGGCCGTCCTCATAATACTGGGTGCAGGCCTCAGTCGTGATGGTGAAGCCCTGGGGCACCGGCAGGCCGATGTTGGTCATCTCGGCCAGGTTAGCACCCTTACCGCCGAGAAGTTCTCTCATGTTTGCATTACCCTCAGAGAAGAGGTAGCAATACTTTTTTGCCATTGAGAATACCTCCAAAAAATAGTTTGTAATATACCCGCAAATTACACTGCGTCAGTATAATGCGGTAAAATTATAGCACAGCAGGGACTAAAATACAAATACTTTTTCTTATTTTTTTATTATTTTATACGCTTTCTGTCAAATAGACTTGCAAAGCGCCGCCGATTGTTGCATAATGAAAGCACAAATCAAAGAATATCCGGTTTGGAAAGGAACGATAGACCTATGAAATGTGCAATTATTTTAGCCGGGGGCAAAGGCACCCGGATGAAGGCGGACTGCCCCAAAGTGATGTGCAAGGTGCTGATGAAGCCCATGATCGACTATGTGGTTTCTGCCGTAAAGAGCGCCGGGTGTGCGGCCATCTGCGTGATCACCGGCTACCGGCATACGGAGGTGGAGGACCACCTGCGAAATCTGGATCCAACCATTGAGACCGCCCTGCAAGAGCCCCAGCTGGGCACCGGCCACGCGGTCATGTGCGCCCGGGATTTTATTGAGCGCCACCGGGGAGACGATATTTTGGTTCTGAACGGCGACGGTCCGCTGCTGGACGAGCCTACCATTAACGGTGCCTACGCTTTGCACAAAAGCGAGGGCAACGCCATCACCCTCATTAGCGCCTTGGTGGAGGACACCAACGGGATCGGCCACATTAAGCGCAGCGCTGACGGTAAGCTCCAGTGCATTGTGGAGCACAAAGACGCCACCGAGGAAGAAAAAAAGATCAACGAGAGCAACGCCGGGTGCTACTGGTTTATGGGCGACAAGCTGCTGTACGCCCTGGATCGGATTACCAATCAAAACGCCCAGAATGAGTACTACCTGACCGACAGCCTTTCCATTCTGCTGGGAGCCGGCAACGGCGCCAACGCCTATGTAGTAGAGAACAGCGATGTGGTACTGGGTGCCAATGACCGAGCCCAGCTGCACATTCTCAACGAAATCCTGCGCCACAAGATCATGCACCAATGGATGGTAGACGGGGTGGACATTCCCTGCACCGACGGTGTGATGATCGCCGACACGGTACGGATCGGCACCGGCACCACCATTCTGCCCGGCACCATCCTGCTGGGGAACACCACCATCGGCAAGGACTGCCTGATCGGGCCGAACACCTATATTATGGACGGCACCGTGGGCAACGGGGTAACCTTAGACAACGTGAAGCTGACGGACAGTACCGTGGAGGACGGTGCGGACGCAGGCCCCTTTGTACAAATCCGGGGCGGCAGCGTGCTGCACACCGGTGTGCACATCGGCGACTTTGTGGAAGTGAAGAACAGTACCGTAGGCGCCGGCACCAAAAGCGCCCACCTGACCTACATTGGCGACAGCGATGTGGGGGCCGGGGTGAACTTTGGCTGCGGCACGGTAACGGTCAACTATGACGGCAAAAACAAGCGCCGCTGCAAGATCGGCGACGGCGCCTTTATCGGCTGCAACACCAACCTGGTGGCACCGGTAGAAGTGGGCGACCGGGCATACATTGCTGCCGGTTCCACCATTACGGACGATATTCCCGGCGACGCCCTGTCCATTGCCCGTGCCCGCCAGGTAAACAAGCCCGGCTGGGTCACGGTGAAGAAGCCTTATAAAGAAAAGAAGTAAAATGGTTATGAAACGCATTTGCACCTGCTTGCTGACGGCAGCACTGGTGGTGGGCGCCTTTACCGGGTGCGCCGCCAAGCCCGCTGCCGGCACAGACACCACAACCAAACAGGAAACCACTACGGAAACCACCACCGTCACCACCACGGAGAACACCAAGACCACTTTCCGGGAGAGCTATACCTCTACCATTTATCCGGCGCTCCACCGCAAAGGCGGCAGCGGGTACAGCCATGAGCTGGCCAGCTACACCACTTACTACGACGCCAAAAACGAGACTCGCACTGCCAACATTACCGCCTCTATTCGCAAGCTGAACAATCTGGTAATCCCTGCGGGGCGCACCTTCAGCTTTAACCAAACGGTAGGCAAGCGCACGGTGCTGGCCGGGTACGCCACTGCCAAGGTGGTGCAGGACGGCGAGTTTGTAGACGGCCTGGGCGGCGGGGTATGCCAGGTGAGCAGCACCATTTTTGAGTGCATTCTCCGCGCCAATTTACAGGTGGTCTGCCGGGCACCCCACTCGCTGGAGATTAGCTATGTACCCCTGGGCGGGGACGCTACCGTGCAGTGGAACACCACGGACTTTCAGTTTAAGAACACCAGCGGCACGGACATTCGGCTGCAAATGACCGCCAAGAACGGCACCCTCACCTGCAAGGTAATGGGGCAAAAGAATGTAAAGCCCAAGGATGTAAAAATCAGCATAAAAAAAACCGGCAAGCAGTATATACTCACCCGCACCGTAGGCGGCAAGGTGAATTACACCGCCTATTCCACCTACGCCAAGCCCAAGAAAAGTCAGTGAATGAACATGACTATGAATTCGTGGACTGGTGTACAGACACTATCAGTGGCGCAAAGGACAATCGGCCGGAATTGAATAAAATCCTGCATCAGTCTGACGTCTTGCCTCGTCACGAGGCGGTAATTGTATTCAAGAATGATCGGGTGGCTCGTGATACGAAATTGTATTTCTATTATTTCTATACACTCGAAAAGCGAAACGTCAAACTACTATCTACAGAGGAGCATTTTTCTGAGGGCGATGATTTTGCAAATATATACCGCTCTTTGCTAATGTTTGTTGCAGAACAGGAACGCCGAAATATCGCATTGCGCACAGGGAGAGGACGATCTCTAAAAGCCAAATGCGGCGGGTACTCAGGCGGAAATAAGCCATACGGGTACACCAGTGTGGATGGCGTCCTTGTAGTTAATCCCGATGAAGAGCCGATAGTGGAAATGGTGTTCCGAGAACACGATCGAGAAAAAGCAACGCTCTTGGATATATGTGATTCATTGTATGAAGAAGGGTATAGAACGCGAAAGGGTAAGAGGTTTCAACCTTCTACGATACGAGGAATATTGGCTAATCGTCCTTTTTATGAGGGCAAATATAAATACGGAGATGTGGACTGGGTGCAGGGTGTGCACACGCCTATTCTCCCATTGGAGGTAGAGCAATGAAGAAAATCCTATCAATCCTATGTGCCGCAATGATGGTGTTAGGTCTCACTGCCTGTGGTACTGAATCCCAACACACTATATCGTATGTCAGCGGTGAGAAAATCAATGTGGTTGACCGAGACTGCGTAGCGGTTTACACACAGTACACGAATGGTAGTGACGAAACAGCTATCCCGGCTGATAATGTTACGGTCAAGGCGTTTCAGAACGGTGCCGAAATCCCTTGTATTGTACCAACAGGTGAAAAAACTAACGGTTATATTCAGTGTGATTCCAGCGTACAAAGCGGCGTGACTGCCGATGTGGTATGGTTGTTCCAGTTGAACGATGATTCTACGGTATCGGTTGAGTTCTCTGACGGTACGAAAGTTGAGATACCTCTATCGGAGAAATGAGCCTATGGAGATTGTATTACTGGTACTGGCATTCCCGGCGGTTGTCCTGTGGGAATGTATGAAAATGAATGAGCGTTCTCACCATCGAGGGAGACGCAGACGAAGAAAATAAAATGTTGTGATTGTATAGAAGGTGCGTTATCGCACAGAGATTAAATTCTCTGAACGGTAACGCACTTCTTTTTGTTTGGAGGTAACTATGGAGCAATTACTTGAAATTATCTATCAGAGGTTCAAGAGTGGCGATTTGAAAGCTGGCGAAGACCTTTACAATATGCGCCGGGAAGCTATGAAGACGGACGTATCTCTCGGTGTGAAGTGGCTAAAAATTCTGTCCGAGGACATTTCTACTCAAATAGGTACTTGTCAGAATGAGGAGACGTTGCGAACTTTGTTCGCACTCCATAAACGAGTGCTACTTGCCGCCGCTCCCCATGACTTCGATTCCTACTTGCTTTATGTGGAATGGAATAGAGAACCAGACAAAAAGTTTTATCCACCTCGACGAAAAGTGCTTAAGCGAGTAGTTGACGCTATGCAAGAACTGGCAAATGATGATTCTTCGTATCGCCGCGGACAGACGGCGATGCCCCCTCCCTACTGACCATCACAAAACAAAAACCCCACCGGTGCAATACCGATGGGGTTCTTTTTTACCAACTTACCAACCCAGACGAACGATCTTAATGGAGCAGCTGCCGGTGCCATAGCGATAGCAGGCTGCGTGCCCCTCCGGGGTGAAAATATCAATTCTGCCCTGGCTGGACAGCCCGCTGCCGCCACGGTCCACTACGGTGTAGTTGGTACCGTTCACGGAGATCACGGAGCCCAGGGGCAGCCAGTTGCAGGCCACATAATGGGGATCGGACATACCGTTATAAATGCGGCGGCCGCTGGTGGTGATGCCGCGGGAATTGCCGTTGCATACCGCGCAGGCGCAGTAATGGGTGTACCGACCGCGGATGCTCTGGCCCACGGAATAACCGCCTCTGGACTTTACGCCGTTTGCCTTTACGCCGGCGGCTTTAGTACCGGTGCGCACAATCTTCTTCACCGGCTTTTTGGTAACCACCCGCTTCTCTTCCGTGCGGGTCTTTTCTTTGCCGTTAACCAGCTTCACTTTATAGGTCACATCGGCGGAGCCGTTCTCGCCCTGTTGCTCCACTTTGGTCTTGCCTACGGTGAGCTTTCTGTCGGTCTTGGTCTCCGTCTTATAGGACAGGGTCTCCGTCTCGGTGACGGTCTTGTAGCTGACCCGGTACACATGAATCTTCATGCCTGCCTTAAGGGATGTTGTGGCTGAAGGTTCTGCATAATCATTCGTACCCAGCTGTACCTTGGCCAGGTCCAGCAGGTCACCCACGGTGCCCTCCACCATGGCAAAGCTCTGGGTCTTGCCGTCTGCCGTCAGGGTAACGGTAAAGGCAGTATTTACCCGGATGACCATGCCGTCCGTTACCGGATCGGACAGGGCGTAATTCACCTTGTCTGCGCTGTGCAGCGCCAGACCCGCCTCTGTAAGGGCGTCGCCTACGGTATCCGCATACACGGCATAGGCGGTGATGGTGCGGTTCACTTCCACATTGACAGTATGCTGCCGGTCCAGCACGATCTTGCCGCCCTTGCCGGCTTCAAAGCCTGAAAGGTCCAGCTTGTCGGTGCTCTCCAGCGTAATGTTTGCATTGGTCAGGATCTCGGTTGGTTTCTCTTCTCTGGTGGTCACGGTGGTGGTCACGCCATCTACCACAATATCCACATTATATTCGTTGAGCAGGCCAGCGAATGCAGTGGAGGCGAACACAACGATGGCCAGCACAAAGGCCAGCACAGCTGTGGTGAGCATCTTTGCCCAGCGTTTTACGCCACCGGATTTGGATCGATAAATCATCTGAATCTCCTTTTGTTTTGGAAAATAGAAAACAGGCTTGCCGTTTTTTATTGAGGGGCTCTTTTGAGGGGAGCCACCACAAGAGCAGAAGCAATTTATTCTGCCTTTTCCGTTAGTATTTCCCTAAGACGCTGACGATTATATCACAAATCACTAAGAAGTCAACTTTTCAAACCGGATGTTTTTGTTGAAGTTGCACAAATCCCGTTTGATGTAAAACAAAAATGCCGCCGCGCTAATCAATATCTTGTGGTCTTTCGTTTACACGCTTTACCGCGTGAAAGCAAAATTTTGTAGGTTTGGTAGAAATCCGGCTTCCAAAGATTGCAATTTGTAACCTTTTTGTTGCCAAATTTCATATTTTTCCCAAAATATGGTAAAATTCTGTCATATTTTGTCCGCGATCCACAATATCTCGTACCCCGCATTTTGCTCGATTTTAAGCCAAAAATTCGTTATTTTGCTGCCCGACACCGGCATTTTGACCTTGCCGCCCCCGCCGACACCCTTCGACCCGCCAAATGCGGGACAAGCATACCTATTATATATAAAAAAGAGCACCCGGTTGGGTGCTCCATTTAAGTTGTCCTAATGTATATAACCGTAGGAGCGGATACCCTCCGTCTGCTTACGATCACTTGTCCTCGTCCTGCAATTCCCGCTGCTCTTCTTCCAAAGCGCGTTCTTCCACGGCCATCTCCTGTCGCTCCTCGGCCAGCAGTTCGCTCTCTACCTCCCGCTTGCCAAAGATCAGCGACAGCAACACCGGCACCAGAACGCCGCAGCACACCCACACGGCCCGATCGCCCAGCCAGCGGGCGCACAGGGTGCCGATCACTGCCCCCAGCAAAAAGGATCCGTTGATCATCATATAGGTAAGACTGTTCTTTAGGCTCTGGCGCTCCTTGGTGCGCAGATAATCCAGAAAATGCAGCGCCATCTGGCGCAGATTGTTGGTACAAAAGGTGGAGGAAAACGCCATATTATTGGTGCGCTTAAACGTATTGTACTGCATGGCGCAGATAAAGGCCACCGTTACGGTGGACACGGTAAAGGGCACCGATTTTGGCAGGCAGCCCACCACAAACAGCAGGCCGATCTCCAGCGCCACGAACACTGTATCCCACCGCAGCAGCTTGTTCTCATCCAGCAGGCGGGGCATCGTCACCGTCATGGCAATGCCGACCACATAAAAGCACATGGGGATCAGGTAGGTAAACACCTTCTTCACATCGCCGTGGGCGATGGCCATACCCAGCAGGGCAAAGTTGCCGGTTTGGGCGTTGGCAAACACGCCACCCTTTAATAAATAAGTATAGGTCTCCAAAAAGCCGCTGACCATAGCCAAAGAGGCACAGATATAGCCTGTTTCGTGAATAGGCACCGGTCTTCTTTTCATTCTGCTCGCTCCTTTTCATCTATTTCGCACCCTATTGTAGTCCTTTTGTTTTTGAATTGCAATGCTTTTTTGTATTTAGATAAATAAGATGGCGGGCGGCAGATTGCCGCCCCTACGATATATAACAGTGCAATGTGGGGCTTGCGTTTATTAAGAATGATCGTAGGGTCCGATGCCCACATCGGGCCGCATAAGGATCACCAAATAACAAATCCTGTTGCAATCCCCTTTTATATCCAGTACAATAGAGAAAGACAACGGAGGTGTTGATTTGGAAAACCAACTGTACTATACCAAGCCGGCCAAGTGCTTTGAGCAGGCGCTGCCCTTGGGCAACGGACGGCTGGGGATAATGACCTACGGCAACCTGCGCCGGGAGCGCCTGTCGCTAAACGAGGACAGCCTGTGGTCCGGTTACCCCAAAGATCAAAACAAGGCAGACGCCCACAAGTACCTGGCTGCTTGCCGGGAGGCCATCTTTGCCAAGGACTACGCCAAGGCCAAGGACATTCTTAACCGGGATATGCACGGCCACTGGAGCGAGGCGTACCTGCCCCTGGGCAATCTGCGCATTGACTACGACCGGGCATACAAAAAGAATTACAGCCGCACCCTGGATCTGCGCACCGGCGTGGCGGTGACCCGAGCGGACGGCTTGACCCAGACGGTGTTTGTCTCCCACCCCGCCCAGCTGGTGGTGGTACATATAGAGAGCGATCGGCCCTTTAGCGCCACATGCCGACTGGACAGTCTGCTGCAAAGCACCGTTACCGCGCAGGACAGCACCCTGCTGCTCACCGGCCAAGCGCCGGAGGTGTGTATGCCCCCCTACTATAATCAGGGAGAGACGGTGGTGCAGGGCAGCCGGGGTATGCGCTTTTGCGCCGGGCTGCGGGCAGACGGCCAAGTGGCCTGCACCGGTGACAGCCTGCGGATTGAGAACCGCAAGGAAGTAACGCTGCTGCTGTCCATGGCCACCTCTTATGTGGACTTCCGCTCCATGCCCACCGCAGACGAAAAGGCTCGTATGCTGGCCTACTTTGACGGTGCGGCAGACTATCCCACGCTGCTGGCCGCCCACATTGCGGACTTCTCCGCTCTGATGGATCGGGTGACTCTGGAGTTGGAGGGGGGCGACGACAGCCTACCCACCGATGTGCGGCTAAAACGCATGCAAAAGGACAAAAGCGACCAAAGCCTAATCGCCCTGCTGTTTCAGTACGGGCGGTACCTGACGGTCTCCGGCTCTCGGCCGGGCACCAACGCCATGACCCTGCAAGGGATCTGGAACGAGCAGGTGCGCGCGCCCTGGTCCTCCAGCTACACCACCAATATTAACACCGAGATGAACTACTGGCCCACAGATGCAGTAGGACTGGGCGAATGTTTCACGCCGCTGGTGGACTTTGCGGAAAAGCTGGCGGCAAACGGCTCCTCCACCGCCAAGGCGTACTTTGACGCCGATGGCTGGTGCGCCTGCCACAACAGCGATATTTGGGGCGCCACCTACCCGGCCGGGTTCCCGGACGGCGACGGCGACTCCAGCTGCTACGCCGTTTGGTTTATGAGCGGCGCCTGGATTCTGAACCAACTATACACCCACAGCCTGTACCAAAAGGATCCGGCCTTTGACGAAAAGCTGAAAGGTATGTTCGCCGGCGCGCTGGCATTCTTTCATTCAAGTATGACGGCGCACAACGGTCAACCGGTCACCTGCCCCTCCATCAGCCCGGAAAATACATTTACGGACAATGAGCAGCGCAGCGCCGTAACCTATATGCCCTCCATGGATCGAGAAATTCTCCACGATTTTATGGAGAACTGCCGAGCGCTGGGGCTGGACGCGCCGGTCATTGACCAGGTAGCCCCCGCGCCGGACGGCCGGGTACCGGAATGGGCGGAAAATTACCGAGAGACCGAGGTGGAGCACCGCCATGTGAGCCACCTGTACTGCATTTACCCCTCTCACCGGGTGCAAAGCGACGCGCTGCAAGCGGCAGCCAAGCAGTCTCTGCTAAAGCGGGGATTTGGCGGCACCGGCTGGTCCCTGGGGTGGAAGGTGTGCCTGTGGGCACGGCTGGGCGACGGCGAGAACGCCCTGCGGCTGATCGAAAATCAGCTGCGCCCCATTAACCCCAAGGCGCTGATCCGGGTGCGGGGCGGCGGCTCCTATCCCAATTTGCTGGACGCCCACCCGCCGTTCCAGATCGACGGCAACTTTGGCGTGACCGCCGGCATTGCAGAAATGCTCATTGGCGGTGCCCTGCCCAAATGCTGGAGCGGCAAGGTCACCGGCCTGGTAACACCGGACGGCACCATCAGCTACGCCTTCAAAAACGGCAAGCGGGTGGAGTGAGGACGGCAATACGGTTATTTCATTTTTTCGTAGGGAGCAACCCGCCGTCCCTACGAGGCCAACAAAATACGGTTATGCAACTCTATCAAAAAAGAGCACCCGGTGGGTGCTCTTTTGTTTTATATAATTATACTTATTCGTCCGTACCATCGGTAGGCTCCGCAGGCGGAGTTTGATTCCACACCGGTGGTTCCGCAGGCGGGGTCTGGTTCCACACCGGCGGCTGTTGGGTGGGCTGCTGCCCATCGGCAGTAGCGGCACCGGGTGCCTGGGACTGCTCCGGCTGGGTTGTTCCCTGCTGAGTGCCGCCGTAGCCGCACTGCTCATAAGACCGAAAATCGTCTGCCATAGGCGGGGTATACGGATTATACTGGCCGTTCATGGGCTGCTGCTCCCGGCGGGGCGCTGTATAGGCGCCATAAGCGCCATACTTGGCCATACGCTCCGCCTCGCTGAGAAAATCGTCCTCCGTCAGCTGACCGGTGGCCAGGGCGCGCATACGGAAATTCTGATAATACAGCGCCCGGGTGGTCTTGTAATAAGGCAGCACATAAATGCCGGCAATCCCGGCGGTGCAAGCCATCAGTAACCACCACAGAATAAAGCTTAGATCCAGACGGAACAGCTCGCCACGGTGACCGTCTACCATACGACGGCTAAGCTTCAGCGCTTCCATCGGTGACAGGTTGGGGTTATCCACCATCAGCTCGTTGGCAAAATAAATGCCGTAACTGTACACAATGCCGGGGATAATCAACAGCAGCGACCACAGGAAAGTGAACAAACCACCTAAGATTACCAACAGCAACCGCCCGGAATAGTGCTTGTTAAAGGTGTTCTTAAACACCTGGCCCAGGTCCGCACCCAGGCGTACCGGCGGCGCCGTGCGCACAAAGTACACATAGTAGCCGTCCAGGGTCACATTCAAGGGCGACAGCACCAAAGCTGCCAAGCTGAACAGCGCACCGAACCCGGCCAGCGCCGCAACGGACATCGTCTCTGCCGTATTGTTACTGGTCGCTACCGGGGTAATGGCGCCGGTGCCGTCAAAATCCTCCAGCGGGTTGTCGTCCTCGTCCTGATCGTCGAAATCAAAATCCTCCAGCGGGTTATCCTCACGATTATCCCAGCTACCATAGTCGCTGGCATGATTATAATTGGAGATCTGCTTGTCCAGATTAATCTGGGAGTTATTAAACAT
>OLZF01001048.1_pt1 | contig 23148 bp, 25 predicted proteins | sample 1674391 | NCBI WGS metagenome assembly OLZF01 (sample SAMEA103958166, study PRJEB25191) | human gut metagenome | biome: human-associated habitat [ENVO:00009003]; feature: intestine environment [ENVO:2100002]; material: feces | place: Germany | collected 2013/2015
GGTCAACTATGACGAGCTTGTGGCCCTGGTCAATTCCCTTCGCGGCGTGGTATCGGACAAGACGCTGCTGTCCCTGCTGCCGTTTGTCACGGACGTGGATGCGGAGTTGGACGCCCTGGCAGACCAGAAAGCCGAAAACATGGAGCTGTACGGGTTCGGGGACCCGGCCACCGGCGAGAGCGGGGGCGGCGTGAATGAGCAAGAGGAACGCTGAATATTGGGCGGACCGGCTGTCCCGTCAGAATCAGCGGATCGGGGACAAGACGGTGGAAGAGCTGGAAACCCGTCTGCGGCAGTATTACCGGGCGGCGTCCGCCGACATCACCAAAGAGGCCGAAGGGCTGTATAACAAGCTGCTGGCCGAAGCCGGGGACCAGCCGGTCAGACCCAATGACCTGTACCGGCTGGACAGGATGTACCACCTGCAAAGCAAAATCCATAAACGGCTGCGTGAGCTGGGCGGGCAGGAGATCGAGGCCACAGGAAACAAGCTGCGGGAAGTGGCGGAGCTGGTGGACAAAAACACGGTTTCCGGGCTTCCGGACGCGGCCAAAAATTCGCCCTGGGCGGTGCTGCCCCGTGAACAGGCGGAGGCAATCGCTAACCGGATATGGTGTGCCGACGGGGAGAACTGGAGTGACAGGATATGGAAGAATAAGGCGGCCTTGCAGCAGCGGCTTGAGAAGGGCATGGTGGACGGGATTATCCGTGGTGTCAAAACCGATGAACTGACAAAGACCCTAATGGCCGATATGGGGGTGGGATACCGGGAAGCCTCCAGGATAGCCCGCACCGAGACCACCCACGTCCAGGCGGAGGCGGAGGCGGCCGCAGCCGCAACGCCCCCCAGAAGGGAGAGACCATCCGGGCCGGGGTGACCATCACCTTCGAAGAGGCGGCCTTCGGCTGCGAGAAGGAGATCACCGTCACCCGCACGGAGCCCTGCGATGAGTGCAAGGGCTCCGGCTGCGCCCCCGGCACCACGGCGGAGATCTGTCCCGACTGTCACGGCAGCGGCGTGGTCCGGATCCAGCGGGGAGGAGGCGGCTTCTCCTTCTCCACCACCGCGGCCTGCACCCGCTGCCGCGGTACCGGAAAGATCATCCACCAGCCCTGCAAATCCTGCGGCGGCGCGGGGAGCGTCCGGCGGCAGAAGAAGCTGTCCGTCACCATCCCGGCGGGCATCGACAACGGCCAGGCCGTCTCCCTGCGGGGGCAGGGCGGCGCGGGCAAAAACGGCGGGCCGGCGGGCGATCTGCTCATCACGGTCTTTGTCAAGCCGCACCCGCTCTTCGAGCGCGACGGCAACTCCGTGCTCATGGAGATGCCGGTGTCGTTCGCCCAGGCGGCGCTCGGCGCCGAGATCGAGGTGCCGACCATTGACGGCCGCGTCAAGCTCACCATCCCCGAGGGGACGCAGCCGGGCAGCGTGTTCCGTCTGCGCGGCAAGGGCATCCCGTACCTGCAGAGCAAGGGCGGCGGCCGCGGCGACCAGTTCGTCACGATCACGGTCACGGTGCCGAAAAACATGACATCCGAGCAGAAGGAGCGCCTGCGCGCCTATGCCGAGGCGATGAACGAATCGGTCAGTGAAGGCCGCAGCGGCATCTTCGGCAATAAGAAAAAACGCTGAGCAGAAAACATAAAAAAGCCAGTCACGGCTCTGCCGTGGCTGGCTTTTTTGCGCGCTCGCGTGACCGGGATCATGCGTCAAAAAAACAGCGGCGTCACGGAGTTGTCTCCGTGACGCCGCTGCGTCGGTGCGCGCACTTAACGCTTGCGCTTATTCTTCTGATACAGGGCCCACAGGCCGTTGAGCAGCAGGTTCTTGTCGTACGTGATCTCGCGCCGGCAATACGGGATGATGCAGCCGCCGAGGCCGCCGGTCGCAATAACGGCGGCGGGCTCGCCGAGCTCGGCCTCCATGCGCTCGATCATGCCGTCGAGCATGGCGGCCGTGCCGTAGACGCTGCCGGAGCGCATGGCCTCGACCGTGTCGGAGCTGATGCACTTTTTCGGTGCGTCGAGCGAGATGTGCGGCAGCTGCGAGGTGCCGTTGGCGAGCGCCTCGAGCGAGATGCCCACGCCGGGGATGATGGCCCCGCCGAGCACGCGCGCCTCGCGGTCGATGACGGTCATGGTGGTGGCCGTGCCCATGTCGATGATGATCAGCGGCGGGGCGTGGATGGCCAGCGCGGCGGCCGCGCCGACGACGAGGTCGCTGCCCATGGCGGCGGGATTGTCGAGCGCGATGTTCAGCCCCGTTTTCATGCCGGGGCCGACGACGAGCGGGCGGATGCCCGTGATCATGCGCACGGCGGCGATAAGCGCGCCGTTGATCGGCGGCACGACGGACGACAAAATGGCGCCGTCGATGTTCTCCGGCGCGATGCCGGAAAACTCGATCACCTGCCGCAGCGAGATGGCGTACTCGTGCGCGGTCTTGTCGCGGTCGGTCTCCAGACGGGCAATGTTGCGGATGCCGGACTCATCGAGAAAACCGATCACAATATTCGTATTGCCAACGTCCAGAGCCAGCAGCATATCAGTCCACCGGGCCTTTCTTGCCGGCCGCGATCAGCCGGGTGATGGTCGGGCTCAGGACGAGGTTCACGCCCAGCTCGAGCAGGAAGTTCACGCCCACGAGGCCTGTAACGATATAGGTCGCGACAGCCGTGCCGCCGGCCCACGCCTGCAACTGCGGCTGGAAAAACAGCACCATGGCAAGCACGAACAGCCCGGTGTTGACGACCGGGGCGGCCGCAGCCGCGACGATGACGCCCGCGAGCGCGTGCTTTTTGCCGATGGCGCGATAGAGCGCACCGGCAACGAGGCCGGCCGCCGTGCCCTTGATGAGGCAGACGAGCACGGTCATGACCGGGCGCGCGGAAAACATGATGTAACCGCCCTGATCGGCGCCGGTGACGACGGCGATCGTGACGACGACGCCAAACACGAAGCCGAGCCACGCGCCGGCGCTCACGCCGTAAACGGCTGCGCCGACCACAATCGGGATCAGCACGAGCGACACGGCGAACGGGCCGACCTTGATGAAGCTGCCGAGCAGCTGCAGCACGACGACGATGGCGGTGAAGAGTGCAAGCCCAGCCAGACGCCGGGTCTTACCATTGCTGTTGTTCATTTTGAATACCTCCTAAAGCTGCTGTTCCCGCTCCGGGCGGGATATAGCGCAGGAGTATCTTACCCAATCCGGCGCAAAAAATCAAGAGCGGACGCGCAAACTTTGCACGTCCGCCCATGACAATTTTTGATGATGCAATTACTTCAGCGCGTCCACGGTCGCCAGATACAGGGCATCCGACCCGTCGGACGGCATGCTGAAGCCGGTGCGCGGCGAGAAGCTGAAGCCGTTGAGCGTCGGGCCGTCCTGCAGGCAGGAGCGCTTGAACTGCTGGCTGAAGAGGCGGCGGCAGTAGCTGCGCAGCCACTTCTTGAGCGTCGCGTGGTCAAACTCGTCGCCATAGGCGATGTCGGCCAGGCGCAGCACCTTCTCGGGCGCGAAGCCGTGATCGACCAGGTAGTACAGGAAGAAGTCCTGGAGGTTGTACGGGCCGACGGAGTCCTCGCTCTTCTGGGCGATCTCGCCGTTGCGCGTCGGGGGCAGCAGCTCGGGGCTGACTGGGGTGTCCAGAATGTCAAGCAGCACCCCGCGCAGCGTGTCGTTGCCGCAGGTGTCTGCTACATACTGCACGATATGCCGCACAAGCGTTTTGGGCACACCGGCATTGACGCCGTACATGCTCATGTGGTCGCCGTTGTAGGTGGCCCAGCCCAGTGCAAGCTCGCTCAGATCGCCGGTGCCGATGACAAAGCCACCATTCTTGTTGGCGTAATCCATCAGCTCCAGTGTGCGCACGCGGGCCTGACAGTTTTCAAAGGTGACATCATATTTGTCGGCAGGCTGACCGATGTCTGCAAAGTGACTTTTGACAGTCTCCGTGATGTTGATCTCGGCGAAGGTCACGCCCAGCGCCTCACACAGAATCTCGGCGTTGGAGCGGGTGCGCTTTGTGGTGCCGAAGCAGGGCATTGTCAGCGCTACAATGTCTTTGGCATCGCGGCCCAGAACCTTGCAGGCGCGCACGGCCACCAGCAGGGCCAGACAACTGTCCAGCCCGCCGGAGATGCCGATCACACCGCATTTGGCGTGGGTATGCTCCATCCGCTTGGCAAGGCCCTCGGCCTGAATGCGCAAAATCAGCTCGCACCGCTCGGCGCGGGTGGCAGCGTCCTGCGGCACGAAGGGCGTGCAGGAGACAGGGCGCGTCAGGGCAAGGCTGATCGGCGGCAGATCAAATTCTACCGTGGTATAGCCAGCCGTTTCCGGCATAAAGGTCGTGTTGCGCTGGCGCTCCTGCACCATGCGGCCAAGATCCAGCTCGGTCACGGCGGCCTCGCCTGCAAAGGGGGCGGTGTCGGCCAGCAGACTGCCGTTTTCGGCAATCAGATTGTGCCCGGCAAAGGTCATGTCGGTGGTGCTTTCCCCATGGCCGGCATCGGCGTAGAGATAGGCGCAGAGCAGCCGCGCACTCTGCCCGCAGACGAGCGCCCGGCGGTAGGCGGACTTGCCGACGGTCTCGTCACTGGCGGAGAGGTTTGCCACCACCGTGGCCCCGGCCAGCGCGTGGGCGCAGCTTGGCGGGACAGGCGCCCACAGATCCTCGCAGACCTCGGCGGCCAGCACAAAGGCAGGCATCTGCTTGCAGGCGAACAGCAGGTTAGTGCCGATCAGCGTTTCCTGCCCGGCCAGCTCGATGCACTCCGGCTCGCGCATACCGGGGATGAAGTGGCGCTTTTCATAGAACTCACCGTAGTTGGGCAGATGCAGCTTTGGTACAAGGCCCAGCAGCTCGCCGTTGCACACAACGGCGGCGCAGTTGTACAGCTTGCCGTTGCAGCGCACCGGCAGACCGACCAGAACCACAAGGTTGAGGCCCTGACTGGCATTTAAGATGGCAGCGAGGCCGTCCTCCGCCCCGCGCAGCAGGGTGTCCTGCAAGAATAGATCGCTGCAGGTGTAGCCTGTCAGGGCAAACTCCGGCAGGCAGAGCAGCTGAACATTTTTCTCGGCATATTCGCGCATGACGCCGATGATCTGCTCGGCATTATACACACAATCGGCCACGCGCAGGGCGGGGCTGGCTGCGGCGGCGCGGATAAAACCGTTTTCAAAAGCGGGAAAGCTGTACTTCATAGCCAAACTTCCTTTATCATAGTATATAAAATTATCATAGCACAGCGCGCGCCGGGCCGCAAGTGCTGCTTTTGCAAGCAAAAAATATCATTCAAAAAGTAATATATACTTGACATAATGTAAGGCGTATGCTATAGTAAAGCTACTGCAGGAAGAAAGGATAAGCGACATGGCAAAAAACTTAAAGCTGAAAGCCGCCCGCGCCGTGCGCGATATGACGCAGGCGGATCTGGCGGCGGCGGTAGGCGTGTCCCGCCAGACCATCAACGCCATTGAAAAAGGGGAGTATAACCCTACGATCAATCTTTGCCGCAGCATCTGCAAGGTGCTGGGCAAGACATTGGACGAGCTGTTCTGGGAGGAATGAGCGATGAACATAAAAGAATTTTTTAAGCGCGACAATCTTGATGAAATGCAAAAGCAGACCCTTTTAAAAATTGAGTCCTGCGGCTTCTGGGCGCTGTGGGTGCTGCTGCTGGCGGCGCTTATCATCGAAAGTCTGCTGGGCTTTACCCCGCGGGAGATGGCGGCAGAATTTTTTATCTTTATGCTGGGGAGTGCCTATTCGGTCATAAGTGATCTGCGTGCCGGTATCTGGGACCGCCACCTTAAGGCGAACACGAAAACCAATGCCGCTGTGTCCGCTGTGGGCGGTGCTGCCGTGCTTGTGTGGGGGCTTATCAAATTTACAGAGTTTGGCGCGGGCATTGCGGTGCTGCAGGCGGTCATCATGGGGGTCTGTACCTGGGTGCTGTGCTTTGCATTGCTGCAGCTCATCATGCAGGCTTACAAAAAGCGCCACGCAGAACTGGAAAACCCCAAGGAGGACGATGATGAAAACGAATAAACGCGAGCTGACCGTCTTTGCCGTTTGTGCCTATGCGGTGCCGTTTCTGATGATGCCGCTCTTATACATCTGCCTGCAAAACGGGCAGGATACAAGCATTTTTGCCAACGCCCAGATGTTTTACCCGGCGGCGGGTGTCATGCTGGCCTTCCTGCTGGCGCGGCGGCCGGATACGCCCAAGCGGTTTTACATATTGCACCTGCTGGTTACAGCTATTATGCTGATCATGAGTGTGCTTTCCGCCGCTGCGCCGCAGGGGGAGTGGTTATATATCGCCAACCTTGTTATTGTTATCGCATCGGTGCTGGGCTGGATTTTGCTGCTGACCGAGAAAAAAACAAAGCGCGAGGCCTGCGGCCTGCGCCTGCACGGCAAGCTGCTGACGGCTCTTGTCATCTGCGTCTATTTCCTTGCGGTCAAGACCGCTATGGTTTTTCTTTCGATGGCGATGCAGGGCGGTGATAGCTGGGCTGAATATCTAGCCTACTGGCGCACATCTGCACCGTGGGTTATGGCAGTGGTGCTTGTACCGAACTTCTTTCTGAGCTTCCTGCCGTTTTTTGGCGAGGAATACGGCTGGCGCTACTACCTGACGCCAGCCCTGCAAGGCCGCTTCGGCGCACGGCGCGGCGCACTGGCGGTAGGCGTGCTGTGGGGGCTGTGGCATCTGCCGCTGAATCTTTTCTTCTACAGCCCCGACACCTCACTGCAGAGCATTGCCGCACAGCTTGTTGTCTGCGTGACGCTCGGTGTCTTTTTCACCTTTGCGTATGAGAAGTGCGGCAAAAATATCTGGCTCCCCGTGGTGCTGCACTGCCTCAACAACAGCATGGTCTTGGTCTGGACCGGTACGGCGGATATTTCAAATCAGATCATCAGCTGGACCGATGTGGCAATCAGCGCCATCATGTATGGGGTTGTATTCCTGCCGTTTCTGGCAGCAAAGTGCTACCGCAAGAATAAATAAAAAACAGGTGCAGCCCTTTAAATGGGGCTGCACCTGTTTTTTGATTGCCGTCAGACTGCAAACGCCTTGTGCAGGGCTTCGAGGGCGGCGTCCTCGTCCTGCTGGCGGATTAACAGCGAAATGTCGAGGTCGCTGGTCGTGATAAGCACGATCTCGATGCTTGCCCCGGCCAAGGCGGCCAGCGCACGGGCGCCGACACCGCAGCTGGTGACCATATCCTCGCCAAAGAGGTTGATCTTGCTGTAGCCGCCGGAGACCAGCGGGGGATTGGCCTTGGCCGCAGCAGGCAGGGCCCGCATAACAGCGGCAAAGTTGTCATAGCTGGTCGTGAAGCTGAAATCCACCGCAGAGCCGCGGGGCGCACTCTGGCAGATCATATCCACCACGATACCTGCCTTTGCAAAGACATCCAGATGCTCGGCCAGACTCTGGGCACTGTACTGGGCACCCGGGAAGGTGGTGAGCATGATATTCTGCTCACTGGTGATCTTGCTGACGCCGTACATAAACAGTCATCCTTTCTTTCAATCGAATGTAATAAACTGCTCGTCGATAGAATTGCGGAGCACGCTTTCAATGTATTCGCGGGAGAGGGTAAACTCGCCGTGGGCGGCACCCAGTTCATCGGTGTACATGCTGTAGGGGTAGACGCGGATATCCTTATATCCGGCCTCATATTGGCTTATGACGCAGTGCAGCTTGGGGTCAAGCATGGCAACGGTGCTGCTGCCGTCGGGCTGGGTGGTTTTCTCGAAGGTCATGTCCAAAATCGCGCCGATGACATTATCAGGCGAGGACTGCGCATTGATGAAGTTGCCCAGACTGTATACGACAAGGGTGGTATTGCCGTTGGCGCCCGTCAGCCATGCGGCGTTTTGGGTCACATGGGGGTGGGTGCCGATGATCAGGTCAACACCCTGATCTGCCAGCCACTGGGCGGTATCCTTCTGGAAGTCGTTGACCACATGGGTGCCCTCGGTGCCCCAGTGCGCGCTGACCACCAGCACATCACAGTTGGGGCGCATAGCGGCGATCTGCCGGGCAATGGTATCACGGTCATCGAGATAAACCACGCCGTAGGTAGCCCCGGAGGGGGTGGGCAGCCCGTTGGTATGCTCCGTATAGGACAGGTAGCCGAAAGTGATGCCGTTGACGGTCTGATAAACATAATCGTCATAAGTGTCAAGATTATAAAAGCCCATCGAGACAACATCATCCGGCATGGCGGCCCAATGCTCACGCGAGGCATCAATGCCTGCAGCACCCTTGTCATAGCTGTGGTTGTTGGACAGGCTGAACACCCGGAAGCCAAGGCTGTACAGCGTATCGGTGATCTCACCGGGGGTGGAGAACATCGGGTAGCCGCTGGGAGCGAAAGCGTCATTGACCAGCGTTTCTTGATTGAGCCAGTTTACATCGAACTGGGTGTAGAAGTCCCGCATGTTCTCATAGGCAAAGGAAAAGTCATAGTGGTCGCCGCCGCGCTGCTTGGCCTGCAGGAAGATGCCGTCATGGATCAGGTCATCCCCCGTGGCGGAAAAGCGCACGGTCTCCACAACAGGCTGCGGCTCGGGGGTAGGCTCCGGTGTGGCAGCTGGCTCAACAGCCGCCACCGGCTGCGGTTCCACAGCGGGCAGGGCCTGCTCCTGATTGCCGACACCCAGCAGAGAGCCGGCAAGCACACCGCCCACGCCCAGCGCAATCACCAGACAGGCGGCAATGTCGTTTCCTTTCATTCGCATAACAGCTTACCCCGCAGCAGATCGGTCATGGTATAGTAGCCCGGGGCAAGAGCCGCAATGTAGAGCGCAGCCTGCACGGCACCGTCAGCAAAGACACCGCGGCTTCCCGCGCTGTGGCTCAGCGTGACGACCTCGTCAGGGCCGCAGAAAAGGACATCGTGCTCGCCCACAATGCCGCCGCCGCGCACCGAGCTGATGCCCAGCTCCTGCGCGCCGCGCTTTTGGCGGACCTGGGTGCGGTCGTAGACATACTCATACCGGCCGTCAGCCTCGGCGTTGATGGCATCGGCAATCATCAGTGCGGTGCCGCTGGGGGCATCCAGCTTGTTATGGTGGTGCTTTTCGATGATCTCGATGTCAAACTCGCCGCCCAGAAGCTTTGTAGCCTGACGCGCCAGCTCGATCAGTACATTGACGCCCACCGACATGTTGGCACTGCGGAAGATCGGCGTTTTGGCGCTGGCGGCCTCCAGCACGGCCTCGTCCGTCTTGGAAAGACCGGTGGAACAGATCACGCAGGGCAGACCGTTGGCTGCGCCATACTGTGCTGCAGCCACAGCCCCGGCGGGAGAGGAAAAGTCGATGATAACGCCGCGGCAGGGCAGCGCATCAAAGTCGGAGAAGATGGGGATCTCGCCCAGATGCCCCGGCTCGCGGTCCACACCGGCGACGACACGGCAATCGTCCCGTACACCGATTTTCTCCAGCAGGGCGCGCCCCATGCGGCCGCAGATGCCCTGAATGATGATATCCGTCATTGTTGCCATTCCTTTCACAAAAACACAAAAAGCCGACCCGTACCGGACGGAGGGTCGGCTGCGAATTATTTCAGCAGGCCGAAATCCTGCAGAGCCTTTTCCAGCTGTGCCTGTACGGCTGCGCAGGGGGCCACAAGCGGCAGACGGCATTCGCCGGCCTGCCATCCCAGACGGTTCATGGCCCACTTGACCGGGATGGGATTTACATCGGCAAACAGGGCCTTGATGAGGGGCAGCGCCTTCAGTTGCATCGCAAGGCTCTCATCAAAATCACCGGCAAACCACTTGGCGCAGATGTCGTGGGTGTACTGCGGTGCCACATTGGATAGCACGCTGATAACACCCTTGCCGCCCAGCGCCAGCAGCGGGACGATCTGATCATCATTGCCAGAGTAGAGGTTCAGCTCATCACCGCAGAGGGCGGCAATCTCCGCCACCTGACTGATGTTGCCGCTGGCCTCCTTGACGGCGTTGATGTTGGGGTGCTTGGCAATCTCCGCCAGCGTGGCCGGGGTCAGGTTGCAGCCGGTGCGGCTGGGCACATTGTAGAGGATGCAGGGCAGATGCACAGCATCCGCAATGGCCGTGTAGTGGGCAATCAGGCCCGCCTGACTGGCCTTGTTGTAGTAGGGGGTGACCAGCAGCAGGGCATCGGCACCGTCGGCCTCGGCCTGCTGGGACAGCCAGATCGCATACTTTGTATCGTTGGAGCCGGTGCCCGCCACTACGGGAACGCGCCCGGCCACTTTTTTGACGGCATAGCGGATGCACTCGGTATGCTCCTCGTCGGTCATCGTCGGGGACTCACCGGTAGTGCCGCAGATGACAATGGCATCGGTGCTGTGGGCAATCTGATCCTCGATGATGCGGCCCAGCTCGTCATAGTTGACGCTGCCGTCCGCGTGCATCGGGGTAATGATGGCCACAGCGGCTCCTGTAAAAACGGGTTTCTTCATACAAATTCTCCTTACACCAAAGCGTTGCTTTGTATCGAATCAGTCAAAATAGCCCTTGGCGGCCAGCAGCTCGGCCAGAAGAACAGCGCCGCCTGCCGCGCCGCGCAGTGTGTTGTGAGACAGGCAGACAAATTTGTAATCGTACTGGTTATCCTCGCGCAGGCGTCCGATGCTGACAGCCATGCCGTTCTCCAGCATACGGTCAAGCTTTGGCTGCGGACGGTCGTTTTCCTCAAAGTAGTGCAGGAACTGCTTGGGGGCGCTGGGCAGATTCAGATCCTGTGCGGGGCCGTGGAACTCCTTCCATGCCTGCAGAACCTCTTCCTTGGTCGGCTTATTTTCAAAGCGTACAAAGACGGCGCCCATGTGGCCGTCAGAAACGGGAACGCGCAGGCACTGTGCCGTAAAGCGGGGAGCATCTGCGGACACAATCTTGTCACCCTCAATATGACCCCACAGCTTCAGCGGCTCCTGCTCGCTCTTTTCCTCCTCGCCGCCGATATAGGGGATGACATTGTCCAGAATATCGGGGAAGGTCTCAAAGGTTTTGCCGGCACCGGAGATAGCCTGATAGGTGCAGACCAGCACATCCGTGATGCCGTATTTGCGCAGGGGATGCAGGGCAGGCACATAGCTCTGCAGGCTGCAGTTGGACTTGACAGCCACAAAGCCGCGCTTGGTGCCCAGACGCTTGCGCTGTGCGGGGATGATCTCGATATGGTCGGCGTTGATCTCAGGCACGACCATCGGCACATCGGGGGTAAAGCGGTGTGCGCTGTTGTTGGAGACAACGGGGCACTCGGCCTTGGCGTAGGCCTCCTCCAGTGCCTTGATCTCCTCCTTCTTCATGTTGACGGCGCAGAAAACGAAATCGACTTTGGATGCGACCTCCTCAACATTGGCGGCATCCAGCACGACCATCTTCTTGACGCTCTCGGGCATGGGGGTCGTCATGAGCCAGCGGCTGCCGATGGCCTCCTCGTAGGTTTTGCCTGCGCTGCGTGCGCTGGCTGCAAGGGTAACCAGATTGAACCAAGGGTGATTTTCCAGCAGCGTGATAAAGCGCTGACCGACCATACCGGTTGCACCGATGACACCAACATTGTACTGTTTCATCCTGACTAAGACCTTCCTTTCACAAACCCTTCCCAATATCTATGCAGTCCAAACGAAATTTTGCACAGATAATAAAAAAACCGGCTTGAAAACCGGCACAAAATGCAATATAATATCATATTGCATATAACACAGCGCAACACACCGTTTTGCGGTGTGACAGTCCCGCACCTGTTCGGCTGCGGACCCAGGAAGATGCGTGCCGCGCATCCCCTTCGGCGAAGGACCCTTTCCCGTTTCCGCCCTTGGCAGGGAATAAAGAAACCGGTACTGATGCACTTCGCGCCTCTGTGTTTGGATTCATTATAGTATGCCCCGGAACGAATGTCAAGATAATATCGCTTTAAAGTGAAAAAGGATGAAAAATCATGCTGAAAAAAGATTTCTGGTATGACCTGCCTAAAGAATTGATCGCACAGGAACCCGCTGACCCGCGGGATGCCGCACGCCTGATGGTGCTGGACCGCAAGAACGATAAGATCCTGCACTCGGTATTCCATGAGCTGCCCCACTATCTGGAAAAGGGCGATCTTCTGGTGGTCAACAACTCCAAGGTCCTGCCCGCCCGCCTGATGGGCACCAAGGTGCCCACGGGTGCGGTTTGTGAGCTGCTGCTGCTGCGTCAGGTCAAGGGTGATACATGGGAGTGTCTGGCCCGCCCCGGCAAGCGGATGCAGCCCGGCACAAAGGTGGAATTCGGTGACGGCAGCCTGACTGCTGTGGTGGACGAGACGCTGCCGGACGGCAACAAGCATGTAACTTTCAGCTATGATACAGAGACTTTGTATGAGAAGCTGGACGAGTTCGGCAAAATGCCGCTGCCGCCCTATATCACGAAGCAGCTTGAGGATCAGAGCCAGTACCAGACCGTCTATGCCAAGGAACTTGGCAGTGCCGCCGCGCCGACGGCCGGCCTGCATTTTACCCCGCAGCTGATGGATACCATCCGCTCCCGCGGGGTGAACATTGCCGAGGTTACGCTGCATGTCGGGCTTGGCACCTTCCGCCCTGTGAATGAGGAGGAGATTGAGGACCATCAGATGCACAGCGAGTGGTACTCTGTCAGCGAGGAGACTGCGAAGCTTATCAATGAGACCCGTGCGGCGGGGCATCGCGTGATTGCTGTCGGCACAACCAGCTGCCGCACGCTGGAATCCGTCTGGGATCGCTACGGCAAGATCGTGCCCTGCAGCGGCAACACCAGCATCTTTATTTATCCCGGCATCGAACTGCACGCCATTGACGGCCTGATCACAAACTTCCACCTGCCGGAAAGCACCCTTATCATGCTGATTGCCGCCTTCTACGGCTATGATAAGACGATGGCTGCCTACAAGATCGCTGTTGAGCAAAAATACCGCTTCTTCAGCTTCGGTGATGCGATGTTCATTCGCTGATTGCCGGTTGACGAATCATCGGTTTTCTTCTATAATATTCTATTAGGCGGTGCGGGGAAAAGCCCCCTGCGCCGCTTTTTTCGGACAATATATAAAATGGAGATAGTATCTATGCCTTACCGCCTTATCAAACAGGAAGGTGCCGCCCGCCGCGGTGAGTTTACCACGGTCCACGGTACGGTACAGACCCCCGCGTTCCAGAATGTTGCCACGGCCGCTGCCATCAAGGGCGGTCTTTCGGCGCTGGATCTCAAGGATATCCGCGCACAGGTCATGCTGTGCAACACCTATCATCTGCATCTGCGTCCGGGTGATAAGCTGGTGGCCGATATGGGCGGCCTGCACAAATTCACAAAATGGGACGGCCCCATCCTGACGGACAGCGGCGGATTTCAGGTGTTCAGTCTGGCCAAGCTGCGCCAGATCACCGAGGAAGGCGTGACCTTCAACTCTCATCTGGACGGACACCGGATCTTTATGGGCCCGGAGCAGAGCATGCAGATTCAGGCTAATCTGGGCTCCACCATCGCCATGGCCTTTGATGAGTGTGTTGAAAACCCGGCAACCTATGAATATGCCAAAAACAGCTGCGCCCGCACGGCGCGCTGGCTGCTGCGCTGCAAGGCGGAGATGAACCGTCTGAAGCATGAAGAAAAGGCAGTCAATCCGGATCAGCTGTTGTTCGGCATCAATCAGGGCTGCACCTTCGCGGATCTGCGTGTAGAGCATATGAAGCAGATCGCGGAGTACGATATGGACGGCTATGCCATCGGCGGTCTGGCTGTGGGTGAGCCTGCGGAGGTAATGTACGACATCATCTCTGCGGTGGAGCCATTTGCCCCCAAGGACAAGATTCGCTACCTGATGGGCGTTGGTACGCCCGGCAATATCATCGAGGGCGTATACCGCGGTGTGGATTTGTTTGACTGCGTTATGCCCAGCCGCAACGCCCGCCACGGCCACCTGTTCACGTGGGATGGTGTCATCAACATCAAAAATCTGAAGTATGAGCGCGACGAATCGCCTATCGACCCGCACTGCGACTGCCCGGTTTGCCGCAATTTCTCCCGCGCCTACATCCGCCATCTGCAGAAGGCGGATGAACTGCTGGGCATGCGTCTGGCGGTTATGCACAACCTGTATTTCTACAATCACCTGATGGAGCGCATCCGCGAGGCGCTGGACAACGGCACCTTCCAGCAGTTCCACGATACCTATGTGCATAAACTTGACACCCGCATCTGATTTTTTGACAAAACGCTTGCACAATGCACACTGATTCGATATAATAGAAGAAATCGTTATTTTTAAGGAGTATACTTGCTATGATCCAGTTTCTGAATGCCGCCACCGGCACGGCTAGCACGGCTGAAATGCTGCTGAGCTTCCTGCCGATGATCCTTATCATCGTGTTCATGATCGTCCTGATCTACCTGCCGCAGAAGCGCCAGGACAAGAAGGATGCTGCCATGCGCAGCTCCATCGAGATCGGCGACAAAGTCACCACCATCGGCGGTATCGTCGGCATCGTCTGTGCCATCTCCGAGAAGGACGACACCATCGTTCTGGAGACCGGCAGTGACCGCACCAAGATTCGCTTCCGCCGCACCGCCATTGCCAGCGTGGAGAAGCTGGACATGGGCGGCAAGGACACCACCCCTGCTAAGAAGTAATTTTGCCCAACGGCATACCAAAACGCCCCTTTGCATAGTGTTTACTGTGCAAGGGGGCGTTTTATTATGGCTAAAAGTATTTCTCCCAATCTGCCCAGACGACGCAGCCGTCCGCGCGGACAAAATGCGCCAGCCTGGATGCTGGTGCAGGTTTTTGCGGCGGGGGTCGGGCTATGCCTTTTGCTGTTGGCGCTGGCTGCATTTCTCTTGACGCATACGCCGCTGCCGCTGCATCTGGTGCAACCGATGGCCTGCCTGGCAGCATCAGCCGGGGCTGCGGTTTCCGGCTTTTTGCTGGCGGGTAAAATCGGGCGGCAGCGGTTTGTATGCGGGTTAATTTGCGGGGCCTTTTATGCACTTTGCCTGCTGGCAGCGGCGTTTCTTGTACATGGTGTGCCCAGCTGGACACGTAGCGACGCCATGCTGCCGCTGGCTCTGCTGTTAGGCGGCACCTTAGGCGGTGCGCTCTCCGCCATTAAGGAGGGGCACTGATGCGCACGGCACAACCTACGCGACCCGCTGTCCGTGCCCGGATGTTCTGGCCGCGCCAGCCAGCGTCGCGAGTGTCGCAGGCCCCGGCAAACGCGGCGGGCAGGCTGCCTTATTTGCCCTTGGGCTGCGCCTGTCTGTTTTTGCTGGGCTACCTGCCAGGCATTTGGCTGGGGCGAACCGGAGCCTGGGAGTCAGGCAGTCAGCTGGCGGCTTACTACCTGTCTAAAAGCAGCTACAGCACGGTTTTCTCTGTATGGCAGTGGCAGTTTTCCGCTGCCTTTTTGCAGTTGGCCGCGCTGTATCTGTGCAGTTTTTCGGCCTTGGGATGTTTCTTTTTCCCGATTTTATTCTTTTTGCGCGGTGGCTTTCTCGGCTTATGCGCTGCCTGCGTACTGGCTGCAGGGGAGAGCCGGGGCCTTGTCTGCTACTGGCTGCTGAGCAGCCTGTCCAATCTGAGTGTACTGTTTGCAGGGCTGTGGCTATCCGGCTACAGCGCAGCGATAAGCAACGGGTTGTTCCAGTGCGTCTTTTCGGGCGGGGCCGCCCGTGGGCAGTTGGCGGGGGCTTTTCGGCGGCTGACAATCCGCTTTCTGTTTTGCCTGCTGCTGGCCGGAACGGTCAATCTGGCCAACGGCTGGCTGTCAGTCTTCCTCGCCGGAGTCCTGCTGTGAGGGCTTGCTTTCCGCGATATAACCTTGATCCGCAAGAGGAGAGGCTTTCACCGCGGCGCGCAGGCGCTCCTGGTTGATGTGGGTGTAGATCTGCGTGGTGGAAACACTCTCGTGGCCCAAAATTTCTTTCAGCGCCAACATATCCACACCGCCCTGATACATCAGCGTTGCCGCCGTGTGGCGCAGCTTGTGGGGCGAAAAACCTCGTCCGCTTAAGCCTGCGCTTTGCAGGCAACGCGCCACGATCTGTTCCACGCGGCGCGCCGTCAGCCGCTTGCCGGTGCGCTTGGAGACGAATAAGGCCCGTTCATCTGCCGGCAGGTTCGGCAGCGCTGCACGGGCCTTTTTATAATGGTCCAGCGCTTCCAGGCAGGCATCGTTCAGGTAGACAAGCCGCTCTTTGTTGCCTTTGCCGGTGATGCGGATGGTATCCTGCTTGAAATCGCCCATGTTGATGGTCACCAGTTCTGTCAGCCGCATGCCGCAGTTTAAAAACAGGGTAATCATGCAGAAGTCGCGCTCATAGAAGTCACTTTGTATATTTTTTAACAAGTCTATGCTTTCCGCGGCAGTCAGGTACTTAGGCAGGGCCTTTTTTGGTGAGCCGAGACTGATTCCCTCGGTGGGATTTTCCTGCAGTTTATTCACCTGGGTCACCAGATAGGAGAAAAAGCCTTTTAGAGCGCTCAGCTTGCGGGCACGGGCTTTGCCGCCGTTGGCGTCCGTGCTGCGCACGTAGTCCAAATAGGAAAAGATGTCCCGCTTGGTGATCTTTTTTATATCCTCGGTTGAGATATCCTTTAAGTTTATTTCTTCCAGCGGCGTATCCCGCGGCACACGCGACCATTGCATCGCCATCATAAAACGGAAGAAGCCGCGCAAATCGAGATAGTATGCGTTGATGGTGCGCGGTGACCGCATCTTTACAAAGTCCAGATAATGCAGGTATTCCACCACATCATTGGGTATATCCAAATACGGCGCATGGCGGTCCGGGTGGACCACATCGATATAACTGCTCATTTTCCCTGTTTGCCCCTCCCTTTATTTCGCTAAACTTTGATTTAGCGAAATAGCATGTTATGTCTTTATTATAGCTATCTGCTTCCCCTGTGTCAAGCGCGGGGCTTTTTTCTGCCTGCTGTCAGGTGGTGCCGGGTGCAAGCTCTGCCGTTGATTTCGGATGTGATTGTAATGTGGTGTTTCCTACAAACAAAAACTGCACAGCAGTTATATGAACCGCTGTGCAGAAATTGTTTAAGAAAACGACTGGACCGTAAGCCGGGTTCTGTATCAAACGACGATCTATCTTGGCCTTACGTTGCCGTAAGGCTCACGCCATCACCGGGACGCGCGAGACTCCGCATAATGTCCCATACGGATGTTGCTTCGAGCAGGGTTTACATAGCCGCAAAGTCGCCAGTGCGCTGGTGAGCTCTTACCTCGCCTTTCCATCCTTACCGCTTTCGCGGCGGTTTCTTTCTGTTGCACTATCCCTGGGGTCACCCCCGGCTGCCGTTAGCAGTTACTCTGTCTCTGTGAAGCCCGGACTTTCCTCAGGCAGCCCTTGCGGGCTGTCCCGCCGCCGTATGTTCCACTCGTTTTCCCAAAAAGTATACCATATTCCCGGCGCTTTGGCAAGAAAAATTATAAGCACCGTATCAGCCCCTACAGCAGCCGCAAAATCAGCAGTGCCGTCACGCCGGGCAGGCCCAATACCCCGGCACAGAAGGCCGTAAAGCGGTTCAGCGGCAGACTGATCCCGGTCACAGGCTCCAGCAGGCCCAGCAGTGCCAGTACCCCAAAGCCGCATACCGCGCCGCCCAGCAGACTGCGCAGCCCGCAGTGCTGGCGGGCTGCGCAGCGCACCACGCTCAACAGGCAGACGACTGCCGCCGCATAGGGCCAGTAAGCCGTCATGGGTCCTCCCTGTCTGCCCGCAGCAGGCGCAGCAGCGCGCGGCAGCGGCACATTAGCGCCGCATGCTGGTAGGTCAGTTGTTCGATGGAAAATGGGTCCTGTGCCTCCCGGAAGGCGCTGTCAACGGCGCGCATCGCCTGCATTGTGCTGTCCAGCTCGGCCTTGGCGGCGCGACGCTCCCGTTCGGCTCTGGTAATGCGTCTGAACATAACCCCTCCGTCACAGCAGAATACAGATCAGCCCGTCACAGCCCTCGTTGATGATGCGCTCAAGGGTCTGCTGCAGACGGGCGCGCGCCTCCTGCGGCATATGCAGCAGCTTGGCCTGTACGCCCTCGCTGACAAGCTCATTCAGGCTCTTGCCGAAGATGTTCGTGCTCCACAGCTTGCCGGGGTCGGTCTCAAAATCCGAAAGCAGGCTTTTGATAAGCTCCTCTCCCTGCTGCTCACTGCCCACTGTGGGGGAAAGCTCGGTGTGGATGTTGGCGCGCATGATGTGCAGGCTGGGGGCACTGGCGCTGAGCCTTACCCCGTACTGGCCGCCCTGCCGCACGATTTCAGGGTCCTCCAGCGTCAGCTCATCAATGCCCGGCATGACGATCCCATAGCCGGTGGCCTCGACCTGATCCAGTGCTGATTTGATCTTGTCATAGGCGCGCTTGGCCCTTGCCAGACTGACGACACAGGGCAGCAGGCTGGCTTCATCCACGATGTCCAGCCCGGTCTGCTCGCCGAGGATCCGGTAAAAAATATCGGGGTCCACGGTGACGCGGAGTGTAACGCTGCCGGTGGCGAGATCCATACCGGCGAGGGAGGCACCGGTGATATACTCGCAGCCAAGCTGGGGGCGTTTGCCGGCGATGTCGGCCATCTTGTGCAGCGAGGAAGCAAAATCCAGCATGGCGGTGTAGACGGCACTCTGCAGCCAGTGTCCGCTTTCAAGCATCGTCACCCAGCCGGGCATCTGCACAGCGATCTCCCGAATGGGGAACTCATACAAAAGTGCCTGCAGCAGCCGGTCAAGTGTTTCCACAGTCATTGTGGTGCAGTTCAGGGGGAAAACGGCATGCCCGTAGCTTTCGGTCAGCTCAGCGGCAAGGCGGCGGGAATCCTCGCTGTCCGGGTCGGCACAGTTCAGCAGGATAATATAGGGCTTGCCGATGGCGTCCAGCTCGGCAAGGATGCGACGCTCCGCCTCCAGATAAGCCTCCCGCGGCAGATCGGCAACCGAGCCGTCCGTTGTGACAACGAGACCGACCGTGGCATGCTCCCGGATGACGCAGCGTGTGCCGGTCTCGGCTGCCAGATCGAACGGTACCTCGTGGTCGAACCAGGGACTTTTGACAAGGCGCGGCGCTTCGTTTTCCTCATGTCCCAGTGCGCCGTCCACCATGTAGCCCACACAGTCGATGAGCCGTGCCCGGAAGCTGCCGCCGCCCGAAAGCTCGATCCGAACCGCCTTCTCGGGGATAAACTTCGGTTCGGTGGTCATGATGGTGCGCCCGGCAGCGGACTGGGGCAGCTCATCATGGGCACGGGCCCGGCGTGCTTCGTTTTTGATGCGGGGCAGCAGCATAAGCTCTGCAAAGCGCTTGATGAAGGTGCTTTTGCCGCTGCGCACCGGCCCCACAACACCGAGGTAGATGTCCCCGCCGGTGCGCTGGGCAATGTTCTGGTAGATCTGTTCCTGTGTCACGGGTGTTCCCTCCTTTACAGCGCAGCCGGAATCAGCAGGCAGGCGGCCTCAGTGGTCAGCTCCTGAGGCGGCTTGTCGGTCGTATCGAGATGGTTGGCGGCGGCAAGGTCCCGGGCGCGCGCATGGTAGCGCTTGGCAATGTCAAAGATGCGTTCCCCCTGCCGGGCATAATAGATGTACAGGGCCGGGCCGTCAGCGTCATCGTAGGCCTCCCCCAGCTCCACATCACAGAGGGCGTCCGTACTGGCGGCCTGCATCAGGATACCGCTTGTCTCGATCTCAAGATCGACCCGCAGCCGTGCGCCGCTCTTGCTGCTGACGACCCGGACGGCAGCAGCACCCATGCTGGGCCACGCGGCATCTGCCGTGCCGGGCCAGACACCGTCCGGCTGCCAGATAAAGGTCTTGTCATAGCAGGTCAGTTCCCCGCGTGCATCGCCGATCAACACATGGGCGGTGCCCTTTCCCTGCAGGCGCAGGTGGGTTTCGGCCCGCTCCCCGTCCGCAGGGACGGCGCAGGCTGCCCCCAGCGTTACAAAGCAGCCGATGACCGTTCCCTCGGCATCGGGCAGATCGTCCTCAATGGAAACGGAGATACGCCCCGAGAGGTCGGCCGTTTTCTGCAAAAGGCGGCACGGCATTTGAACGGTCTGGGTCTTGCAGAGTGTTGAGTAGGCATCGGCGGCCACGCGGTACTGTACGGCACGCCAGACCTCAATGCGCAGCTTCCATGTCACCGAGAGCGAGGCCTCCCCTGCACCGCCCGTACTCTCCGCTGCGCTGAGAACGCAGGCCAGCACCTCACCGCGCACCAGCGGGGCATCGTCCTCCGCCGCGCCGGGCAGCTCGATCGTCTGCTGTATGGGAATATCCTTGCTGCGCACGGTCAGCTCGCCGCTGTCGGTATTCTGGCTGCAGATCTGTAGCTGCAGGGTCCCCTGCACGCTGGCCTGCCCGGCGGCCAGAACTATGCTGCCTGCGGTAAAGCTGCCGGTGATGTCCAGCACATTCTCCCCGGCGGCGGGCAGCGCGGCAGAGGACTCGGCTGTCAGCGTTTTTTCCTCAGTCACGGCGCATTGCATGCCCTGCAAAACGCGGGTGTACTGCTCAATGCCGCAGTCGGCCAGCGAGGTCAGCAGTTCAAGCTCCCGCCGCACAGCCACGGCGGCACACAGGATGTACGCCCCGCGAAGATCAATGCGATGCTCACTGACTGCGCGGCAGTTGCAGTATTCCGGCTCCCCCCAGACCTGCGCAGGCCCCTCGGCATACTGCCCGGCGGGCAGCTCGACCGATTTTTCAAAGGCAAATTTCTGCTCTGTGCGCAGCAGGCGGGCACCGGGCTCCTCACTCTGGTAGTAAACGGTACAGCGCAGATAGCCCTCGGTCTGCCATCGGTTGCCGGTCACGCGGTTCTGCAGCACAACGGGCGTGATCAGGCATTTGACGATCTTAAAGACGGCGGGCAGATAATCGGGGATCAAAAGCTCGGTCTCAACAGGTAATTCCAGCCGCGTTTCCCAGCGGCCGCCATAAGATGCTATGGTGTCTTTGAACACCTTCAGTTCCATATTGCTTGCCCCTTTCCGGTTATGTTCTGGGGCATTATATGCGGCAGGGTAAAAAAATAGCCCCTGCCCGTAACAGGCAGGGGAAAAAATCATACCCTGAAGGCTGCGCGCAGAAGCCAGCGCAGGCCGCGCGGGCAGCGAACCACGACCACATGCATGACATACACCTCACTTTCCGTGTCTGTGTACGCCATACTATGCAGCGCGCTTACGGTGTGTTACGCATCATCGCGGGTCAGCACCACAACGCCGCAGCCGCTGCTGCACTGCAGGCAGGCGGTGTCAGCGGTAAATTCATTGCTGACGCCGAGGGGATACTCTGCGGTAAGAACGGCGTCCTCGAGCGGGTAGTACACGCCGCGCAGGCAGACGCCGGTGAGCGTTCCCTCCATCGGAAAGAGGGAGAGAAACTTCCAGTCGTGGTGTGCCAGCACCAGCGCACGGCCCGGGGTCAGAAAGCGCAGCTCGCTGCGCTCATCGGCCAGCAGGACGCTGACGCCGTTTTTGGCAAGATACAACCCGGTAGCCAGGTTAGCCAGAGTATGCTCAAGCCGGGCACCGCCCAGAGCACCCAGCAGCGTGATCTCGTCATAGCCCTGCTCCAGAAGCCAGCGCGCGGCATACTGGGTGTCGGTGTCGTCCTTCACATGGGGAAGAACGATGGTCTCCTGTGCGGTTTTGGGCTGCGGGGCAGAATCGAAATCACCCACGATCAGATCGGGCTGTAAACCGAGCCGCGCAGCATTGCGGTAGCCCGCATCGCAGGCAACGATAAAGTCCCCGGGCTGTACATAACGGCCGAGGGCAGCCGCTACCGGCACGGCGGACAGGATAACGGCGCGCTTGCTCATTTTTCCCACTCCTTCCGCGCATTGGCCTCCTCATACATGGCAAGGTAGCTGGCGTAGCGCGTTTTGCTGATGGTTCCGGCCTCCACGGCCTCGCGCACGGCGCAGCCGGTCTCGCTGCGGTGAGAGCAGCCGGTAAAACGGCACTGCCCGAAATACGGCGCAAACTCCGGGAAGGTATGCTGCAGATCTTCCTTGGGAATACGGCAGAGCTTTTGTGCTTCAAGGCTGGCAAAGCCGGGAGTGTCCGCCAGTCTGCCGCCGCAGATCTCAAAAATCTCGACCTCGCGGGTCGTGTGGCGGCCGCGGCCCAGCTTTTGGCTGATCTGGCCGGTCTCCCGGTTCAGCGCAGGGGCCAGCGTGTTGAGCAGCGTTGACTTGCCGACGCCGGAATTGCCGCAGAAGGCGCAGAGGTGACCGCTGATATAGCGCTTGACCTCATCGAGGCCCTCACCGGTCTCGTAGTTCAGCTGCACAAGCGGGATACCGCTGCCCGTGTAGGCGGTGCGCAGCATATCGGCGGCGGCCAGATCTGCCTTGGTGACCACCAGCACCGGCTGTACATCCTTGTAGATGGCGGCTGCAGCCAACTGATCCAGCACAAGGGTGCTGGGCACCGGCTGGGTCGTGCTGGTGACGATGAACAGAATATCCAGATTGGCGATCGGCGGACGAATGAAAACATTTTTGCGGGGCAGGATATCATCGATCATGGTGCCGTCGGCAGAAAGGGTCACATTGTCCCCTGCCACAGGCGTGATACCGCGCTTGCGGAAGATGCCGCGGGCTTTACATTCCACGATTCCGTCCGGTGTTTTGACATAGTAAAAGCCGCCGATGCCTTTGGTGATATAGGCCATGTTGTCCTCACTTATCAGCCGATGGGATTGCCCTGCGAATCACAGCGCTGGCCGTTCTCATTCCACATCGAGCCGTCAGTCAGCTGGTGGATCTGGTGGCTGCCGTCAGCACTCGGCCACCAGCTCTCCTGCACGGTGATGGAACCGTCCTCGTTTACAACGGGTCCGGAAGGTTCTGGCGTGGCGACAACTTCCGGCACACCCGTGGAAACTACCAGCGTGATGACAGAGGATTTGCGCACGGTGGTATTCGCCTCAGGCGACTGGCTCAGGACGGTGCCGGCAGGCTGGTCGCTGGCCTGCTCAATCGTGCGGATGGACAGGGTCAGCCCCTTCACATCATTGCGGGCGTCCTCAATGGTCTTGCCGGTCAGGCTCGGGACCTGGCTCTCCTTGCTGACCTCGGAGCGGCTGACGTAC
>OLZF01001062.1_pt1 | contig 22859 bp, 20 predicted proteins | sample 1674391 | NCBI WGS metagenome assembly OLZF01 (sample SAMEA103958166, study PRJEB25191) | human gut metagenome | biome: human-associated habitat [ENVO:00009003]; feature: intestine environment [ENVO:2100002]; material: feces | place: Germany | collected 2013/2015
AAAAATAGGGTACTTCGGGTACTATGGGTACTATGTTTTAGATACACGAGTTATCTATTTTAATTAAATTTGACGCTTTGATTAAGCTGTTCAAACTTAATAAACACGTCCTTATAGTGACCTGTTCCAATAATTTCGGTCAATGTGGTTGATATGTGTTTAATCACAAGCAAAAGCTTGTCAATCGGCTCGATAAGGACTTTTCCGGCTGTTATTTCAACTTGTTTTCCGGCCGGAGTGTCCAACGCCGTTGTCAAATCCTGATACATTTTTTCAAGCTTTGCTTTTAAAACCTCGGTTCTTGTTTTCAGAGCAGACATTGCATCTGATGCAGTATTAAAAGCAGTATCATCAAGAAGTATGTCATACGATAATGCCAATGTTAATCACCTCCTAACTTTGCTTCTTTAATTTTCTCAAGCAAAGGAGCTTTTATTTCCTTTGTCAAAAGACTACACATTTGCTCGGCTTCATCGTAATTGCCGATATCAATATAACACTGGATGCGGAAAGTCACTGCCACAATATCTGTTGGATCTTTAATCATGGCGTTTCTAAAGAATTTAATTACTTCTTCATATTTTCTCAACGCATCCGGCGAACCGAGTTCCTTCATAGCGTTCGCTTCTGTATACTTACCAATATAGGAATTCTGAAGACTCTCGCTGGCTTGTAAGTTTCTCGCATACTGGACAACCTTATCGAAATCTTTCTTTAGCGTATACGCTCCGATATACAGCCTGTTTATTTGATCTATATTATCTGGAGTAAAATCAATGTCCTCTGATTCATCCAGTTTATAGACCGTTGTATGATCCTGTGGCTCATCCTCAATTTCAGTAAAATATTCTCTGTTTCCATCCTCATCAGGTTCGATGTTTTCGACAAGTTCTTCTAAACCATAATCGCCATAATCCTCAGCAATTTTAGCTTTATCAGTTTCAATCATGTCTTCCACATCATATTCCGTTAATTCAGTGGTTTCAAATTCTTTGGAAAGTACTTCAAATCCATTGTTGTACGCCTGGGCAGGATTCTGCGCAGCATTAAGGCATTCAATAGTTGGATCCGGTTTTTCAAGCTGCAGATATATTTCTGCAGCGTTTATGTAACTTTCAATTACGTTGGTTAGTGTTGGGTTTAAAGTATTTAATGCCTTGTCAATAATAGCAAGCGCTGAGTCAAAGTGTTCTTTATTTTTGTCCGTCTGATATTTTTCAAGTTCAAAGGTCATACGGTCAAAGTAAAAATCCATAGATGGAGCAGCATACTTCTCGGCTTTTTCTAATTCTTTCTCAGCAGCCTCAAGACGTTTTGCCTGAATTAGCAGTTTAAAAGCAATTTGATAGCCTCGATACTCGGTAGGCGCAATCAACTTAATCTGATTAGCTGTCAAAAGTCCGTTTCTGATATCATCTTTTATACCATAAATAACTGCTTTGCGCTGCAAAATATCCATATCAATTCCAATAAGCTGCTCCGCTTTATTTAAGTTGATGAGAGCGTCATCGTATCTTCCGATATCAAAACAAATAATTCCCAGTACGTTATACAACTGAACTAGATTTTCCGGAATACATCCCAGTTCTTCAGCCTTGGCAAAGTTTTTCATTGCCTCGGCCAACTTTTCCATAGTGGCAAGCGCAAAGCCTAAATCATAATACCTGTTTCCATTATCTGGATCACATTTAACGGCAAGGCTATAATTCTTGATAGCCTCGTCATATTGTTCCATAGACATGCAGGCATTCCCAGCGCATTTATACGCATTGGGATTCTTTGGCTCAAGTTTGATAGCCTGTTTCGCCAGATTCAACGCTGTTTCGTTTTCCTGATTTAAAAACGCAAAATGTGAATCAGCGATAAGATCTTTAACACTCATAAAATTCCTCCTTAATAAATATAACTGATATAGGCTTCACATTAACGGACTCTTTTCTGTTGTTTGTCACAGCACAAAGATCAATGCTATATATCTTATTCCATAAAGTGATCTTGCCTTTCGCAGTTAATCTCCAAGCAGTTACACAATAATCTACCTCACCGAAAGTTTCATTAACAACCAGTTTTAAAGTAAAAATCAGCGATAATATCTTTATTACTCAAAAATTAATCAAATGTACTTTGATGTTCATCATAAAATTCATCCTGCGTCATAATTTCTAATTTAGGACTGATGGTTATGGCAATACCTTGATCATCAGCAGCGGCAATAAACCCTACTAACGCACAATCCCCATTTTTTGCAAATAAAATAGATTGTGGTTGAAAATAAGAAAGCAACAATTTTAAAGCTTCTTTATTTTCGGCATTGTAACTATTAATAATTTCTTCAAATTCCTTTTGCGCTCTGCAGCTTGCTTTCCAATTTGTATTATAAGCAATGTAGTAATCTTCAATAATTTCATCATAATTTTCAATATAATAACTTTCAATGTATCCTTGAAGTTCTTTACGCTTTTCCTTATAATCCTTAAAAGCGTTTTTTTGTTTTTCAGTAAAATTGCCATTCTTGGTGTCAGCCTCAATATAAAGCTTTATATCATACAAATTGTCCCATAAATCTATTTTGGTTTCAAAGAAACCTCCATTCTTACACTCTACCTTACCGAAACCCTCAATAAAAATCTGTTTTTTCCTTCCAAACATTTACTTTTCTCCTTCCAACTTATTGTCCAAATACAGTAGCAGCAGTTCTGGATGAAAACTTAAATACGTTTTGTAATATATTGTCCAATTGAGCAGGTATTCTGCCAACAGTAAATTTGTAATTACCTACACCGCCTACATGTCTTATATTTGCGTGTATTTCAGTTGGAATAAGTTGCATGGTCTTCAAATTCACATTCTCATGCCAGGTTAATGAGATATTTAATTTCTCTTCCAATGCTGTTTTGGAAATGTTCTGTAGCTTTAACATTTCATCGGCTTTATTAAAATTACCTTTCATGCCATCTGACGTTACTCTTATTTCACTCATACCTTTAATATTCACATCGTATATTGAAAAATTAGTCCAATCAATATCGCCATTCTTCTTTAATGGAATTGAATCGAAACCATACTTTCTCATTATTCCTTCCATTGATAACCCATCAGGATTACTGTGTCCACCTCTACCTGGTTTAGGATACGAATCCGATTTCGGAATCAATTTGTCTCCTTCCCTTGTCCAATGCTTGTTAGCATCCGGTATATCCAAAGTAGGTTCCCATAAATCCAAAATTCTTTTACCATTTTCCATCTTCGTAAAATCATCAATGTCAAAAATAAAAGTTTTAAACGTAATTTTCAGGGCATTTTTTATTCCATTTTTGAATCCACTTTTAAATACTTTTTCTATTGTTTCTTTAAAAGCTGTTTTGGCCGCTTCTATAGAAGCTTGCGCAAATTTTTTCACCCCAACCTTAGCCATAGTCTTAATAGCCGCCCCCATTGGAAACACTATCGAAACAATATCCGCTCCAATTGATACACCCTGGAATACATCTGCTAAAACATTCAAGCCGTTTTCACGGCATATGGTAGCAATATCTTTTCCTGTTGCAAGCATACAGATCACATCTGCAATACATAACACCAATGAGATTATACCAGCTACCGCTGCAATAAAAGCAATGGCTACTCCACATATGGCAGCTATTGCGGCAATGGCAATTACAACAACAATCGTGACTACCATTGCCCAATGTTCTTTACACCACTCGCTTGCAGAGACGAACCAATCCTTAGCTTTTTCTTTCCAATTTTTCTCACATTCAGGCTTAAGGTAGGTATATTTCTCATAAAAATCGTCTTTTCGTTGCTTGATAATATCAGCAACACCGCTGTCGATACGAGCAACATTCGATACGAACTCTTCGTTGTTCTGTTTAAAAGCATCAAGCGAAGCAATCTTCTGCTCCTGTATCTGTGAAGAAGACTGTATAGAGCTGATGACATCTTCCAAATTACATACTCTTTTGTCAACAGTTAAAGTCTTCTTTTTCACCTCAGATAACTCAGATTTATAATCTGTCACTGATTTTTTGACATCTTTTATCAATCCGGGCATCTGATTAATTTTATTGACATATAACGCAATAGTTGCCATAATATCACCTCAGTATTATATGTATAACATTTCATTCATCTTTCGCCTGTAATACTCCATATCAATTGAAGCATTTGTTTTCGACCGTCTCCAATCCTGCAGATTTGATTCTGTTGTCCTGATGCGGCTTTCTATGTCTTGCAGATCTGATTCCGCACGTTGCAATGCGTTTTGCATATCTGCAACTTTAGTGCTTAAAGTGTTCTTTTGGGTTTTTAGGTTTTCTAAAATATTATTCAACGTACGTTTTGTATTTGTTGTTTCACCATTATAAACATCATTCAAGTTCTTGTTGACAATATTGCTGGAACTAACCATGCTTCTGAAATTGATAGCTGCTTGATTAGTCTTATTGATTATATTCTGAATTTTCTCATTCAATTTTGCATCACTTTTGACTATCTGACTTACTCCTTCAAAAGCTTTTTGATTATCTTTAATATCTGTTTTTAGCTTATTAATTTGATTGATTTTTTGCTGCTTTTGGATTTTCAAATTATTGATTCTGTTTTCGCAACTATTAATCTCGGAGCAAGCATTATAGTATCTGCTTCTGGCATTATTATAATAGTATTCATAATCCATAATTACTCTCCTTTACAAGTTAATAATGTCACCTTAGTTGACTTATAATGGATCCGCATGGTTCGTATCACTGTGAATATATCCTATTAAATAAAAAGTATCACGATATATACTACCCCATAAATTTTCTTTTGTGTGTATTTGTCCCTCAATGGTTATAAAATTTCCTTTAAAAAACTTTTTTCGACATTATATCCAGTTCATTCTAACCCAAACAAGGACAAAGCTCGAAAAAATAGCTTTGCCCTTCAGTAACTAATGCCATATCTTATATCAGTTTTTGCAATGTATCACGAACTTTAATACCCTGGTGTTAGAATATAAATAGTACAAAATAAACATGACCATTTTCGATAAATGCTATATAATAGTCATAAGACAAGGAGGCGAATGGTTATGTCCAAAGGTACTAAATATTCACAACAGTTTAAAGAAGATGCTGTTCATTATAGGAAGGATCATCCGGAATTGACCCTTCGTAAAGTAGCTGAAAATCTTGAAATCAGTAAATCAGCTCTTAAAAATTGGATGAAGTCATCAAAAGAACATGAATGAGTAATTCCTACCCATGGTTCCGAAAATTACGCCAGTGATGAAGCGAAAAAAGCGCTAGATTACAACGTGAATCGCGTGATACAAAGAATACTCTTGAAGTATTAAAAAAGCAATCAGTATTCTGTGAAAATGACGAGAGTATGAAACTTTTTCTGTAAAATCACTCAAAAAGGTTCTTCTGTGATAAAATAAAAAATCATAGGAGGGCCTTTTATTATGGCAAAACAGAAGAAACCAGTTCACAGAGGGGAAATGACAGAGGGGAAAAGAAACATTATCCGCCAGCTTCTCGAAGAGTACGAGATTGAGACTGCCGAGGATATCCAGGACGCGCTCAAAGATCTTCTGGGCGGCACCATTAAGGAAATGATGGAGGCTGAAATGGATGAACATCTCGGCTACGAAAAGTCGGAGCGTTCTGACAATGATGATTACCGCAATGGATACAAACGCAAACAGGTCAACAGCCGGTACGGTTCCATGCAGATCCAGGTACCGCAGGACCGGAAGTCAACCTTTGAGCCCCAGGTGGTCAAAAAGCGGCAGAAAGATATTTCTGATATTGATCAGAAAATCATTTCCATGTATGCAAAAGGCATGACGACACGCCAGATCTCCCAAACGATCGAAGATATCTACGGTTTTGAAACATCAGAAAGCTTCATTTCTGATGTAACTGATAAGATACTGCCCCAGATCGAGGACTGGCAAAACCGGCCTTTGGATGAGGTATATCCGATCCTCTACATTGATGCGATTCATTATTCCGTACGGGATAATGGCGTGATCCGCAAGCTTGCTGCCTATGTAATTCTGGGGATCAATTCGGAAGGGAAAAAGGAAGTCCTGACGATTACAATCGGTGCGAACGAAAGTGCAAAATACTGGCTTTCTGTGTTAAACGAACTGAAAAACAGAGGTGTGAAAGGTATCCTGATCATCTGTGCAGATGGTCTGACCGGAATCAAAGAAGCGATTTCAGCAGCCTTTCCAAAAACAGAGTATCAGAGGTGTATCGTCCATCAGGTGAGGAATACCTTAAAATATGTTCCGGATAAGGACAGAAAAGCCTTTGCAGCAGATTTAAAGACCATTTATCAGGCTGCCGACGAACAGAAAGCTCTGGCTACGCTAGAGCGTGTAACAGAAAAATGGACTCCGAAATACCCCAATTCCATGAAACGCCGGAAAGATAACCGGGATGCAATTTCACCAATCTTCAAGTTTTCCGCAGCTGTCAGAAAGGTCATTTACACTACGAATGCCATCGAATCGCTGAATTCCACGTACCGGAAGCTGAACCGCCAAAGAAGCGTATTTCCAAGCGACACGGCCCTGCTAAAGGCTTTATATCTGGCAACCTTCGAAGCCACGAAAAAATGGACCAGTACCATCCGGGACTGGGGGCAGGTTTACGGGGAACTGAGCATTATGTACGAAGGCCGGCTTCCGGAATAAATAAAAAATCGGTCAGGAATACGGGCGGCCAGCCGCCCGCTCTTGACATACCTGTTAGTAACTGTTATATATAAAGCAAAGGTGAAAAGCCCGAATTTCAAGCTTCTCACCTTTCATTATCATAGAAGAATCCTATTTACAGAGATTTTCTCATAGTCTCGCTGAACAGCAGAACTGCCATTAAGCCCATCTCATCTTAAATTCATATTTTATAAACCTACGATTTTATCATCAATCTGAGAGGTTTACACAGAATAATTTACACTACCCTCTATGTATCCACAGCAGAATTGCAAAAATGTGGAGAACATATTTCTAAAACACTTTTTCTACATCCTACTCGTATCATTCCAACTTCAGAATATTAATCATCCCCTTATCATACTTTTTCAGCATATAATATGCTATCCCCAGATAACCACTCATCAACCCCGGATTATTTTTTTCCTGCAACAATAATTCAAACCCATCCTTTCGCAACCTATGTAAAATATATCTCCCAAACCATTCCTCCATTCGCAAGTCTCTCTGCCATTTACTAAACTTTACATAATCCATAAACATCAGCAGATTCCCACAACTCCCATGACACAAACACATTCCCTTGCGCAGAGCTTCCCCCCCAAGTTTTCGCCCCGCCTTTTGAATATCATTTTCAACGCTTCCCCTGATATCATCTTTTACCCATTCATAGATCATAAGCCGCGAAACCAAAATTCCTCCCGCACCATGACACCACGCCACCGTATCCATTCCATCACGTTCCTTCTCATCTTTAATCCGAAAGTCCAGCCAATTCCCCAGTTCTTCTCTATAATAATTATCTTCATACACCAATGCTTTCTTCAGCAGGGCATAATACCTTTCCTCTTTCGTTATATGATAAAGCTTTGCAAGCGCTGTCATAATTCCTGCATTTCCATGCGCCATACCAAGCAATGGCTGTTCCTCTATTTGTGTACTCCATCCCACACCATCTCCGATAACTCTGGCCCTCTGCCACAACCTGTCCCCTGCCTTTTCAGCCGCTTTCAGATACTTTTCCTCTCCCTTTACCTCATACAACATTACCATTCCCCATACAGCCCCTGCCAGACCCTCCAGTAGATCACATCCTTCCTCATTGTCTATCGCTTCGATTACAAACTCTGCATGGCGAACCGCATATTCCAGGTAACGTATATCCTTTGTAATCCGATAGATGCACAAATATCCATATACAATCGACGTTTCTCCATTATATATCCCGGTTCGCATACGACCGCTTTTCCTACCTTCCATTTCTCCTGTATAAGTAAAAAGCTGTTCATCTAAGTTTCGGCACACATCCCGGTATTTTTCCAGTTTTGCACAGTGATATATCATATGATAAAACAATGCTATCCCCATAACACCGCCATACAGATACATTGATACCGGCTCAATCTGCCATCCACTGTTCCCAAAAGATGCCACATTCACCAGATACCATCCGATATCCTTCCCGCACTTGACAGCCTTCTCCAAAGCAAAATCTGCAATCTTTATGGCGATACGGAGGTATTCGTCTTTCTCTGTGTCTCTACTTTCCTGAACATATTCCGGGCTTATCATACTTCGATTCATCATCGTATCCCCTGTCTGCTCCTGCATGGTCAATGTAATATCTATCAAGTCAATCTGGTGCATCAAATCCTCTTTATTCAGCTTCTTTAATTTTCTTAGCAAAATTTCATAAGCGGAACAGGAAAAATAATTTTCAATCGCCTTCTCCTTTGAATCATACAAATGTCTCCCGGAAGAATGAAAATAAAAATAAGGAATGTCATGTTTCAAAAGATCTCTGATTTCACTTTCCACCATCTCCTTTTCCTTCGGACTGTTCATATCCCTTCCATACCACATGGTGTATAAAAAAATCTGCCTTTCTGCACCATCCCTCATCAACGCCGGATGGTAAGAGCTGTTCAGACACATCGCATAGCGCTGTGTATCAGCAGTCAGATATCTGCTTTCTACCTGATCCAATCCCTGAATCAGCAGTTGCGTCTGGTCTGTATGCTCCATCGCCCAAACATAGGCACACCGGAATCCATCTGCCACCCAATATTTATAATGTGACGGATTCATCTGCTTCCCATCTCGCCGCGGAACATTATCATCTGGTTTTATCTCGGGATATACATACTGTATTCTGATATCTGAAGTTCCACCATTTGCAATGCCTGGGATTTTAAATGACATTTTGGAATTCCCTTTACCGCCGATGCCGCTGATGTTGGCATTTCCCCCCTGCTTCTGCCATTTGAAGCCCGGTAGCACACCGGAGTATAATACTGATGTATGTAAAAATAATTTCATTTTTTCCATGATCGTGCTACATTTGATATCATCCGGCATGCCAAGTATATTTTCCATATCCACAATAACCGGATATTCCCCGCAGGCAATAATATTTTCCCCATGGATATCATTGGTCCCTAAAAGGTAAAAAACAAATATATAAATACCCATCCTACGGTAAAATCGACATACTTCTTCTTCCGTATTACAATCCCGATTTTTGACACAGGCAACCCATCCATAATCGTCTCCTGCTACACGGGGGATCGTATGCATGGAAAGTCCGCATTCCTTTCCGATTCTCTCCGCAAGCTCATCAAATAGCTCTTCATTTCTTACGTCATGGGGTTTGTATATCACTCGGACTCCATTATCCAGACAGAATTTCAGTACACCCTTTCCACCTCTGTGGGAATCCGATAGATTACCCTCTATCCCTGTAACCTGCAGGAATACCTTCCCTGCACACAATTTCTCCTCAATTTCTTTTTTGTTCTCCTGAAGCCTGTTTAATGCATCAGAATATAGTTCAGCGGATGAGTGGATCACCTCCCTTACACTCCTTTTCAGAAGCGGATACTTTTCTTCCACCCGGTTCTGCCATGCAGGGCTGATAATCTCTTCACAGAAATACAGATATTGTTCCCTTGCCCCAGTTCCCTGGAGTTTGTCCATACTTTTATAGGACTGTATCTCGTATATAAGAATTCTGATACAAATTTTTTCAAGCTTCGCTAATAGAACCCTAAGATAATCTTTATAAATCTGCTGCGTACAAAAACTGCAGTCATTGATCTTACTTAACAATTCTGATAATCCCTCTGCAAGATACGGCTTATAAAATGAAATAAAGTTTTCCTTTTGCTGCCCGATCATAAAGTTGCTCACAATCTCCTCAACGCGATATTCTTTACACGTATCCGAAATTTCCTTCCGGAATTTATGCAGTTTATATTCCTGATTCGTCAGATAGGCATAAACTTCCGGAATGCTGCTATACAGCCGTTCAAAAAAAGAGCTTCCAAGGCTCTCATTCCAAAATTTTAATTTTCTCTGATCAATAAGTGTTTCATTTGATTTTATCTCTCCGGTCAGCCGATAACTGCGTTCGTATAAATAAGTACTTTTTTTATTCTCCATAAATACCTCCCATTCCGCAAAAAAGGGTAAAGGCATTAAAAAGCCTTTACCCCTCCTCATTAGCAGCAAAGAATTGTAAAAAATTCTGTACACAATTTTGTCCAGGTCGAATATGGCACACCGTCTTCCCCCTCGGAAAATTTTTTCATCTCTTCAAACTCCTGGTGCAGATTTCCTGTCAACTCCAGATTTTCCTCTTCCCTTTGCATCTTTTAGTCTCCTTTCCCATCTATTGTAATTCATTTTTAAAGAATGTAATTACCGCAGTAAAAGTGTCCTTCGTATGATTCCAACTGACGTCCCCTTCATATTTTTCGACAATGGATTCTACCGATTTCATTCCAAGACCATGCATTTCCTTATCTTTCTTCTCGGTCAAATATCTTCCATCTTTTTTGAAAACTTCCTTTTCTATACTGTTAACGATTTTGATAACTAAAATCTGATTTTTTCTCTTAACAACAATTCGAATCCACCTTTCCTTTGTTTTCATTCTTTCACATGCTTCTATGGCATTATCTAATAAATTAAACAGAAGAATCCCCAGATCATTTTCATCGATATTGAAAACCACCTCTTTGTCTACGTCAAGCTGATATAAAATATCTTTCTGACTCGCCTCAAATCCCTTTAAATTAATTACAAGATCCAGAACCTTACAATTACTATATGCACAATTACTTATCTGCTCTATAGGCGCTGCAATACGCCCCAAATAGTTTCTGGCTTCCTCATACTCCCCATGCTCCAAATACGTTTGAAGCAAGATCATATGATTTTTAAAGTCATGATAAATATAACGGTTATTTTCATATAACCTTTGAAAGCTATCATAATTTTGCTCTAATAACTCATTTTCCATCTGCATGATTTGAGATTGTGCCTCTAAATGTGTATTTTTCAATTTGACCGCCATAAACGCTGTCAATATCACCAAACAGGTGATAATAAAAAAACTATCCCACAAATTACTTTCACTGCCATGGTCAATCAATGTGGTCGAAAACCACCAACCCCAGATGATGCCAATGATCCCCACTCCCCACAGCAATCCTTTATAGTTTTCTATATCAAATCTCATTCTTTCCACATGTCTCAGCAATACGAAACTACTAAAAGTCAAAATACTTCTGGCGAGAAAATATATGAGAATTTTCCCTCCTCCAACCTGATAATAGATGATATCCCAAAAATTTTCATTTAGATAACTGATTGCCGAAAATGCAAAAGCAAAGTCTAACAACATCACTACCAAATTGTAATCTAATATAAGCACAAAACTTAAGATGCCTTTTTTTCTTCCTTTAAAATACAAACAGCCCCAAATTAAAAAAATTTCAGTTAGAAAGACCAGATGCGAATAAAATACTACTTCTCTGTTAATCACTATCAAATACGTAATTACAAGCACACATAGTAGTGTATAAATCCAATGCTCCTTTATAAACTCTTTCTTATAAATCAATGCATCACAAACCCCAAAACATACGGCAACCTCCAAAAATGTCAAGATTATCTGAAAAATCCCCCATATTGTCATACGTTTTCACCCCAATATCTACTGACCCGTTTCTTCACTTTCTGGATATTATTTCTGCTGATTTCCAGGATATCTCCATTGTCCATATAAACTTCATTCCGCTGAATCTTACAAATATGTTCAATATTTACAATACATCCTCTCTCGATCGGAAGAAACATGGCAGCATCCAGGCAACTCATTATGTTCTCCAGTGTGGTTCTATCTGTATGCACACCATCATCCATAACAATCATGCAGTTTTTTCCGTCCTTTTTAATATGAATGATGTTCTGGTACTTCAGCTTTTCCATACGGTGTTGATTTACAATAAAATAATATTGTTTTTCCTCACGGAGGCAACGCCTGATTACATCCTCCATCACCTCCGGAAGCCTGCTGTTCATGGTTTCCTTTAATAGATACTGATAGGCTCGAACCTTCCTGTCATATCCGCGAATTGCAAATTGCGGATGAGAGGTCAGGAAGATGATGTAACCATTTTCCTGCATTTTTCTGATTTTTTTTGCCAGCTCAATTCCATTCATATCTGGCATTTCAACATCCAGTAAAAATATATCAAACTGTATATTCTCTTCTAAGTCATAAATTAGCAATTCTGCTCTTGCATATGTATATATCTCCAGTTCCCTGTCATCCAAAAACTTTATAGTAATGCTCTCTACGATTTTCCGGATACTTGCCAATATTTCTATACTGTCATCAACAATTGCTATTTTAACCATATCCCAACTCACCTTATTACTTTTTTTCTATCGTATAATACAATTTCCTTCGCAAATCAAAAAACTGGGCGGTCTGTCCATCTACGATCAAGCGATACTCATCTTTCGGAAGTTCTCTTCCACAATCAATCATCCTCCCACTTGAATATGTATACACACCATCTTTCTCATGCTCTACTTTATCAATAATATCATCTACCACAGCATTGATCGTCATGGAATGAAGATGTGGACTCCATCTTCCAATCATACTTCTCACCTGCTTTTTATTCAGCCTGATGATCTTGGTACAATTTTTATCCAAAAACTGAATCCGCGATCGGTCTGCCTGAAGTAAATTCAGAATTTCATCAAACAATGCTTCATTTTTCTCATAGGGAAAACCCAACTGGACATATGCCTGTATATGTTTTGCCGCCTGTTCCAGAAATGCTTTTGTGTTGCTTGCTGAATATCTTTCAAATAACCAGCCTATACTATCTCTTAATACATCCTCAGAATTAAGGCCAACCTCTTCTATTCCAGTAAGAGCTAATTTGATTGTTTCTACATGAACCGCTTTTTCTTCCATACTGTCTCCATTTTTCTTTCTATATTTTTACTATGCATATTTGTAAACAACAAGGCATATTAGTTATTTCAAAATTTTTGTGATTACTGATAAACTAAACAGCGAAAGGAGTCGCTATGAAGAAAGAAATTGGTTCTAAGGAAATTGGATTTCGCGTAAAACAAGCACGCATCAATGCCAATCTGACCCAGGAAGCTCTGGCTGAGAAAGCAAGCGTGTCGTCCAGTTTTATAAGCCGTCTTGAAAATGGTAAAATATTACCCAGTATCGACAGGCTTTATATGCTTTCCGATATCTTAAATGTCGGTCTGCAGGATTTATTATGCGATTTTTTCCAGGAACCTGACAACGACTCTTCTTCTATTACGAACCAAATCAATCATTATATTGAATTAATGACTTTACCGGAAAAGCAATACCTATTGGAATATTTAAAATTATTTCATCAGTATATTGGTAAATAATACCATTCTTTTGCATAATATGTCAATATTGTCCTTGAATAGTCATGTTTTGTCCTCGAACAGCATTTATCTATCACATTAAAAAATACTATAAACGCAAAAAAAGAAGCTGCGGAAACAATACACGGCATCCTTGTATCTCTGTCCGATGGACAGTAACAGATATTGCTGATCCTTTGTTTCTGCAGCATTCTTTTTACTTATTTTGTTTTTCTATTCCCACCAAGTTAAATTCCAGAGTCCGTGCCATCAGTCTGGCGTCCATCCTTCTGTCGGCTCACCCAACACCAACACATCCAACCAGTTTCTGTAGCTGCTACAGGTTATCAAAACGACAAATATCTCCCGGTTCATTAATGAACCCATATACTGTTTTTATGCCCTCTCCCAAATAAAACTAAAGGAGCTCCTTCCAAGGTCTTCTGCTTTTATGCTTTATCCAAGTAGCAACCAATAGCATAATCGCTCCCACTGCAATCATAATAAATGAATCCCTGAGAGAATCGTTATCATGAAAATGATCATAATAAGACGAACATACCCTCTCCTGATTCAATATAATCTGTCCGGAAGAATCAATGATTCCATAAATTTTACCAGAACATCTGCCATATTCATCCAGAACCAGAGAATTAAACTTCCCCCTTATCCAACCATATTTCTCAACTTCTAAAGTGATTTTCTGATTTAAAGCTAAATCAAACCACTCTTCAATATCAAAATCTAAAACAGATGGAAAATCCTGTAATTTGTAGAAGTCTCTATTGTCCAGTACCACACGATAATGATACCCACCTTTTGACGTATTACAATATTCAACATCAGTCAATGTTCCGGTAACCTTGTCCAATTGAAGTGTTAAATAGTCAGATTCTGCATGCCAATAACACCACATTACACTAATAGAAATAGCACATAAGAGGGTTCCTAATAGAAGAAAAATATTTATAGTGCCCCTAATCAGTAGATTCCGAAACCAGTTTTCATGGATAAAGCACTTAAACAGGTAAATACTAAGAGAAACTCCTGGAATTCCTACAAATATAACTAAAATAAGAATCATTATACCTAAACTACTCATACCCGAAAAACCTTTCCAATCCTAAATTTCCCTCCCGATAAGTTGAAAGTTATATCATATCTCCACTTTCCTCAGCAGATCCGACCTTTTATACCTTTTCATCTTATTTTTTTCACAAAGGAGAGCAAAGAAACTGAACCTTCTACTCCCACTTTGGATACCGAATGCCCACCAACGTAAGCCCCAACGCCCGTGCCGTAGGACCTGCCATCTCGCGGTCTTTTGCCGCCAGAATCTCAAGCATATGTTCCGGCGGGTAGCTCCCCTTTCCAACTTCCATTAATGTCCCCACAATAATTCGGACCATATTATAAAGAAACCCATTTCCAGTTACCCGAAAATGAATCATATCCTCTTCTTTCCAAATTTGTGTCCGGTATATGGTACGCACCGTACTGTCCACATCCTGGGACGCCGTGGCGAAGCTTTTAAAGTCATGCTCCCCCACCAGATAAGAAGCCGCCGTTTCCATCGCCTCCACATCCAGCTTTCCGTACCAATGAAAGGAATTCAATCTTCTGGTAGGATCTGCGAACGTTCGATTTAAAATCCGATACTCATAGGTCTTAATTGTGGTGGTAAAACGCGGATGAAACTCCGCCGGAACCTCCTCTGATTTCTGAATCCGGATATCCTCCGGAAGTCTGGTATTCAAAGCAAAAGAAATCTTATCCGCAGGCATCCGGGCACTGGTATCAAAAGCCGCCACATTTCCCAGGGCATGTACCCCCGCGTCCGTCCTGCTGGCTCCCATCGTCTTAATCTCTTCTCCCAACAAATCACTTAAAGCACGATTCAAAACTTCCTGCACTGTAATCCCATTGGGCTGCACCTGCCATCCACAATAATTGGTCCCATCATAGGCCACAATCAATTTTACGCGTTTCATCAAATTCCTCCATCTTTGTAAGATAAATGTTAGCATTATCATAGCAGAAACATCCTGATTTTTCAATGAAATGCCCACCTGACATTCATATATAAAGCGCAACGGCGGTATTGATTTCTTCCGAATCAATACCGCCGCTTTTCTTTTTCTTCTTAAAATGAATATGTCTGCTGATGCAGACATCACCATACCTGACTTACCACCTAAGCAGCACCCGCACCGCAATACTGATTCCCAGATAGGTAAGTAAAACCGCATACGCCGCATAATCCCTTCCGGCATACCGAAGCGGTTTCATCTGTGTTCTTCCTGCACCGCCGTGATAGCACCTTGCCTCCATCGCCAGAGCAAGATCATTCGCCCGACGGAATGCCGACACAAACAACGGTACTAACAGAGGCACCATATTCTTTACTTTCTTAATCAGATTTCCGCTTTCAAAATCCGCACCTCTTGCAATCTGCGCCTTCATAATCTTATCTGTCTCTTCCAGCAGAATGGGGATAAAACGCAGGGCAATTGACATCATCATCGCAATCTCATGTACCGGGACACGAATCTTATTCAGCGGTCGCAACAGACGCTCCAGCCCATCCGTCAACTGGTTCGGTGTAGTTGTCAATGTCATAATGGAAGAACCGAGAATCAGATATACCAGACGCAGTCCCATCCGGCCTGCCAAAATCAATCCTTCCCTTGTGATCTTAACGAATCCCAGGCTGATCAGCACCTCACCCGGTGTAAAAAGCATATTGAAAAACATAGTGATCAACAATAGCATAACAATGGACTTCAGACCTTTTACCATAAATTTAAAAGGCACTTTTGACAGCAGAATCATGCTAATAAGAAACAGCGTTCCAAGCACATAACCCCAGTTTTTAAACAGAAACAGAGATACAATATACACCAATGTGCCAATGAACTTGACACGTGGGTCCAGTTTGTGCAAAATCGAATCTGCGGGATAATATTGCCCGATTGTAATATCTCTAATCATCTTTCTATCCTATCTCCAGTGCTTTCCATATCGAATCTCTCGCCTCTTCCACTGTGGTGGCTGTCACATCTACCTTCATGCCATGCTCCTTCAATGCGTGCATAATATAGGTCATCTGCGGGGCGGCAAGTCCCATGGCTTCCAACTCTTTGTAATGTCCAAAAACTTCCTTCGGCGTACCATCAAATGCCTTTTTTCCTGCATTCATAACAACGATCCGCTCCACATACCGCGCAATATCTTCCATACTGTGAGACACCAGAACAATCGAGATTCCTCTTGTCTCATGCAGAAAAGCAATCTGATTCAAAATCTCATCCCGTCCCTGCGGATCCAGTCCGGCTGTGGGCTCATCCAACACCAGCACATCCGGATTCATAGCCAGCACACCTGCAATCGCAACACGGCGCTTTTGACCGCCCGACAATTCGAAAGGCGATTTGTCCCACAATTCTTCCGGCATCCCCACATGGCGAAGTGCTTCCCTGGCACGTTCTTTACACGCCTCGGGAGACAACCCCTCATTCCTGGGACCAAAGCAGACATCGGTCAGCACATCCGTCTCAAAGAGCTGATGCTCCGGGTATTGGAATACCAGTCCCACATGGAAACGCAGGGAACGCAGATCGTACCCTTCCGCCCAGATGTCTTCTCCATTGTACAAGACTCTTCCGCTGGTTGGCTTCACCAGCCCGTTCAAATGCTGGATCATCGTCGATTTTCCGCTTCCGGTATGACCAATTACACCCACAAACTGCCCTTGGGGAATCTCCAGGTCCACATGTTCCAACGCATGGATTTCATAAACCGTCCCCGGACTATACGTATACGTCACATCTTCCAACTTTATCGATGAGCCGCCTGACTTTTCCGCTGCCGCTGTTTGAAGCCCCTTTGAACCTTTACCAGACGTTTTCTCTGCATCTGCTGCTATTTTCCAACTTGTACTGCCGAAATGCTCTGACTCTCTCTGCATAGCCTGTCCGACAATGGCTCTATTCCCTTTGCTGTCATCACACGCCGACAATCTTCCCACTTCTTTCCACGGAATCTCAGCCAGTTCTTCAATCGTCAGTATCCCTTCCGAAATATCCAATCCTGTCTGTCGAAGCTCATGGGCAAGCAGTGTCACCTGAGGTACATCCAGACGCAATTCTTTCAGACGTTCCACCTGAGAAAAGATTTCCCGGGGATTCCCCTGCATGACAATCCGCCCCTGATCCATCACAAACACATGATCCGCGAAAATAACTTCTTCCATATAATGTGTGATCAGAATGACTGTCACGCCTTCCTTCTGATTCAATTCCCGAACTGCCTTCAGCACTTCTTTTCTTCCATTTGGGTCCAGCATTGCCGTAGGTTCATCCAGGATGATACACTTCGGATGCATCGCCATAACTCCGGCAATCGCCACACGCTGTTTCTGACCTCCGGAAAGTTTATTGGGCGAATGATGACGATACGCCACCATACCTACCGCTTCCAGACTTTCATCCACCCGCCGCCAGATATCCTCCGTGGGAACCCCCATATTTTCCGGACCGAATCCCACATCTTCTTCCACGACCGTTCCTATGATCTGGTTGTCCGGGTTCTGGAATACCATCCCCGCTTTCTGACGAATCTTCCAGATATCTTCCTCCTCGGAAGTATCCATATTATCCACCCAAAGCGTCCCTTCCGTGGGAACAAGAAGACCATTCAGGTGTTTGGCAAGCGTGGATTTTCCGCTTCCGTTGTGCCCCAGAATCGCGATAAACTGTCCGGCCTCAATATCCAGATTCACATTGTCAATCGCACGGTTGACTTCCGGTTCCTCGCCTTCTTCCGTATACTTAAAATAATCAAAACCCAACTTTGCCGCTCTAATAATTCCCATTACAGAATTCCTCTATTAATTCCCAGATCTCTTCCCTGCCCTGCTTGGTTTCCGCAGAAAATGGGATGATCGGTGTACCTTCCACAACATCCAATCCGGTTCGAATCAGTTTCACCTGTTTCTGAACCTGACTGCGCTTAATCTTATCCAACTTTGTTGCAATAATGATCGGCTGGAATCCATTGTGAATGATCCAGTCATACATATTCCTGTCGTTTGCCGACGGCTCATGTCTAATATCAATCAGCAGAAACACTGCCTTCAGCATGGGCGATGTGTTGAGGTAGCGCTCAATCATCTGTCCCCATTTTGCCTTGATTTCCTCGGAAACCTTTGCATATCCGTATCCCGGTAAATCCACAAGGTACATGGTATCATTGACATGATAAAAATTGATGGTCTGTGTCTTTCCCGGCTGACTGCTGGTACGTGCCAAAGACTTCCGGTTGATCAATCCATTAATCAGGGAGGATTTTCCCACATTCGATTTTCCTGCAAATGCAATCTCCGGCTGTCCCGTATCCGGCAGTTTACTCGTAATTCCGCAGACAATATCCAAAGATACCTGTTTTATTACCATTCTTTCTCTCCTTTTGTTTCCCCAAATCCATCTGACTGTTTCCTGATACCACTTGGCATCCCACGCCGTCGATATTCATTGAACAATTCCAGTTCCTCACAACTACTGCTTTTCTATGCACACAAATGCTTTTTCCAACACCTCATTCATAGACTCCATAAAGCAGATTTCAAGTCCCTCAGTAATCTCCTGTTCCATCTCATCCACATCAGCCTTATTCTCTGCCGGAACCAGAACGGTGGTAATTCCCGCCTTCTTTGCCGCCAGCAGTTTTTCCTTCAGTCCTCCGATGGGCAGAACTCTTCCCCGCAGGGTAATTTCTCCTGTCATGGCCACATCCGCCCTTACCGGCGTTTTGGTAATTGCAGAGAGCATGGCGGTCGCCATGGTAATTCCGGCAGATGGACCGTCCTTTGGAACCGCGCCTTCCGGAATATGGATATGAATATCATGCTCCTTGAAAAATTCTTTGTCAATCTGATAATTACCGGCTACCGAGCGGATATAGCTGATTCCCGTCTGCGCAGATTCTTTCATCACATCTCCCAGCTGCCCGGTCAGCAGGAATTCTCCTTTTCCAGGCATAAGATTAACCTCGATCTGCAGGGTATCTCCGCCCACGCTGGTCCAGGCAAGCCCACGGACAATGCCGACCTGAGCTTCTTTATTCATCTTCTGATAATTATATCTGGGCCGTCCTAAAAACGCTTCCAGATTTTCTTCTGTCACCTCTACCTGCGTCTGATGCTCTTCCAAAATCTTCCACGCCGTCTTCCTGCAGATCTGACCAATCTTCCGTTCCAGATTCCGGACACCTGCCTCCTTCGTATAACCGCTGACCAGCGCAAGGAGAGCCCGGTCTGTCACAGCCAACTGTCCCTCCTTAATTCCATTTGCCTCCATCTGCTTCGGAATCAAATGTTCTCTTGCAATATGTTCCTTTTCATTTTCTGTATAACTGGTGATCTCGATCAGTTCCATACGATCCAGAAGCGGACGTGGAATCGTCTGCACATCATTTGCCGTGGCGATAAACAACACCTCGGACAAATCAATCGGTACTTCCACATAGTGATCCACAAACTTATTATTCTGCTCGGAATCCAATACTTCCAGAAGCGCCGAAGAGGTATCTCCCTTATAATCTGAACTGACCTTATCAATCTCGTCCAACAGCATCAGTGGATTTTTCACACCTGCCTGATGAAGTCCCTGAGCAATTCTTCCGGGCATGGCACCCACATAGGTTCTCCTGTGCCCCCGAATCTCCGCCTCATCGCGCACCCCGCCCAGACAGATACGCACATACTTCTTATTCAATGCCTTTGCCACGGAACGGGCGATGGACGTCTTTCCTGTTCCCGGAGGACCGACCAGACAAAGAATCGGACTCTCACCCTTCTTCGTCAAAGTACGTACTGCCAGAAATTCCAGAATGCGCTCCTTCACTTTCTCAAGTCCATAATGCTCTGCTTCCAGAACTTCCTTTGCCTGAATCAGATTTTGGTTATCTCTGGACGTCTTATTCCAGGGAAGCCCCAGAAGCGTTTCAATGTAGCCCCGTGCTACGGCGCTTTCCGAAGGATTATTGCTTACATTCTCGAAACGTTTAATTTCCTCCAGAATCTTTTCCTTTACACCTTTTGGCGCATGGAGCTTTTCCGCTGTCTCACGAAAGCGCTCAATCTCCGACCGGACATTATCCTCACCCAGTTCTTCCTTCAGCACCTTCAACTGCTCCCGCAGGATATATTCCCTTTGATTTTTATCAATGCGCTCTTTGATTCGTTTCTGGAGATCCGCACGAATCTGCATCACTTCGATTTCATTGCTCAATATAACGCCCAGCAGCTCATAACGTTCAGAAATATCTACGGCTTCCAACAGCTTTTGACGCTGCTCATAGCCGATCTGGATGTGAATACAGATCTGATCCACCATCCGCTCCACATCTTCCATTTCCAATATCTGCGCCATAATCTCCCTGCTGATTTTCTGATTCTCGTTTCCATAAGCAGCGAAAATCTCTTTCATACTGCGGAGCATCGCCTCTTTTGCATTCTCAGAAACCGGAATCAGATCATGTTTGTCAAAAGGCACCACCTCAGCTTCCAAAAAGCTGCTGTTGTTTTCAAAGCTGAGCAATTCTGCCCGCTCCTTCCCTTCCACCAGAACTCTCACGATTCCCTTCGGCAACTTTGCTACCTGTTTAATGACAGCGATCGTACCGATTTTATATACGTCAAGCAGGCCCGGATTCTCATTCTCCGGATCCCGCTGTGTCACTAAAAATATTTTCTGGTCCTGAAGCATGGAGGCCTCCACTGCTTTTACGGACTTCTCCCTGCTCACATCAAAATGAACAATCATATCCGGCAATATCGTCGTTCCACGCAGCGCAATCGCCGGCATCACTCTAATCAGGTCACTCATTTGTACTCCTCATCTCTCTTTTGCTTTTGCGTCATTTAAGCCGGCTCCGGCCTGCCCTTTCTTCTGCCCTGCTTACGCCTGGGAACCGGTACAGGCTCCCCATACTCAATCACCGGTGCTTCCTTCTTTTCCACCGTCTCTTTCGTAATCCGGCAGGACTTAATGGTATCATCCGAAGGAGCTTCATACATCAGATCCATAATCGTATCTTCCATGATCGCACGAAGTCCTCTGGCCCCTGTCCGCCTCTCCAGCGCTTTTTTTGCAACACCAATCAAGGCTTCCTGATCAAACTCCAGCTTTACGCCATCCATCTCAAACAATTTACGATACTGATTCACCAAAGAGTTTCTGGGCTCTGTCAGAATCCGGACCAATGCATGCTCATCCAGAGAATCCAGAGAAACCACCACCGGAACACGGCCGATAAACTCCGGAATCATACCGAATTTTACAAAATCCTCCGGCAACACCTGACGCAGCAGCTCACCTACATTCTGGTTCTTATCTTTTCCCAGATCTCCATTGAATCCAATGGTCTTCGTATCCTGACGCCGCTCAATGATCTTATCCAATCCTTCAAACGCACCACCGCAGATAAACAGAATATTCGTAGTGTCAATCTGAAGGAATTCCTGATGAGGATGCTTTCTTCCTCCCTGCGGCGGCACACTGGCAACCGTTCCCTCCAGAATCTTTAAAAGCGCCTGCTGTACTCCTTCACCTGAAACATCTCTGGTGATAGATGCATTTTCCGACTTTCTCGTAATCTTATCAATCTCATCAATATAGATAATACCATGCTGCGCACGATCCATATCATACTCCGCCGCCTGAATCAACTTCAGCAGAATATTCTCCACATCCTCACCGACATAACCCGCTTCCGTTAAAGCCGTAGCATCCGCAATCGCAAACGGCACATTCAACAGCTTCGCCAACGTCTGTGCCAGCAAAGTCTTTCCGGATCCTGTAGGTCCCAGCATCAGAATATTACTCTTCTGCAGCTCCACATCCGATACTTCCTGAGCCAACACCCTTTTATAATGATTATAAACCGCTACAGCCAACACCTTCTTCGCATCATCCTGACCAATCACATACTCATCCAGAAATGCCTTGATTTCCTTCGGCTTCAACAAATTAATCGTATCCGAATCCTCAATCTCCGTCAAAACCTCTTCCTCTATAATCTCAGAACAGATACCAACACACTCGTCACAAATATAAGCCCCATCCGGCCCCGCAATCATCTTCCGTACCTGTTCATCCGTCTTTCCGCAAAAAGAACATCTAACTCTGGGCTCATTCCCCTTACCTGCCATGTTCCATTCCTATCCTTTCTATTTCATAACGCCTAAACAGCTGTTTACACCACCTGACTACAGCTTATCAGCATTCCCATGAAAAAAACCGGGTACAACCTTTACACCTGACTTTTTTATACATACTTAAATCAATATGATGATGTTGTGGTCAAAAGGTATTTTGACCCCTATGATACACGGATTGCTCCGCATTTCATGCTTCCACAATCCTAA
>OLZF01001074.1_pt1 | contig 22702 bp, 6 predicted proteins | sample 1674391 | NCBI WGS metagenome assembly OLZF01 (sample SAMEA103958166, study PRJEB25191) | human gut metagenome | biome: human-associated habitat [ENVO:00009003]; feature: intestine environment [ENVO:2100002]; material: feces | place: Germany | collected 2013/2015
TATAAATTCCCTTATGAAGATTACTCCCTATATAAAAGTTTCCACTCTGTTTTTTTTTGACTACAATTGATTTTCCCGACATATCAAACAGTGTAACTATGTCAGCCCGATAATCATTTTTCAATTGTACTCTAATTCTTCCCTCATCAGGGGTTAATGTGAAAAAAGAATTATCCTGATTTAATTGTGCAACACCGACTCCACTTGATTTTTCCAGAACAATGCTAACCGTTTGTTCTCCTGTCAAGTTTTGAGGTATTTCAGGAGTATCCATTGCAATGCCATTGAGTTTAAACTCTTTGATCCGGTTCCCTTCGCCTTCCAATTTAACGTTAAGTATCATGTTCCCATAGTTCAACCTGGTAAGTTCCAATGAATTGACTTCTTCAGGTAAAAATGGTTCGAAACGTAATTTTTCGTCCTCAAAACGCATACCTACAAGACCATACCAAACCATACGCAATAATCCGGTTGCCGACCAAGTCTGATGTTGAAGTCCCCCCCAATGGCTACCGGTCTGCCATCCTCCATCAGGATGTCCGTCTTTCGGATCATAAATTTCCCAAAAATCATTCCCACCTTTATTTAAACCAAGATCTACTAAATTAAACAGTTCGAATGTAAATCTTTCATAATCACCGGTTCTGGTACAAGCATCCGCATAGAAAGCATTTACAAATGGCCAAATCATCATATTATGGCGTCCCGGCTTCTCATCGCTGAATCGTTTGAAATGCGGATAAATAGAAGGCAGGCCAAATTTAGTAACCTGCATTTGGGATATTATTTTCTCTGCCTCCGCCGGTGATACAATGTCAAACAATATTGCAAACGAATTACCCAAACCTTCTTGGAATGAATGCAGATCTCCATTCTGATCGATCAGATAATTAAATTTACCGGTTTCTCTGTCAAAGAGATGGGTACGTATGTTAGTTTTTAAGTTTTCAGCCTTCTTCTCCATTTCAGTAGCAGTCTCTTCTTCTCCCAAAATAGTTGCGATATGTGCCAATAAACGATACGCCTCATAATAAATACAATTCGTACTTAAACATTTTATTTTATTATGTGCCGGATGACTGACAACTGCTCCCCCCTTAGAATCACCGGACCATACAGGCTCTTCATATCCGGCAATACCATCATTAAATACAGAAGGACCTGTAAACAGCCCGTATTGAGAATCATATACAGGGTTATTATCACGCTTCATTTCCTCCAACTGATGAATGGTGTTTACCCCACTCTTCAATATCTGGTTCAAAAACTCTTTATCGCCAGTCATCTGATAGTACATATAAGCACCTTTTACCCAAATTATCTTATCCCAATATTCTGCACCGATGTACTCTTGTTCGTTATCTTCCAATAAATGCAATAATGAATTCTTCGAGATTTCCGGCTGTAACAACGGAAAACCGTTCCATACATTAATAGACAGATCGCGTGTCCAGTTTCCATCATAACGGGCTCCCGCATTCAGAATACCATTTTGAGTCGTATTGATATTCACTGTCCATAAAGCTAATTCATAGGCAGCTTTCAGATCCGCATTATTAGATATGATTTCCGGTTGAACAGCCGGTTTTCCATAAACCTCGAATTCACGGATACGCGCCAATCCTTTTTGATACTCCGAAGGAATTTCCAATTTCAGGAAACGGCTGGCAAAAGGTTCTGCCGGTACACCTTCTTTACGCACCTGCATCGCTTCAAACGTTCCATCGAAAACCAATTTCCAATCTTCATCCGTACCGGCAAAGCTGCATGCATATACTTTATATCCTGTCAACCATTCTTCACTATCGATCAACGCGAACTTATTGATTTCATATTCCTGCTCCAGGTCGATCACAACCCAGCCATCCGTACCTTCTTTTTTTCCGAAAGCCCAAGGATTATTAGCATCTTCTCCATCGACAGCATCTGTATTTCCATCGATAATATTAGCCGGTGTTTCCCGATTACTCCAACTATTATGATAATCGACTATCGTTTTCCCTGTACTGACTATTTCTTCATTCAGTGGCCGGACATATGATCCGTAAATGTCTACACCATAAATACGTACATAAGAATCCCTGGTATCTTTTACCGGTACAAACTTAATATAACGCGCTTCTACCGGAGTAATCCGTTTCACTTTTGTATCCAGATCACCAACATTAGTCTCATGAATAATTTCTGTCCAATCAGCCTCTGCTGTTCCGGTAGTACTAACATATACTTTATATTCCGGAAGATTATAGACATCACTTCCCGTCTCTAAAATTCTTCCATCGCGAAAGCCAAATTTATTGATAGAATAAATAGCAGGTAAAGAGAATATTACCCAAGGATCATCACCTTTATACGCCCATTTATTACTCTTATTATTGTTTATTTCATCCTTATTTAACAACAATTTATAAGCATTCTCCGAATCACTTGCTTTCCCACTGCACGAATAAATATTCACGATTCTTTTTCCACGACCATCCAGAGCTGAAACAGAAATCAAATCGTCCGGTGTCACAATCATAGTCATTTTTCTGGTATCGATCGTAATCTTGAACGATCCTTCGTCATTCATGATAAATTTATAATCATCATTAGTTACACGAGAATTTTCGACATGCCGGATTTTATGTTCTTTTCCGATCACAACAGCTTCATTCGCCACTTCGGCATTCAAACAGTCAATCCATATATCATTCGGATTGGTTTTCAGCAAAAATTTAAAATCATTGCGTTTCATTTTTCCGGTCCATGTAAAAATACCGTTACCCTCATCATCCATCAAATAAGCTTTTTCAGCAGTCCAGCCACAGTCAAAAGCAGCACCTACCACATAAATTTTAGAAAACTCTTCAGCTTTAGCTATCAGAGTAAACAGGCATAAAAATAAAGTTAATAGTTTTCTCATAACATGTTTTTTTGGGGTTCATAATTTAAGATATAACACACTATTTTTAATTTACTCATCCGATGCCAATATCACTTTACAATAAATTTTCCATTTATCTTTTTATCATTAACACACATGTGGACAACATACATTCCTTGTGTTAAACCTGTAGTAGGAATACGATCCGTATTGTAAAGATTGGCCTTTAATACTCCCGAAGTATTGTACACATCGGCCTTGGCAACAATGCCAAAACTGATGTTCACAGACTCACCTGCTTCCACTACAGTAGGAAGTAAGTAAGTCTTATCAACGAAAATATCCGATTGGAGACCTGTAGGCTTCTTTATCACTACTTCTTCTTTCAATAGCAATTCATCTGCAGAAAAGCCTACGCTTATATCATAACTACCTTCGTCTACAACGAAAGAAGCTTGATCCACATCATAGTAAGAAAAAGCATCCTCCGATAAAGAGAATTCTACTTTCTGCGATTCACCCGGTTTCAAGTATACCTTTTTGAAAGCCTTTAACTCCTTCAAAGGACGTTCTACCTTACTCTCCCCTTTTTTACCTACATATAATTGCACCACTTGTGCGCCGGCAACATCCCCTGTATTTTTTAGTTCACATATTACTTTCAAAATAGCATCGGCACCTATTGCAGGCTCTACAGTCATCTGTGACAGATTAAATGTCGTATAGGAGAGCCCATACCCAAAAGGATATTGTACCGTTTTTCCGGATTTATCATACCCGCGATACCCCATAAATATACCCTCGGTAAACTCTACATGTTTGTCATTATCCGAATCATAATAGCTATTATAAGTCGGATTATCAGCCCAGCGCTTTTCAAATGTCACAGGTAATTTTCCTGACGGATTTATGTCACCGAATAAAATCTCTCCCAAAGCCGTTCCACCTTCCTGCCCAGGATACCATGCCCATAACAACCCATCCAAATGCCGTATCCAAGATTGCATTTCCACATTACCACCGGCAGTAACCACACCGACAATAGGAGTGGTAGTCTTCGATATGACTTTCGTGATCAACTCTTTTTGTTTAGAAGGTAAAGCAAAAGTACGATCCCCGCCTTCTGCTTCACTGCCAGAGTCATGTCCAAAACATGCAATTACCACGTCTACATCATTCAAACTTGCTTGAAAGTAATCATCTGCGCCCACTTTCGTCCAATAAAAATCAATAATAGCGGCACCCGTCCCCTGATAATATTCTATTTTGACTGCATAAGTTTTGCCTGCAGACAACCTCATCTCGTAAGTCTTATATCTTTCTTGACCGGGATTCCAATCATCAATAACCTTTTTATCATCAATATATAACCGAAAACCATCATCACCACCAAGATGGAAAACATATTCTCCGTCTTCCATTGGTCGCAATTCTGCTGTCCAACGTACACTATAATTAGAAGTACCAATTCCCTCGACTCCCGTACCGTTCTGGAAATTAAAGTTTATATTGGCATCCACTTTCGTAGCAATCGGAGCACCTGACAAATCAGTATTATTGAAGTACTCTCCGTTAAAACCGTGTTCATCAGAACCGGATGCCACATATACATCATCATCCAAATGATCATATTCATCTATATATTTCACCTCAACACCTTTCTGTACACCGACTGCTTTAATACCTTCATAAAAACTCACGTAATGGATAGGTGTAACTCGCCCGCTACCACCTCCGGTGAGATAACGCAAAGCATTCTGACCGACAACGGCTACCTTTTTTATTTTATCTGCTTTTAAGGGCAAAAGGTTCTCTTCGTTTTTTAAAAGGACCATACCTTCACGGGCCACATCCAAAGCTGTCTTTACAGAAGCCGGATTATCTTCGGGAATACTGGAATCCAGTTGTTCATTATCCATAAATCCGAATTTTATCATCGTTTGAAGTATATGTTGTACTTTTTCATCAATCACATTCATATCCAAATCACCCCGGTTGATGAAATAGCGCAAACTGTCAGGATTCATTTTCTCACCACCTGCCATTTCCAGATCCAATCCGCCCTGAGCAGCAGGTAAGCAATAATGAGTAGATCCCCAATCGGACATCAGAATACCGTCAAATCCCCATTGATCACGCAATACGGTACGAAGCAACCAAGGGTGATGCGTAGTCCACGTACCGTTCAAAAGATTATAACTACTCATCACACTTCCTACTTTGGCTTCCTGCACCGCAGCTTTAAAAGCAGGAAAATATATTTCATTTAATGTCCGCTCATCAATATCCGAACTTATATAGTTCCGGTCATATTCTTGAAAGTTAGCCGTAAAATGTTTGATAACAGCCATTACCCCATTTGCCTGTAGCCCATTGATATATCCTACTGCCGTACGGGAGGTCAGGTACGGATCTTCACCCATATATTCAAAATTACGTCCACACATAGGAGCACGATGAATATTAACTGCCGGTCCCAACAATATATTCACCCCTCGTGAACGGCAATCAAGCGCCAAAGCCTCTCCATATGAATGCGCCAAATCCTCATTCCAAGTAGATGCCAAACAAATACCACAAGGATAAGCCGTCGAATTTCCCCAAGTACCTACTCCTTGAGGGCCATCAGACATCTTCATTTGAGGAATGCCCAGACGGGGAATAGCTTTCGTATACATCCAGTCAACACCACCTACATACGATAATTTTTCACCTTTTGTCATCAAACGGACTAATTCGGAAGCACGCTCCCGCGGATCTGTAGAAGGTGTTGACGGTACTTCCGGAGCTACAGCAGGACCACCCGTCGGTTCACCGAAAACCTGTAAATTAGCCAATTGCACCCGGTCACCGGCATGTACGCTCGAAACTTCCAACAGAAAAGCAGTGAACTCCTTTTCCGAATCTATCTGAAATTTCATAGTGGTGTATCGCCCAGGAAAATTAAAATCTCTCCGTTCATCTAATTCAATCCATCCTTCTTCTGGATTATAACCACTTAAACTCCATAATTTAGGATCACGCTCAGAAGCATCATTGGCAGACGTCACCGTATAAGAATTAAAACGATAAGCTTTATCCAACACACACTGCACATAAAAACTCGTACCCAATGCACAATATTTTGTTGTCAATTGTTTATCAAACAATTGCATAATCCCTTCATTTGTCCCCCCTTCCGGATAACCGGAAATCTGCTTTTCCAAATTCAGCCCTTCTGTCACATCTGCAGGGAAATAAGGTTTCTTACCCGCTGTATCAAAAGCGTAACCAAACAATTGCCATTCAGCAATCCGTATGTTATCAGTTCCGGTAGCTGTAAGTCGATAATAACGCGCACTATAGGTGCTGCTTGTTACAACACGGTTGTATGTAAACAGTGCCATATCTCCCATCCCTATCATCCGAGTAGAGGCAGGCCTAAACTGTCTCCATGTCTGACCGTCCTTTGAATATTCTACTTTCCATTTAGTTACGTCCACCCCTCTACCAGCATAGAGCAGCATACCCGTAAGTACCTTATCTTCTTTACAATCTACCGTTATTGTTGTTTCAGTAATTCCCGATACTTCATAAAAAGTATTTTCATTATTATCTGTCAGAAAAGCCAAAGTAGCATTTGAATGCTCTGCCATAATCTCAGCCTCATCCGTAAAATCATACGGAAAAGCAACTGTAACTTTACGAGGCTTCTCTATTTTCACAGAGGTAGCATGAATTTCAAATTTATCAATATTGGGGCCATTTTCAAATTCGGTACCCATTTTTATGACATTAGTACCGGCATCCAAATAGATATATGCAGAAGAAACCGATGTAGGAGGTGCATTCCAATCTGGAGAGTCGCTTGTACGTAAAACGATTCGTTCATAATCATTTACTTTAATATAAAAAGGACGAGCTGTACCTGTAGTAAATGCTTTTAACTCATACGTCCCGGCTTGGTCCACTTCTATATTCTCATACAAATAATAGGAATCGGAATTTATATGAAAATCATGAACATACTTATTTCCGGAAAAACCGGAAACTTGTTCAACTTTTAGCTCACCAAATAATTTTGCATCTTCGGCCTCCAAGATAATAGGAAGTTGTGCCGCCTGGGTTGCAATCCCCCAAAACAACACCGATAAAAGAGGAATTCTCTGTAATAATGTATTCATAATATTACAATATTAAATAAAAGATCCGGACGGATGGCCACATCCACCCGGATCTAATAAAAGTATCAAACATGTAAGTTAGTTAGTCCGTCACAATTACCTTGGTTCTATTTACAAGGTACAGACCGGGAGCGATTCCTGTTATCGAATTACGTCCTTCATTCAGCATAACAGAACGTACCAGACGGCCGTCAATAGCATAAATATTTATTTGAACCGCTTGTGAAGCAATCATTTCGATACCACCACTTATAGAATAAACAGCAATATTTTCTAAAGTTTTTTCGGTAACCATACCTACCGGGTCATCTTTAGTCCTAAACACAGGATAACCCTCATTTTCTGCTATTTTCCAAATTTTGTCAAAATCCCATCCAAGCGTTTCTTTATAGAATTCTAAAGATTTAGCATCGGCATCATCGAAAAGATCCGTCCCATTACGGTCATCCGTACTTTCCCAACCACCACCGACTGAAACTGTAGTACCAATAGAATAATTGTTAATAAAATGAGCCATCGATGCTCTATTTCCCCAATTTCCAATGCGGAAACGATGCCCGCCTGCAATAGAGGTTGCCAAATTCAAGCAATTCTGAATTGTAATCTCACCGTCACGGTCTATTAATCCGAGTATAGCACCTACATGACCGAACTGGCTCGTAATAGTTCCATCAAAATAACAGTTGCTAATAGTCGCACCACCATCAAAGGAAGCAGCAGAGATACCACCGGCCTGATGAGTCCTTGCTTTAATTGTACATTGAGCTGCGTAACAGTTTTCGATTATCACACCAGCCGAAACACGGGCAGCAATTGCCGAAACACGGTCTCCTCCTTCAATGTTACTGTTGCTGACATAGCAGCGTTCTATCTTTCCTCCATCTGCAATACCCACCAATGCACCTGTATTATCACCACCGACAATAGCAACACCGGTCATACCGAGATTCTTAATCACAGCACCGTCCATTCTTTTGAATAATCCCATCGTTCCGACATTCGAATCATTAAAATTCCACCCTTTTATTATATAGCCGTTACCGTCAAATGTACCTGTAAACGGATTCTCTTCAGAACATAAACCATTAAAAGTAGTATTTGCCAAATCAATGTCATTTGTCAATACATAATCACGGGTAGGGAAATTATCGATAGTCAACAAATCGTCCGCTGTCGTTATTTCAACAACTCCCTCCGCAGGAATCACTTTACAAATATAGGTTACCGGAGTAATTTCAAACCGATCGTCAATCCCTTTCACTGTTTCCATTGCTACAACAGATGAGCCGATAGCAACAGGAGTCAACGTTTGTTCTTCAATAGTAACAACTTTCGTATTATCCGACAATAATGACAGTGTGAGACCATTCGTTGAAATAAACTGTGGTAAGACATAACTATCCATTGAGAGATATAATCTTTCTGTAATCTGAGCCGGCTGAACTTCTATCCCGACATAAAGCCCTGTCTGAATTTTACTCTCTCTCTCTAACTGCCATTTCAAAACAGGATAAGACTCACCATCCAATGGAATAATCCACGTGCTTTCCATATCCCATTTTAATGTCTCGGCATAGAAAGAAGCAGTTCGAGCCTGTTGCAAGGAAATGTCAGCTCCATCCTGCCCGATTACATCTTCACTGATAATCGTAACAGCTTCTACCACATTCTTACCAATGCGGGTAGAAAGCAAAGAATAACTATTCTCCACTTTTATTCCTCCATCTCCTACAACCCGTTTGGGAGAATCGGCACCTAATATATAAGAAGCCAGATTCACACTGTTCTTCACAGAATTACCGGTTTCATCTCCACCATTTTTCAAACCTACAATACCGCCTGTCCTATTCCAGTTGCCCACAACGACACCGGAAAAATAACTTTTATCAATAGTAGCGTTGTTTATAGATCCAACCAAACCACCAGCCTGCCAGCCTGTAGTTTGTACATATGCTGTTGAATAACAATTGCTCATTAAAGCTCCGGAATTCAACTGACCAACTAACGCTCCAACATGATCTTTGCCAACAATACGGCTATTACCGACATAACATCCATCAATATTACCACCATTCATTTCGCCGATAAAACTACCGATGTGCTTGTTTTCTTTAGTACCGATCACAGAATTTTCAATACCCAAATTTTTTATCTCAGCACCGATAGTCGACAGGAATAAGCCTAATTTCCCTTCTCCGGCACGTTGAATATTCAGATTCTTTATAATATGTCCGTCACCATCCAGTTTTCCTGAGAAGTTTTCAATACCATTAAATGAAACATTTGCAAAGTCCAGATCGGCTGTCAATTTGAAACTGCCATCTGTTGCAGCAGTTATTCTTGAAATAAAATCTTCTGCCGTAGCAACCGGTATGATGTCCGGTATAATGGAAATACTAATCTCCGCAGCTTTAAAACCAGACACAGAAACAGATACGGTAACAGTTTCCAGATCGGTTATCTCAACGTCTTCTGTTACAGATATAATACTTCCATCCAGCTTCACTTTACTATTTGCACATGAATATGATAAAATACCTCCATGTCCGGAAGCATAATATTGGCTCAGATCGATGCTACTTCCCTTTCTTAAAGACAAAACTGGTATAGACTGACTCAAATAAATCAGAGAAGTAGTCGTTTCAGCCTCCTTCTGCCATGCCAAAACCGGATAAAGTCCGTCTATCCATTTCCAAGAACCATCATCAAAATTCCACTTCAAATCTTCCGAATAAAATACTTCTTGTTTAACCCTCTCAGCAGTAACATCAATTCCTTTCTGGGCATCATTACCATTTGGTGCAGGCAACGTATTCAAAGCATAATTATTATTCAATACAGATTTATCGTCACGTGTACTGGCTATACGATAAATCTGATCACATTGCAACTGAGCGGCCAAATTGACACAATTTTCAATTGTAAGTACGTCATCACTATCCTGTAACCCCAAAATTCCTCCAATACGCTGATTTACAACTTCTACCCGTCCGGAAAAATAAGAATTCCGAATACTTCCGGCCCCTGCAGCAGATGTACCGACAAGACCACCGGCCTGGAACTCGCGAGAATAAACATTGGCAGCTGCATAACAATTATTAATCTGGCTACCCACTCCTTCATTACCTTCCATCTGTCCGATCAAAGCACCGACATGATCACGACCTGATATACTGCTATTAGCAACATAACAATTCTCGATAACTGCACCATGGCTCTGTCCAGCCAAAGCACCAATATTACTATTACCTAAAATAGAAGCTCTTTCGATACCTAAATTCTTGATAGTAGCGCCCCTAAGGTGCCTGAACAGGCCAAGTTCTCCGGAATCACTCTTATCGATAGTCAATCCGTAAATAATATGTCCTTGTCCATCTAATGTACCGTAATAGCTATCTAATACACATTCGTCCAACACCACTCCGGTAAGATCAATATCAGCAGTCAACACATAATTAATATCCGGATCCATTTTCAATAAATCACGAACATCCGAAATTTCATCAACCAATACTTCACTTCCCGGTTCTTTAGCTACTATCTGCAAAGCATTGATATAATAAAATTTATTTTTATGATTGTTATTTTCACCAGGACTGACAGTCAGCCTGATTTCTCCGTTTGCAGTAGGACGTACGCCTTTAATAGTAACGGTTTCCGTTCCGTTTCCGGCAGTGTTCAGATAACCGATTCGGGTATTCTCCCCTGTTAATGTGTAGGTAGTTTCCCGATTATCGGTAGCTCCTTTACGAGAACCGAAAATACAGAAATCATACACAAGATTTTTATTTAAATGAAAAAATATAAATCCACCGGTAGGCTGCTGAGGCTTGTTTTCAAAATTCCCTTCGGCGTATCCCCACCAGCAACTTTTGGCTACATCTGCAGGCATATCAAGCACGGTAGTCGTTTGTTGGACCCCTTCTCCATTAGTTCCGTTAAATTCATCGTCCAATATCGTTACGATCTGGGTATCATTTCCATCCATATCTTTTAAACCGAAAACAGATTTACTGGAAGAAGAAATATTATTCCACAATGCAGATTCGCTGACTGATCCAAAATTCACATTAACCGGTTTTACAGGCACCACTGTATTATCGCCCTCATAACCTATATTCTCTAATGATGTCACCTTATCAGGTGATTCTACAGCCGCATGAGCAGCCTGTTGAGCAACCATAGCCACAACATCGTTTACAGCCGAGGGCTTATAAGTTTTCCCCACAGCACTCTGTCCGGTTATAATTTCAAGCCATGTACAGGCCGCAGTATAACGTCCCATCCCGTAATCAAGATGATATCCGTCACGATTGAAGTTATCCCCTATAAAACTTGTACGACCATTCTGAATAGCCGTACCGGAAGGAACTATAAAACTAATTTCACTATGATTCTTTTTTGCCTGATTTACAGCATCCACGATTGCCTGGTACATCGTCTGCTGATTATTACCATAGTTAGCAAACCCACCATGAGTAGAATTCTTTGCATAAGCCCATGTCTGATGTAATCCGAATTTCACATTATTATTAGTAACAATCCCTTTCACATAATCCAGTAAATTGCCTAAATAAGGTTCATACGTTTCTGGTCTTCCCGAATCTTGACTTACTTGTTGAAAGGTTATATAATCCCATGGTTCATCTTTCACACACGCTTCGAGGGTTCTATTGGTATTATTCGTTTTTTTTCCATCAACTACCTTCCGATACTCAAAAGCCGCATCATTATTAACAACCACATTCCAATGGGATTCTAACCCTTGGCCACCCCGATAAGCATTCCCGATAATCAAGTTATCACCACCTTCAAGAGCCAGTTCATATAGATACTGTTCGATAGCGTCCTCCGAAAAGCTATTACCAATAGCTAAAATACGTATATCTTTCCCCTGACCGGGTAAAGATAAAACTAACATAAATAAAAAAAAGAGTAATTTTCTCATTTTCCGATTCGATTTAATTAATAAATAGGATTAACAAATATTTATCTACATAGCATAACTTTATAGGTAGCCATCCGAGGAATGTTCTCTGTTTCCACCCCGACCAGATACACTCCATCAGTATAATTCATCCCAATCGTAAGCTTGCCTTCCGATTGATAGTCAGCCAATATGTAACCACCCACATTCATCACTTTTATTACCGCTTTACCCGGAGTACATACGGCAATCTCACCATTGGAAATAGCCGGATAAACAGAAATTCCGGGAATATCAGTCACCGGAATAATGCTAACTTCACCGAATTTTTCTAACTTCAGAAGTGCACCGTCCGATTTATCAGAATAAATATATGAACCTTCCGTATGGTTATCAAAATTGAAATATTTAGATATTTGCCACATTCCACGCATTTTAAATGTACAATCATCCTGTGTCTCCAACTGTATCCACCCGTCTTTATTATCGGTTACCATACCAATACCACACCTCCAACCGCCTTCACCTTTATTCATATATTTACTACCAACTCGAAGATTATAAAAAGAAGTAAAACCGTCTACTTTAGAAAAAGTGAACACGAAAGTTTCATTGTTGCGATCTAAAGGATTAATACAGAATTCTCCTTCATAATTACTGCCAATATCGTGTTTCCACTGTAAGTACAATCCGGAAGCAATATCCTTTATATAATATTTTTGGTCTGAAAGTAAATTATCACAGGCTTCTCCTATCGGAGTAACAATAGCAGACGCTTCAATTCCCAGCTCGGCAACAGCAGTCCACGCCTTATTATTTATTTCGGATTTAGCTATCAATTTAAAATAACGTGCAGATGGATTAGAAATGATCTTTACATGCTGAGGATCGGGCGTATCGGAAAATAGCCCTGTAGCAGATGGAGATCCCCATACAACCGGACTATTACTAAAATAAATTTCATATTCTTTTATACGGCCGTTAGAACCGTCCTTCCTTCCCTGATAGACGAACTCATCCACTCGGTAAGTCTGTCCCATATCTACCACAATCTCATGAGGATGTGCCGGCTCACTGTTCCCATATTGGGTATGCCAGATCGTAGATTCATCACCGTCAATCGCATTCTCAACTTTTTCACTTCCTCCTTACTGGCTGGAACAACCAACGATTTTCCACAAGGACTTATCAACAAAAAGATTAATATCCATAGAAGTCAACATACTCTCAAAATATCCAACCCGATTGCAATAAGCTCTGATTGTTCCACCCTGAGCCATATTTACTGGTTCTTTGTACTGTTGGAATTCCGTATCATCTACACTATAATAAATAGTGGCACCTTCGGTTGTTGTTGACAAAACAACATTTCCTTTAGTATCTTTCTCTATTTTTACAGGAGAACAAACCGGACTCGAGATTCTGCCCTGCTCCGAGAGCCGGTCATTACTACTCTTCTCGGTTATAGGAGAAATTATAAAATTGAAAATAGTATTCTCGGCTTTCAATTCATACATTTCTCTCACATCCGGTCCACAACTGGCATTTCCCAGTGCACGATTCCGGGCATCCAGACAAACGACGGTATTCTTTCTGAAACTCATCTGATAAGGATGTTTCACTCGATTGTCACGATTGACATACATATCGCTTGCACGCCAGTGAGCTACTGAAACAGACATCTTCTCCGGAGCGATAAACAAGGCACCCGTACCGGCAGTATCCGTAATACCCATCCAGCGAACCTCCTCCTTATTGCCCATCTCCTGTGGTAAAACATAGCCGGTCCATTGTTCGGCAACAGTACTGTTGTATACACCTTCAAAGCAAGCTTCCTTACGGTCCGCATAACTATCCCATGGACCACGTCCAAACCATGTAAAGTTCTCAAAACCTTCAGGCATCTCCAATACATAACCGATTTTGGGGAGAATGACATTTTTTATAGCCGGGTCGATCACCGAGCTGACGAAAATAGTACCGTCATCCATTACTTTAAAGGAAAACTGGGTCGTAAAAGAATAAGGGAGTGTAGCAGTATACACATTTGTAACGCTCAAATCAACCAAATTTTTGGACACAGACTCTTTCACATCCCATGTGCCGGCCTTCACCTTCAAATTTCTCAAACCCATATTATCCCAATCTGCAGAATGGGTCTTATCATTATCAGTAGGTATGCGAAATACATTCAATTTCAGAGGCTCACAAATGATTGACTTACCATTCAAAACATAACTTTCCAAGGTACCTTCAGTTACGGAAAAGATTGCTTTAAAACAGGAACCCGTCACCGTTATGGCCTTCGCTGTCCGTTCTACGGTCAGATTTCCTTTCTCTGGCACACGGTAAGGAGATTTCCGGGCATTTCTTAATTGAATCTGTTCGGAAGCAACCTCATAGCCCGCTTCTGCCCACCAAGTAGCTGATTTTTGAGTGGCACTGAAACGGATAAAATAGTCGGCATCCTCCCTTATATCCACGGGAAGAGCATCGATAACCACTTCCATCGTTCCACCGGCAGGAATGGCCATATCACCGATTGTTCCCGTTTTAATCACTTTGCCATCTTCCAAGACCGAATAAGCAATATTCAAATAATCGATAGAGCTAAAAGCCAACTTATTTTTCAAGACAAAAGTCTTATTGTCTTCCTTTAATGAGAAGTCAACAGGCTGATAAATCTTCTTCGTATTATATGATTTCGCAGAAATCGAATAATCTGAAAAAACAACCCCGTTTGTGCAGAAATTACCGTCATTCGGTTTGTCACCAAAATCTCCACCATAGGCCCAATAGCTTTCCCCAATTTTACCCGGAACATCCATTTTCAAACCCTGATCTTTCCAGTCCCAGATAAACTCACCTGTCAAGGCCGGATAATGCTCATACAAATCAAACAAATCACGGACATTGCCCATAGAATTTCCCATAGCGTGACTACTTTCACACTGAATATGCGGCCGGGGAGTCTGACCACTCTTATATTGATTCTCCCGCTCTACACCTATATTCTTTATATGGTCATAATCGGCATACATCGTACTGGTTACATCACTCCACTGACTATTACCCTCGTAATGAGTCAAACGAGTATTATCCAAGCTCTTAATCGCCTTTTCCACAGATTCGAAATTTGTACCGTTTCCGGATTCATTGCCATAGGACCACATAAAAATAGAGACATGATTCCGTAACCATTTCACATGGTTCTCGGAACGTTCGACCATCGGTTTCTTAAACTGTTCCACATGGGAAAGACCCATATTACCATGGCACTCCACATTGGCCTCCGCCAATACATAAATTCCATATTTATCGCACAACTCATAAAAATATGGATTATTAGGATAATGGGAAGTGCGGACTGCATTGATATTCAGCCTCTTCATCAGACGAATATCATTTTCCATTTCTTCCCTGGAGACCGTACGACCATTGATCTCACTATGGTCATGCCGGTTCACACCATGAAATACCATCCGCTGCCCGTTGATCAATAAAGCACCGTCTTTACGGATACCGACTTCGCGGAATCCCACTTTACCGCCACGGATATCGACTGTCTTGGTACCGTCCTTCAACGTCAAAACCAAATCGTACAAATAAGGAGTCTCGGCATTCCACTTTTTCGGGTTGGTTACATCCATATATAATACATACTTGTGGATTGAAGAAACCGGCTTGATCATCTCCGCCACAATCTGGCCCTTATCCATAATTCTGACGTCCAACTTTCCTTGAGACAATTCAGGACCGCTCAAATCTATTTCAACACGTGCCCTTGCATCCATATATGTATCATCCAAATCCGTTGTGAAAAAATAATCGCGAATCTGAGTCTTAGGTGCTGACCATAGGAAGACATCGCGGTGGATACCTGTGAAACGCCAATAGTCCTGACATTCCAAAAAAGAGCCACTGGTAAAACGATATACTTGTGCAGCAATCACATTTTTCCCTGACTGAAGATAAGGGGTGATATCAAATTCAGAAGGAAGATAAGAGTCTTCCGAATAACCCACATACTGGCCGTTAACCCACAAATAATATCCATGTCCGACACCATTGAAACGAACATAGACAGTCCTCTCACTCCAACCGGAAGGTAAAACAAACTCACGGCGATAGCTACCCACAGGATTCTTCATAAGGTTGTTATAAGTCCAATCAGAAGGACGGTCGGACATCACACTATAAGTTACAGGATCGTAAGTAAAAGGATAACCAGTATTGACATAGAGAGGTTTGTCCCAAGGCTTATTATGACGAATCCCGTACATCTGCCACACAGAAGGAACCTCTATGTCATCCCACCCACTTACATCATAGGAAGGAACGTAAAAATCAATAGGTTTTTGGGAAGGATCCGGAACCCATTTAAACTTCCAGACTCCGTTCAATGACAGGAAATAGGGAGACGCTTCCATTAAATTATTCTCTATGTCCGATTCACTGCCATAAGGAATAGAAAGCGTATGCGCTACTTCCCTGTTTACTTGGGTCACGGTCACATCGTCCCACTCTTTACCTGTTTGAGCCATAAGGGGAAGAGAAAATAAAAGCATTACTCCCATCACCATACCCATAAAATGTTTTTTCATGATATTTGATTTACAACTATGATTAACATAATAGAATGCCGTAATTTTATTTTATAAATTTCCGGGAAATAGTCCGGTTAGAGAGTTGTATCCGTACAATGTACATACCCCCATTCAGATTTGCCATCGGGATATAAGACACACCTGATTGTATTTTCTCATCATGTATTAACATTCCGGTAAGATCACAGACTTGCACTTGTGCGGTTTCGGGCACATCTATATATAATCTATTATTTATTACGCGAATATCTACAAAAGCCTCAATAGCTGTTTCGGATTCAATGCCCACGCTCAAATCTACAAACAATTGCCACTCAGACAACTGCAGCATACCCTCTCCATGATTCTCTGTCACTCGCAAACGAAAATCAGAATAGGACTGTCCTTCTTGGTTGCAAGTGTAGTATTGAGTAATCTGACGATCGCTGAACGACTGGTTCGAACGAGAATCGATAGTCACCCAGTCCACCCCATCATTTGAAGCTTCTAAAACCCAACTTCTCGGATCACGTCCTTCATTATCATTTCCGGAAGTCAAACTATACATATTCACTTTTACAGGCTCTGGTACTTCACAACAAATCCACGCAGACAGAGAAGAGAACGGACCACAATATTTGGAATCCACATCTTTATCAATCAACTTATCAGCTGTCTCTTCTGGGTTTTCACTCTCATATTGAGGCGTTATCGTAGCTACCGAAGTTAAATCGTCAGCAAGAATTCCATTACCATACAATTCAAATTCGGCTATTTTAGCCTCATTACCTTCACCGGAGACAGTCTCAATCGTCAAACGAAAACATTGCCCGGAAACCACACGAGGACAAGAGACATAAACACGTTCATTCCTTTTCGTAAATGCCACTTCCCCTCTGAATGCTCTCTTGAACCGAGCATCTCCTTCATTTTTGTATTCAACTTTAATCATGACGGGATCTTTATCCGGTTCATCAGCAGATACGATTGAAAAACTTTTCAATTTAACTTCTATAGACGATTTATATTCGATCCACGGTGCAACATCACCACCAAACGTATAAAACGTATTCCCATCATTATCCGTCAGTCTTTTCAATGTCTCCGAGTTGATGGCCTCATTCAATGAAGAAGTCAGTTCGCCACCATTTGCAGTAATGTCATTATAAAAGGTCTGAGACACATATCTCCCCGTCAACTGCCATTCAGCTAAACGGGTATCAGATGCCCCATTATTTTCTGTGACATGTAGCTTGAAATAAGTATATTCAGAATCTATTGTAGAAGGAGAGGTGGTGAACGAATATGTATAAGTAGCTCCTCTATAAGGGAACAACTGTCCGGTTCTCTGATCCATTTTGATCCATGTGTTACCATCTTTAGAAGCATATAGAATCCATGACTTAGGGTCACTCTCCGGAGTATCTGCAGTAGTGATACTATAAAATAAAGGAGTATAGGCAGCTTCTGCCTCATATTCGACCCAGAAATCTGAAGCGTTTGTCCGATATGTAGAAATCACATCCTTATCAATCAGTTTCTCAATGCCATCGGAATACTGTGCAGAAATCATACCCCCATCTGTAGTAATACAATTATCAGCTAAAGCCGTACCAAACAGTTGCCATTCTGCCAATTGAAAACGATCACCATTACCTTGCCTATCTGAAACAAATAAACGGAAATACGTATAAGCCTCCACTACAGAAGTATCATATTGTTTTTTCTGATAGCGTGTCTCAAACGTCTGATTATTTTGAGTATCCACATCAATCCACCTTTTCCCATCCTCGGAAGCTTGCAATTTCCAAGATTTGGGGTCTCCTTCTTGTGTTCCTTCTGCTGCTACCAACAGATACCCCTTCAGAACCACCGGATAAGGCGACTGATACTGAATCCAAGCATCTCCGGAAACTGTACCGACAAGTGCAGTAGTTACTTGATTATCAATTACAGCACCAACACCCGGTAACTTGGTACTAACTTCTACGGAGGTGGTAAGCGTACCTCCATTATCAGTAATATCTTGCGAAGTATATCCTTCTTGCTTAAATTGGAAATTATCGAGCTGCAATTTAGCTGCACCCGTTCCTCTGGTATATTTCAAATAAATATTACGCATCCCATCCAAAGGCTTCAACAATTCCAACGAAACAGTCTGCCACTCCTGCTCATTAGGTAAGGTAACCGTACCCAACAATTCGCCATCCGGACTATCCAAATAAACTTCGATTTTACTATTCGGTCTTTGAGGTAAAACCCTAAATTCAAGGCTCTTGGCATAATAAGGTCCGAAATCAACATTATGATATCCCGTATACGCAGCCGCAGCCATATTATCCCCTCCCATTACCGGAGAATCGACACCATCTACCGACAACGTATAAATGCCTTTCAAATAATCAAAATTCTCTGCTTCTATTCCTCTAAAAGCATCTTTGCGAACTGTTTTATCACCTATATATGAGTTGAAAGCAGCAGAAACAGCTGTAGAAGGGCCGAATGGATCTTTATTATAATTGGTAAAAGGAACATAGGTCGTATACTCTTCCACAGTCTTTGTCAGCCAAGCTGTACAGGATACTCCGTCAGAGTTTCGGTTGTTATATGCCTGAAAAGCATTTATCGCCATCCATTCTGCACAATCCGGTTGATACAGATCAACCATGAAACGACGTACATAGCGCATAAGAATTCCTTTAAATCCTGGTAAATCACCGACTAATTTTCCCTGATCATCAACAACTCCCTGACAAACTTTTATAACACCAAATTCATTACACATCTGTTCACGGGTATACTTCATTATCATTTGGGCATCCTCTTTATACTGTTCGTCTCCATAATGATTATACAGCATAACGGCAGTCCCTAAAAAAGTACCTTGATTATACGTTGATGCCCAAGTATTATAATTTGAAGGTACTCCTTTCTGCCAAGTAAAACTATCATACACCTGTCCTGTAGAGGGTTTATATAAATATTCACGTTGTGCAGCATATGTTTTCCGTGCCTTTTCATAATAGCTCTCATCTCCTGTAGCTATTGCCAAATAACAAGCAGCAACTCCAGCCGGACCGTTTATGCAAGAGTTGGTTCCATAAGGATTCTCACTTGCATTCCAAATAAGCATATCATGCGGAAGTACGGCTGCCCGTTCGTACATCATATCAAAATTAGATTTTGCCACATCTAAATAACTTTGTTTCCCGGTCATTAAATATCCTCGTACACTGGCTATAACAATCCAGGCAATATCATCATTAAAGTCGTTGGACTCCCAATTATTCCCCTGACGCGCAATAAAATCAGCATGTAGCTTATCGAACATTGTTTTATATTGAATATCTCCTGTAACTTCATAAGCGTCCAAAACCACCTCAAACATCTCGGCATCTCCCCAAAAACCACCTTCACCCAAGCGCCCCTGACTGTCATTATAGTAGTTTTTTTTCCATCCTTCCATCATTGCATCCCGGGTTGCTTCTGTCAAATAATTCGGCTGTGCTTCTACCACTTCAAGTTTCCACATCTGACGTTCAGCCAATGTCCCACTTTTCTTGGTACTCAATCGCACACTTTCTCCATCTGAATCCACATCAGCAACTTCCAAAAAAAGCCCAGACTGAGTTATATAATATAAATCAGCCTGATTTTTAACTGGCACAATCTCCCAAGTAGCAGCCGACTCCCCAGAAATCATTTGACAAATCTGCGCTCCGGAAATAACATTTCCTCTACAAGCAAGGTATTGACCAGTATATGCATTCATCCATTGATAACCTTTCCCTTCTCCGGACACAAGTACCCATCGCTGAGCATTCACATTCGTTTCCGTCCAACTGACTACATCCGAATTATTGGCCAGAGAACCATCTTTTACAGATAAGACTTTTTCTCCCAAAGAAAGCCTATATGTTTGCCCGGAAATTAAATCCGTGGCGAACATATATCCTGTGATCAGAAGAAAAGAAGCTGATAATAGAATCTTCTTCATAACATTAATTATTTTTCATTTGACAGTGAATAGGGATAATCGGCTTTATTGATCCCACGTTTTTTATTAGGTTTATCCCCCATACGAAACTGGATGTCGGCACCATTGAGCAGCGAAGAATGAACCAAGAAATTTTTACTGTAATTTTTACCATTATATTTGACTTCTTGTACAAAACGACTTTTATCACTATTCTCCGGAGCAGAAATTTGAATTTTCTTTCCATTCTCCAAATGGATAACCGCCTTTTTAAACAAAGGTGCACCTAAAACATATTGATCCGATCCCGGACAAACAGAATAGAACCCTAAAGCAGAAAAAACATACCATGCCGATGTCTGACCATTGTCTTCATCACCGCAATATCCATCAGGAGCCGGTGTATACAAACGAGTCAGTACCTCTCTGATCCAATATTGAGTTTTCCACGGCTCGCCAGCATAATTATATAAATAAATCATGTGCTGAATAGGTTGATTACCATGTGCGTATTGTCCCATATCAATCACTTGCATTTCGCGCATCTCATGTACAAGACTTCCACGTGTATCTGAATTAGCACCGAATGTAGGTGGCATAATAAATACGGAATCAAGCATATTCACAAATGCCTTCTCTCCTCCCATCAAATCAATTAGTCCTTGAACATCATGAAATACAGACCATGAATAATGCCAACTATTACCTTCTGTAAAAGCATCCCACCACTTCACCGGCTCAAAATTGGGCTGAAAATGACCATTAGCCTCACGACCACTCATTAAATTAAAAGGTTTATTAAACAAATTCTTGTAATTTAAGCTGCGTTTTTTATATACTTCCAACTCCTCCGAAGGGCGATTCAATTTTTTCCCCATCTGATAAATACACCAGTCATTATAAGCATATTCCAATGTACGGGCAGCACTCTGATTGATATGGTAAGGAACATACCCCAATTCATTGTATTCCTTATACCCTAAACGTCCTGAGGATTTTACCGATGGATGTGAATGGTTAGCTCCATACAATAAACCTTCATACATTTTTTCCGGTTCTTTCTTTATTATATTTTTCATACAGGCATCTGCTACTACTGATGCAGAATTATTGCCGACCATACAATCCCGATGTCCCGGACTGGCTGGCGCAGCGCTTCCGGCCCCTTGCGTTGGCGAATGCCGTCATTATCCTCTGTGCGTTGATGCTCTTCTGGCACGCGGGCGATCCCGGCACCGCCCTCGCCGAATACGCGCAGTCGGCCCTTGCCGGGTATGAGGTGTTTTTCTGATGCGGACCCGCTTCAAGAGCCTGTTGGCGCTCGGCCTGACCTTTGCCGCCGGGTGCTTCGTCGGTATCGTCATCGGCAGCAGCAACCCGCGCTGGTTCAAATCGTTCCGGCAGCCTCCGGGCCCCGACCGGGCGGTCGAACACCTGACGGAAGTGCTGGAGCTTACTCCGGAGCAGCAGGAACAGGTCCGGGAAGTCTTTATCCGCCTCCACCCTGAATTCCTCAAGGAATCCGAACGGGCAAAAGCTTTCCGAAGGGCATTTATCATCAAGCATTTCAATGAAATGGCCCCGCTGCTCGACGAACGCCAGAAGGCCGTGGCCCAAGAGTTTCTGGAAAAGCAGCTGTCGAGGAAAATGCCGCCTCCGCCCAAAGAGGGCAAGGCGAACTAGTGCGCTCCCCCTGCGCTTCAAAAAAACGCTCATCGCATCGGTTCCGCCGGGCGACAAAACAGGCTTTCCCTTTCGGGAATGCCGTACAGTGGATTGATTGATGAAAAAAAAATTGTTCCTCATCGCGGCGCTTGCCGTCGCCGCAGCGGTCGCCGCGTGGTATGTGCTCCGCATGGATCAGGGCGACGGGATGGCCTATCTGACGGAACCCGTGACGATCGGAAACATTACCAGAACCGTCAACGCCACCGGCGAAGTCGGCGCGGTCCAGCTCGTCAGCGTGGGCGCACAGGTCGGCGGGCAGATCAAAAAGCTGCATGTCGTCCTCGGGCAGGACGTGAAGAAAGGCGATCTGATCGCCGAAATCGATTCCGTGCCGCAGCTCAACCAGCTTGAGACGGACAAGGCCCGGCTCCAGTCCTATGAATCGCAGCTTGCCGCCAAAAAGGTGGCCCTGAAGATCGCCAAAACCAAGTATGACCGTGAGATGCAGCTCAAGAA
>OLZF01001099.1_pt1 | contig 22151 bp, 13 predicted proteins | sample 1674391 | NCBI WGS metagenome assembly OLZF01 (sample SAMEA103958166, study PRJEB25191) | human gut metagenome | biome: human-associated habitat [ENVO:00009003]; feature: intestine environment [ENVO:2100002]; material: feces | place: Germany | collected 2013/2015
GAAAAACATTGATTTTACTGACTTCTTCAATGTTTTCTTATCTGGTGCTACCATTCGGAGTGCGTGCTTTTGTTGATATTACCGATTCACATACGCGTCGATTTCGTTCCGGCTGGAGATTTGCAGCTTCTCAAAGATGCTCTCCATGTACGACTTCACCGTGTTGACGGAAACGCCCATCAGCGCGGCGATTTCCTTGTTGCTGCGTCCCTTCGCGGCAAGCATGGCAATCGAAAACTCGTAGGGTGTGAGCGCGTCGGTCACCTGCAGCGTCGACACGGGGTTGTGAATTTTCATCCACCCGCGGCTGAAGCGGTAGACCGACTGCACAATCTTGTTGTACGTTTCCGGCTCCTGCTTGCGCAGCGCGCGCTCCACCTGCCCCTGCAAAATGCCGTGATGCTCCACAAACGGGTGGATGTACCCCTCGCGGCTGGCGATGCTCCACGCGGCATCGAACTTCTGCTCCGCGCGTTCATCCTGCTTCAGGCTCATGCAAATCATGCACAGGACGATGTTGAGGTAGATGCTGTCAATGGGGTAGCGCGTGCCTGCCATCAGCAGGGCGGATTCGGCAATGCCCATCGCGTGTTCGTATTCGCGCCGGATGTAGAGTGCGTGGGCGATGGCGTACATGGCGAAATACTGCATTCCGGGCGGAAGAATACCGATAGCGGGGCGGATAGGGGTCAAGTCGAGCTTCTCTGAGTGGAAGAACACGCTGATGAGCGCGTCGGTAATGCTGCTGTACAGCCGCCACGAATCGTCGTTTGCGCGCTGCCCGTCCCGCTGAATCATTTCGAGATTCCGGCGGCACTTGGCGGCATCCCCCGTCTGCAGCATCGCCATCGTGTTGGTAATCAGCGCGGACAGGCGGATTTCGGGGCACTTGCTCGTCAGGTATTTCTCGCTGATTTCGCGGGCTTCCTCGTGCTCATCGCGGAAATAGTGGTGCAGGGCGCGGGCGATGTCGCGTTCCTCCTCGTCGTTCATGGTCAGCAGGAGATTTTGGAAGCCGTTGTCGCACGGGCGGGAAATCAGCGGCATATAGCACTTGGCCATCCGCGGGGGGATTTTCTCCTGCCCGCGCTGCCCGCTCTTGCGCAAATCCGCCGGATGCGGCGTATTCGCCGGAATCAGCCACCCGCCCGATTTCCGGATTGCCCCCTGAATCCGCCCGGTATTCAGGTAGTAATTCACCATGCGGATGGAAATGCCCCACAGCTCCGCTATTTCCTTTACGCTGAGGTAGTCCAATGCGCAGCCCCTCCTTGTTCTCCTTGTTTACGCTTACGGAATTGCCTCCCAAAGCATGGTCGCCGTTCGATTGCCATACGAGCCCTTGGGCAGCATGTAGGAGTGCGGCGTTCCTTCTACGCCGTCGATTTTCCAGCCTACAAAGGTATAGCCCGGGAGGTAGTAGGACGGGTCTTCTTCCGGTGTCCCGAAATAAACTTGGTTGTTGATGGTGTATTGAACCCAATTATATGCTTTGCCGTGGCTCACGTAGGTAATGGTGTACGTCGCCACACGCCACTCCGCCTTGTAAAGGCGGTCGCCGGTTGAGCCTGCGGGGATAATCATCGGCGTTGAAGGGAACTGACCGCTGCCATCGAGGACCCAGCCGGAAAATTCGTAGCCCGGACGGTCGGGAGGGATGGGCAGGGTGACGGAATCCTCCACGGTGTAGCGTATCGAAGCTATGACTGCGCCGCCGTTCGTGACCAGTGTGATGGTGTATCTGATCACCTTCCAGTTTGCGGTATACGCCTTGTTCCCCGTCGAACCCTTCGAAATCTTGACGCTTGTCTGCGGCGTCGTGATGCGCTCGCCCGTCCAGCCGACAAACTCGTAGCCGTTGCGGGTCGGGGTTGGCAGCTCGAACTCCTCATCCGTCATGGTGTAAACCATCTTTTCTTGACCGCTGCCGCCGTTCAAATCCATGGTGATGGTGTACTCCGCCAAACGCCACTCCGCCTTGTAACGGAGGTCGCCGGTTGTGCCATAGTAAATAATGAGCGGCGTGGCAGGGATCATACCGCTGCCATCGAGGGTCCAGCCGGCAAATTCGTAGCCCGTACGGAGAAGGTAAGGCAGGGTGAAGGAATCCTCCACGGTGTATTTTATCGGAGACACGGCTGGGCCGCCGTTCGTGTCCAGTGTGATGGTGTATTCAATCGCCTTCCAGTTTGCGGTATACGCCTTGTTTCCCGTCGAACCCGTCGGGATGATAACCTCCGTCTGCGGTGTCGTGATGCCCTCGCCTGTCCAGCCGCTAAACTCGTAGCCGTTGCGGGTCGGGGTCGGCAGGATAATCGGGTCGGATTTCACCGTGTAGCGAATATTATCCAGCGCGTTGCCGCCGCTCGTATCCAGCGTGATGGTGTAGTTCTCCAGCGCCCAGTGCGCGGCATACAGCCTGAATCCCGTCGAGCCGCGCGGAATCGTCACATTTATCTGCGCGTCGATGATATCCTCGCCCACCCAGCCGATGAACTCGTAGCCCTCGCGGGTCGGAATTGGCAGTTTGACTTCTTCCTCCACCGTGTAGGGGATGTTCTGCATCCAGTTGCCGCTGCTTTGGCGCAGTTCGATGAAGTACGCAATAACCCGCCAAAGTGCGATATACGTCCTATCCCCTGTCGAACCCGTCGGGATGATAACCTCCGTCTGCGCGCCGTCGATATCATCGCCTACCCAGCCCTTGAACTCGTAGCCCTTGCGCTCCGGGGTCGGCAGCTTAATCGGGTCGGATTCTATCGTGTAGGAAATCGCGGCCAGATCCTCGCCGCCGTTCGCGCCCAGCGCGATGGTGTAGGTGATTACCTTCCAGTTCGCGGTATACGCCTTATCGCCCGTTGTCCCCTTCGGCAGCACAACCGTTGGCTGCGGCGTGGTTTCGCCCTCGCCCGTCCAGCCGAGGAACGTATAACCCGTGCTGGTCGGCGTAGGCAGGATGACAGGCGTTTCCACCGTGTAGGTAATGGGATCAAGCGGATCGCCGCCGCTTACGTCCAGCGTGACGGTGTATTCAATCACCTGCCAATTCGCGGTGTAAGTGCGGTCGCCCGTGCTTCCCTGCGGGATTTCCATGGTCTTCTGCGGTTCGGTGATGCCCTCGCCCGTCCAGCCGAGGAAGATATAGCCCGTGCGCACCGGGGTCGGCAGCAGGAACGCTTCCGATTCCACCGTGTACTGGATGGGACGGATCGGATCGCCGCCTGCCGTGTCCATCGTGACGGTATAAAGCTTGTCCGCCGTCAGCGTCAAGGTCAGCGGCGCGTACGGCATGAGGAAGGAAACCGCATCATTCGCCGCGCTGATGCTCAGGGAAACAGACGGGTCGCTCAGGGAGGCGTGGATGCCGCGATAGCCCGCTGCGGGCGCGATTTGCACCGTCACCTGCTCACCCGCGCGGCACAGCAGGTCGTTGCCCTCCGCCGGCATGTCGCTGCCCCAGAGGACGTTCTGCGCGTCGATGGTCACGCGCTGCGTGTCCGCCGTCCACGTCAGCGTAACGATGCGCTTTTCTTCGCGCCCCGTTACGGGCAGGAATGCGGCCGTCTCCTCGCCGCGCAGTCCCGTCAGGTGAATGAGGGCACGCTCGTCCGCGCCGAAGTCGCTGCGCTTGAACTGCGTCACCCACTCGCCGCGCTCCTTATCGAAGGTGAAGCTCGCCACGGCGCCGCTGCGCAGGGTCAGGCTCGGCGTGAAGTAATCCGGGCGTGCGCCGCTGATGCGAACGCGGTAGGTGATGCGCCCGTCCTGCTCGCCATAGCGGTAGACGTACACCGGGAATTCCGCTACCAGCGTGCTGTCATCCGTCAGCGGAAACACAACATCGCCCTCGCGGGAAAGATAGACATAATTTTCCGCCACAGCAAAGCAGGATTCGCCGCCATTCAGGCGGTAGACCTTGCTCCATGGGTCTGCGCTGCGCATTTCCGGCAGCAGCACATACTGCTCCTGCAAATCCGGATATTTCTCCGCAAACGCCGCCTCGATGCTGTCCATCATGTTGACCGCGCCCATCGGGCAGCTGTCGCCTGTGTACTGCACCGTCGTTTCGGTCAGCAGCGCGCCGTCCCAATCCGCCGTTTCCAGCTGCATGTCCTTGGCGCTCTGGTCAACAAGGCGGAAGCGCACGGTCAGGCTGATTTTCTTCTCCACCTTCAGTTCGCTGCCCATATGCAGCTGCTGCCCCGGCACAAGCGCGTTCTTGCCCGGATTCAGCACAATATCGCCCGTCGGCAGCGGGTCATCCGTCAGGTTCACGAGGTTCGTCGCAATCCCGATATCGAGATTCATCGGCTTGTCCACCACGATGGTGGAGCGGACATTGCCCTCGCCGTTCAGCGACACATTCCCCGACGCGCCCAGAATCAGCTCCTGAACATCTGCCGCCGCGCCGATGTTCAGCCGCACGTCCTCGTCCGACAGCACATACAGGCGGTCGATTTTGCCGGACGGCAGATTGGCGTTCAGCCCGCCGAGAACCAGCAGATTGCCGTTCATTTCCGGCGCATTGAACTCCGTGTCGCCCAGATGGTCAAAAATCGCGTCGCCGATGAAGGCTTCCGGCGGCTGCGTGTCCTTATTCAACACGGTGATGCCAAACTGCTTGATGTTCTCCTGAAACGCCGGGTCATTCCAGTCCGTATTGTCCCATATGCCAGCGCCGATTTCTTTCGCCAGCCGCTCCAGCGCCGAGTCCTTGCCCTGTGGTGTCTGGTTCTTGTTGATGGTGTTCAGTGTGTTCAGCGCACTCATGTTGTTTTCCACAATCATGGCCGCCGATGCTGTACCCGCCCAAATGATGCTGCATAAGAGCAGGAAAATGGTGCTCCATCGTGCGATTCGCTTCATGCTTCTTCCTCCTTGCTGATAGCTTCCGCGGGCTTTTTTTCCATAGAAATCGCCCTTCTGGTTTCAGTATACCATTGGCAAGCGCTGTTCGCCACCGCCATTCAATGGATTAATTGGACGTTTCCCTGCCCTTTTCCTGCTGAAAATTCCTGCATTCACGCAGTTTTCCCGTCAATTCGCGCATGTTTTCCGCCGAATGTACCTTTCCAAGGCAGGAAATATCGGTTGCCAAGGATGGCAAAGTGCATCTTTCCAACATACGAAAAAAGGCGAACCGGTTTTGAAGCCGATTCGCCCGTGGATTTGTCCAAACTTGGATGGAATTACTTGGCGATGGTGCAGTGCATGAAGTACTTGTAGCCCAGCGGGTTGGAGAAGAAGCCCTGCACGGAGTCGTCGATCATGTAGATGTCGGTGTAGTAGTACAGCGGCACGATGCAGCCGGTATTCATCAGCATATCTTCCGCGATGTGCATCATGGCATAACGGTTCGTGCTGTCGGTGCAGCTCTTGATAGCAGAAATCAGCACGTCATAGGTTTCCGCCCAAGTGCCGTTCTCCACCTTCACGTCGTAGCCGTAGGGGGTCAGGTCGAGGTTGTAGATCTTCAGATCCGCATTCGCGCCCTTGCCGAACTGCACGTCGTTGTTGCCGGAGCCGGTCACCCACATGTCGAGGAAGCAGATCGGGTCGTTGTAGTCGGCAATCCAGCCATTGCGGGCAATGGAGTAGTCGCCGGACTTACGGGTGTTCAGGAAGGTGTTCCATTCCTGGTTGGTCAGGTTCATGGTGATGCCGACCGCAGAAACCGCGCTCTGGAGGTATTCGCCAATCGCCTTGTGGGCTTCGGAGGTGTTGTAGAGGTAGGTCAGGGACGGGAAGTTGGTGAAGACGCCGTTCTCCTCGTCGTAGGTGTAGTACTTCTTCAGGGTCTCAACCGCCTTGTCGAAGTTCGCCATGTAGACGTCTTCGTCGTCGGTCACGTCGTAGTAGCCGGTGATGCCTTCCACATGGCCCGCGTTCTTGTAGAACTCAGAGCCGTCCGCATCGGTCATGCCCATCGGAACGAAGCTGGACGCAGGCACCTGACCCGCCTGACCGATTTCTTCAACGATGTAGTTGCGGTCGAACAGCAGGCCAATCGCCCGACGGACTTCTGCGCGCGCCGCTTCCGCTTCTTCGGGGGTCATGTTCGCGAGCACGTCAGCGGGCAGGATTTCTTCGTTGATGTTCCAGCAGACATAGTAGGTACCAATCTGGCCGGCAATAACGAATTCCGTCGGATACTGTTCCTTCAGGGAAGCGATTTCAGAGGTGGGAACGTCGTCGATCAGCTGCCAGTCGCCCTTCTGGAAGTTCGCCAGCATGTTGTTCGCGTCGTCGGAGAGGTAGAAGTCCAGCTCGTCCATCGTGACCTTGTCCACCGCATGATAGTAGGGGTTCTTGGTCAGGGTGATCTTGCTGTTGTGTTCCCACGCGGTCATGGTGTACGGGCCATTGCCGATGTAGGTGGAAGGATCGGTCGCCCACGCTTCGTTGGCGACGACGTCCTCACGCACGGGCATGTACGCCGGGAAGGCGAGCAGCTCGTTCCAGTAGGCAACGGGGTTGCTCAGGGTAACGGTCAGGGTCTTGTTGTCCACGGCGGTCACAGCGAGGTTTTCCGCCTTGGGGTCGGAGCCGTCCGTAGTGTAGCCCTTGATGACTTCAAACATGTAGCCATAGTCCGCGCCCAGCTCGGAGGAAGCAGCGCGCTTCCACGCGAACTCGAAGTCCTTCGCGGTCAGATCCTTGCCGTCAGACCACTTCAGGCCGTCAACGAGCGTGTAGGTGTACGTCACCGTGCCGTCGTCATTGACCACCGGATCCGGCAGTTCCACCGCGCAGTCCGGCAGGATTTCCAGCTTGCCGTCGTCGGTCTGCGCCCAAGTGGACAGGCCTGCGAACAGGTGAGCGACCATCGTCGCGCCGTCCACAGCGGAGTTCAGCGCCGGGTCAAGCGTATCAGGCTCGGACGCGATGCAGACAGCCATGTACGTCTTGCCGTCTTCGGCGACAGCGCACAGGGTGCAGGTCACCATCATTGCGATGGCGAGCAGGAGAGCAGTCAGCTTCTTCATGAAAAAACCTCCCTTAATATTCTGTGACAGCCTTGCTTTTCGTAGACTGTCTGTATCAAAAATGCGTGTTGACGCATCCTTGAAGCAATTTTTTTGCGCGGATAAACACGCGGGCACACTATGCCAGTGTCACCAACGCAATCGCGCGAAAGGGTCAAGGGACGAAGTCCCTTGCAGGGTGCAGGGGCAGCGCCCTTGCCGGAGTCCAGAGGCAGAGCCTCTGGCGTCTCCCCTTTTACCCCAATTCCTTCACCCGGTGGCAGGCGACGAAGTGACCCTTCTCGACTTCGTTGAAGGGCGGCATCGACTGCGCGCAGGCTTCGGTGGCGTGGGGGCAGCGCGTGCGGAACGGACAGCCCGACGGCGCGTTCAGGGGACTTGGGATATCGCCGGAGAGGACAATGCGCTTGTTTGCGCGCGCCGCCTTCGGGTCAGGCAGCGGAACGGCGGACAAAAGCGACTTGGAGTACGGGTGCAGCGGGTGATTGTAGATTTCCTCCGCCGACGCCAGCTCCACCATCTTGCCCAGATACATCACGGCGATTCTGTCCGAAATATGCCGCACAACCAGCAGGTCATGCGCAATGAACAGGTATGTCAGCCCCAGCCGATCCTGCAAATCATCAAACATGTTGATGACTTGCGCCTGAATCGACACGTCCAGCGCCGACACCGGCTCGTCGCAGACGATGAATTCCGGATTCACCGCCAGCGCGCGGGCAATGCCGATGCGCTGCCGCTGACCGCCGGAAAACTCGTGCGCGTAACGCGAGGCGTGTTCGCTGTTCAGTCCGACATATCCCAGCAGCTGCAAAATGCGCTCCTCCCGCTCCTTCTTGGAGGAATACAGGTGGTGCACATCCAGCGGTTCGCCCACGATGTCCGACACGGTCATGCGCGGGTTCAGCGAGGAGTACGGATCTTGGAACACCATCGTCGCCTTCGTGCGGAACTTCTGCAAGTCCGCTTTCGTTTTGACGGGCTTGCCATCGTAAATGATTTCGCCCGCCGTCGGCTTGTACAATTGGAGGATGGTGCGCCCAACGGTCGTCTTGCCGCAGCCGGATTCGCCCACCAGACCGAGCGTTTCGCCCTTGTTGATGGTGAAGGACACATCGTCGACCGCCTTCAGCGGCTTGGTACGGAAGAAGCCCATGTTGATGTCAAAGTATTCTTTCAGTCCTTTGACTTCCAGCAGCGGCTGGTGCATCTGCGCTTCAGACACAGGGCACTCCTCCTTCCTCCGTGATGCTGCCGTCCTCAACGCCCTTCTTGACGTTCATCCAGCAGGTTGCCATATGGTCGTCATTGATGAGCATCCGAACCGGCTTCTCTTTCAGGCAAATCTTCATCGCCGCCTCGCAGCGGGGCGCGAACGGGCAGCCTTTGGGCATGTTCAGCAGGTCAATCGGCGTACCGGTAATCGGCTCCAGGCGCTGCCCGTTGTTCTCCGCCGTCGGGATGGAGCGCATCAAGCCCTTTGTGTATTCGTGGCGCGGGTTGTAGAAGATTTCATCCGCCGTCCCCTGTTCGCAGATGGAACCGGCGTACATGACGATGACCTCGTCGCACATCTGGGCGACAACGCCCAAGTCGTGCGTAATCATGATAATCGCCATGCCCATCTTCTTCTGCAGGTCGCGCATCAAATCAAGAATCTGCGCCTGAATCGTCACGTCCAGCGCGGTCGTCGGCTCGTCGGCAATCAGGATGTCCGGCTCGCACGCCAGCGCCATGGCAATCATCACGCGCTGCCGCATACCGCCCGACAGCTCGAACGGGTACTGCTTCATGCGCTTTTCCGGCTCGTTGACGTTGACCAGCTTCAGCATCTCCACCGCGCGTTCGCGCGCCTGATGGCGGTTGCGGTCGGTGTGCAGCAGAATTGCTTCCATCAGCTGCCGACCGATGGTGTAGGTCGGGTTCAGGGACGTCATCGGGTCCTGGAAGATAATCGAGATGCGGTTGCCGCGCACGGAGCGCAGCAGCTTCTCGTCCGCGCCGACCAGCTCCTGCCCGTCGAATTTCACGCTGCCGCTGACGATTTTGCCCGTCGGCGCAAGAATCTGCATGATGGAATACGCCGTGACGCTCTTGCCCGAACCGCTTTCGCCCACGATGCCCAGCACCTTGCCGTGGTCAAGGCGGAACGAAACGCCATCCACCGCCTTGACTTCGCCCGCGTCGGTGAAGAAGGATGTATGCAGGTCATTGACTTCCAGCAATGCCATTTTGTCCAGCTCCTTTCATCACGCATTCAGCTTCGGGTCAAATGCGTCGCGCAGACCGTCGCCGAACAGGTTCAGGCTCAGCACGATGAGGCAGATGACCACGGCGGGGATAATCAGGCGATAGGTGTAGGAATAGATGCCGTTGAGCGCGTCAGAAGCCAGCGAACCCAGCGAGGGCATCGGCGCGTTGACGCCCAGACCCAGGAAGGACAGGAAGCTTTCGGTGAAAATCGCGTTCGGAATTTGCAGCGCGGTCGAAATAATCACGACGCTGATGCAGTTCGGCAAAAGGTGCTTGCGGATAATCCACTGCGCCTTCGCGCCCGTCGCCTGCGCCGACAGCACGTACTCCTGCTCGCGGAGGGACAGAATCTGACCGCGAATCAGGCGCGCCATGCCCACCCAATAGAGCAGACCAAAGACGATGAACATGCTGATGATGTTCGAGCCGATTTTCTCTAAGATGGTGCCTTCCACATGCAGCACCTGCCCCAGCACGACCGACAGCAGGATGATGACCAGCATGTCCGGCAATGAGTAGATAATATCGACGATTCGCATGATGAACAAGTCCACCCTGCCGCCGAAATATCCTGCGACTGCGCCAATCATCATGCCAATCACCAGCACGATGATGCTGGCGAAGAAGCCGACAGCAAGGGAAATTCGTGTCCCGTAGACGACGCGGATGAAGTAGTCGCGTCCGTGCGCATCCGTGCCGAAGATGTGCGGGAAAACAGATTCCCCTTTGTCGATTTTCTTCAGTTCCGTCTTGCCGTACTGGAACGGCGCGAGGTTGTTGTAGCTGTTGTCCATCGGGCGACCCTTCGTCTGTCCCAGCATCTGGTCATACGAATACGGCCAGAACATCGGGATGATGATGGAGGACAGTGTAATCAGCACAATCAGAATCAGGCTGATGGTCGCGACCTTGTTTTTCAGCAGGCGCTTCACGCCATCGCGGAAAAAGGTCGAGGACGGCCGCATCCGGGAGATGACTTCCTTTTCCTCCGCCGTCGCGGGCATGAAGGAATCCACATCCAGATGCAGGCTAAAGGGCTTTTTCTTGTTCATCATCATGATGCAGCGGCCTCCTTATTCGTAATCAATGCGCGGATCAACCACCTTGTAGAGCAGGTCGCTGATCAGATTCATAATCACGATTAAAGAGGCGAGGAAAATGGTCGTCCCCATAATCATGGTGTAGTCGCGGTTGGTGATGCTGGATACGAACTGGCGGCCGATACCCGGCACGGCGAAAATCTGCTCGACGACCATCGAACCGGTGACGATGAACGCCAGCATCGGGCCGAAATAGGTGATAACCGGAATCAGCGAGTTCTTCAGCGCGTGACCGAAGATAATTTTCTTGCCCGAAACGCCCTTGGCGCGCGCGGTGCGGATATAATCCTGCCCCAGCACGTCGAGCATGGAGGAGCGCGTCAGGCGCGTGATGTAGCTCATCGGGTAGAGCGCAAGGGTGATAATCGGGAGGATCAGCCCTTCGGCCGTCGCGCCGTTCGCGGGTACCCAGCCTAACTTGACTGAGAAGACTATCAGCAGGAATGACCCCATAATGAACGACGGCATAGACACGAACGCGGTCGTAATCACCATGATAATCTTATCCAGCACGGTGTTGCGCCGCAGCGCCGCCAGCGCGCCGAGGACGATGCCGGCAATCGCCGCGCTGAACGCCGCAATCAGACCAAGCTTCGCGGAGGTCTTCATGCCATCCAGAATAATGTCAATGACCTGACGGCCGCGCTGCTTCAGGCTCGGCCCGAAGTCCAGCTTCGTCACCACGTCGCGCAGATATGTCACATACTGTTCGCCCAGTGGCTTGTCCAGCCCGTACTTGGCCTCCAGCGCCGCCTGCGCTTCCGCGGAAATTGCCTTTTCACTTGCGAACGGTCCACCCGGAATCGAGTGCATCACGAAGAACGTCACCGTGATAACAATCCAGATGGTCAGCAGCGCCAGCAGCACGCGCTTGAGGATATAAAACAGCATCTTGGAATTCATCCGCTCCACCTTCCCGGCAGGGGCGCTGCCGCGTCTGCCTGCGTTTCTTGTTCATCGACACGCCAAACCAACCGGCTTCACCATGTCGATGCTTTATTATGCAACACTGTATGGAGAAAATCAAGTGTTTTGTTGCACAAACTGTGTTTTTTTTATGTTTTTCTCGTGTATTTTGAATATTTTCGTCCAAGTTGTTGCATTTATCAAGTTTTTCTGCAAGTCCCTGTTCATTTTTGCGCACAAAAAATGCAGGACGCTCATTCGTCCTGCATCATGGTAACGAAGTGAATTACTCCGCTGCCGCCAAGCTGCCGAAGATCTCCAGCGGCATGTTTTCCAGCGCGTCGCCCACTTCCTTGCTGGCAACCTGGAAGGTCACGGCGAGAACCGTCTCGTCGTCAAGGAAAGCATACAGCGCCAGCACGGTGTCGCCCGGCGTGTACATCAGGCAATAGTTTTCGTTGACATACAGCTCAGCGAGCATTCCTTCCGTCGCGCCCGCGTCCTGAATGCCTTGCAGCAGCGTTTCAAAGCTCATCGCGGACAGCTGCGCCGTAATGCTGACCGTCTGGTCGGCGTTGACGGCGAAGAGCAGGATGTTCTCGGCGTTTTCCGTGCCTGCGGGGACTTCCTGAACCGCCCAGTCCGCCGGAATCTGCATCGTCAGACCCGTTTCACCCAGCGCAACCGTCTGCGCCTCGAAGCTGACATTCATTTCAACTGCCGGCACTTCCGCTTCTTCCTCCGCGAACGCAAAGGCAGTGCAGCACATCATGAGCGCCATCAGGAGAGCAAGGAGTTTCTTCATATTTGTTTCCGTCCTTTCATTTCCAGCATGATTCGGCTGATTTTTTTCCATATTGAACAGCCACATCTGGTAACATTTATGATACCAAATGCAAGCCGCTTTTGCAATACACTTTCGCGCAGGAAAACGGTTGATTCGCGCGGATTTGGGATTTCAGAATGAAGCAGCTTCCATTTTCATTCGGAAAATGCGAGTGAAGTAACTTTTATTTACTTTTCAATTCTCACCAAAACAAACAGTTGATTCTTTCCGTAAAAGCGGACTTTGCCTCCCTCCCCCTTCACAAAAAACGGGGCACCGCGAGAGCTTTCGCCCCCGCAGCACCCCGCCATCCGCGGATGCGCAATTCCGCATTGTCCCTTACTTCTTCGTCCAGTCCTGCTTTTCGCCGATGCCGTAGTTTGCCGGCAACACGTCGTCATCAACCAGCACGAAGCCCAAATCCGCCGTGTAGGTCGTACTGGCGGAGGTCACCTGCACCGGGTTCGATTCGCCGTTTTCGCCCAGAATCGACGCAATCAGCGGAATATCCGTGCGCATACGCGTCGGCACAACTTCCGCCGGGTAGATGGGCTTGAGCGTGTACACGCCGGGATACAGGTTCTCGAAAGTGTAGTAACCGTACGCGTCGGTTGTCGTTTCCGCGACGAGCTGGTCGTTGCGCCACAGCTCGATGCGCATGTCGCCCAGACCGAGTTCGCCCGCGTCCTGCAGGCCGTTGCCGTTCAGGTCAAGCCAGCAGAAGTCGCCCAGCGTGCCCGGCTGCACCGCGCCAATATTCTGTTCCAGCTGATGCTGGCTCATGCGCAGGGCAATCAGGTCGCTCTCTCCCTCGCGGGCGGTGTAGGTCGTCATCACGCTGATGTTCTGCCCGTCCTTGAGGCGCGTGTCGTCCTTTTCTACGACGACGTAGCCGTTCGGGAGCGTCACACGCAGACGGTAGTTGCCCGGCATCAAGCCGTCAAAGCGGTAGATGCCGTCCTCGCCCGTCGTCGCGGTTTGCAGTTCGCTGCCCTTTTCGTCCAGCAGGATAACCTCCGCGCCGGACAGGGGCGCAATCTCGCCTGCGTTGTCGCACCAGACCATGCCGCCGATGCTTGTGTCAATCTTCAAGCCCAGCATCGGAGCAGTATAGTTGTTGTTTTCGCTAATTTCAATCTCGGTCATGACGAGCTGACTGCCCTCGGTGGTGAAGGTGCTGTCGCCCAGACGCGCCGCCTGCGTACCTTCCTTGAGATCGTAGGCAAGGCTGTACACGCCGGGGGCAATGCCGTCGATGGCGAACCGCCCATCCGCATCGGTCTGCACCTGCGCAAACACCGCGCCGGTTTCATCCAGCAGGGTCAGCGTCTCGTTTTCCGGGGTGATTTCGCCCGCGTCCATGCGCCCGTTGTCATTTTCATCCACCCAAACCTGACCGGACATCTTCGACGGAATCACGCCGCCAAGCGCCTGATTCAGCCATTCCTCGCCCAGCCCGATTTCGATGTTCACCTGCTGCTCGTTCAGCCCGTGCATCAGCGGCAGGGTCACATTGCCGTCCAGCTTGGAGAGCACCATGCCCTCCGGGAAGCGCAGGGTCAGCGTGTAAGTGTCCGGCCGCAGCCCGGTGAAGCTGTACGCGCCCGTCGCATCGGTGAGGACGGTCTGCTCCGTCAAGTCCTCGCGGGAGGGGGTCAGAATCAGCGTCACGCCGGCAAGCGCCGCTTCGTTTGCATCCTGCGCGCCGTTGCCGTTGTGATCGGCAAACACCATGCCTTCAATGTCGCCCAAAGCCAGTGCGCCGCACAGGGGCGCGGTGACTTCTTCGCCCACGCCGATGGTAAAGGAATCCGTCGTGCCGTCGGAATCCGGCGCGATGGTGTTGCCGCCGTCCGTCAGGGGAGCAAACACGCCGTCGCCCGGCAGCTCGTAGCGCAGGCGGTACGTTCCGGGCAGCACCGCGTCAAACAGGAAGCTGCCATCCGCGCCGATGGTGCGGGTCGCCACGTCGCCGGTTTCGTCCATCAGGTGGACCACCGCGCCGAGCAAGCCGCCTTCATCCGCGTCGCGCAGGCCATTGTCGTTCTTGTCGGCAAACACCACGCCGGACACATGGCCGGGGGTAATCATGCCGATATCAAGACCCGTCAAATCCGCGCCCATTGTCAGCGCCACCGGTTCGCTTTCGCCCGCGCCGCCGGAGAGGTTGCGGAGGATATTGCCGTCGCCCGTGCGTGTGAACGCCAAGCCGCGGTTCGCGGTCGCGCTCACGGTGTACTGCCCCGGCGCAAGGTCATCGAAGGTATACACGCCGCTGCGGTTCGTTTTCGCCGTGCGGGTATTGCCGTTTTCATCCGTCAGGGTGACGGTGAAGTTGTTGACCATCTTTTCCGCGTCCATCCGGCTGCCGGAGAAGTCGTCATCCAGATACACCGTGCCGGAGATGCTGCCGTAAGTAATCGCGCCGATGGCCATCGTCATCTCGCTGTCGTTCTCCAGCACCACGTCGGAAATCGTGTACTCGCGGCGGTCAGTGCCGGGCGCGAACATGTTGCCGTACTCGCCCTCGCCCGCGATGGTGTACACATAGCCCTGCGGAATCGTCGCTTTGACGCGGAACGTGCTGCCGCGGATGTTGGCGAAGGTGAAGCGCCCGTTCTCGTCGGAGACGGTGTTCAGCAGCTCCTTGCCGATGGCCTGACGGTACAGGACGACCTTCACGCCTTCCAGCGTCTTTTCGCCCTCGTCGTACACGCCGTTGTTGTTTTCATCCAGGAAGCAGATGCCGTTGATGTCAGAGCCCTTCATCACGCCAAGGAGGACTTCCTCCAAGTCACCGCGTTCAAGAATCACCTGATCCGTTTCGGAGCGCTTGAATTCGCTGGTGATGATGGAGCGGCGATTACCGCCCGTCTGGCTATATCGCGCAAAGACCAAGCCGTCCGGCAGGCTGTATTCGACATTGTATGTGCCGTAGCGCATTTGACCGATGTAGAATTTGCCGTCCTCGCCGCTCTCAGTTTCGTACACCAGACCGTTTTTCACGCCGACGGCGCGGATTTTGATGCCCGCCTGACCGGGTTCACCGTCCTGATATACGCCGTCGTCGTTTTCATCCAGCCACACAAGGCCCTGCAGCGCCGCCATCGTCATCACGCCGACGCCCACGTCGGTCACAGAACCGGCTTCGAGGGTCAGCGGCACGCTGCTTTGCACTTGTTCGGTCGTTTCATCCATGATGGACATGTTCGCGCTGACATTTTTGCCGTGCGCACCATGGCCGAAGCCCGCGGGCAGCTCGCTGCGCAGGACGTACGTCCCCGCCGGCACAGCCAGCGACACTTCGCCGTTCTTGTCCGTTTCGCCGGATGCCACAACAACCTCCACGCCGTTGACTTCGGTGATGAGGCTCATCGTCGCGCCGGACACGCCTTCCTCGTACTTCCCGCGTGAACCGTTGTTATCGTTGTCGCGGAAAGCGTGGATGGTCAGCGCCGCCGGATTCGCCGCCTTCGCGGTCACAGTCGCGGGTTCGTCGCTAATGACGAGCGCGCCGTTGGCAAGGGTCACGCCCGCATCATAGCGGACGACGTACGTCCCGTATTCGAGGAACTCCGCCTGCCAAGCGCCGTTTTCATCCGTCACCGCTTCCGCCGCGACTTCGCCCGCCTGATTGACCAGCTGCACCTGCACGCCGCTCATCGGCTGACCGTCCAGCCCCAGCACCACGCCGGAAGCGTCGCCGGTGGCATGGTTCGCCAGCGCCGGCAGCACAACGGTTTCGCCCGCGCCGATTTCCACCAGAATGCTCGCCGTCACGCCCGTATCGGTCGTGCTGAGCGTCCAGCCCTCGGTGTCATACAAGCCGCGCGGCAGGGCTGCCGTAATCTGATAAGTATCAGGATACAGGTCGTTCAGCGCAAACGCGCCGCTGACCGTCATCTGTTCGCTCATCCGCTGGCCGGAAATCGTCACTTCCGCCGGGGCAGACAGGTCGTCGATGCTGCCGGTCATGCCGCCGCTGAGCGTCAGATCCAGTTCATAGCGGCTGGTCTGCATCGCCTGAATGTTCACCAGCCACTGTGCCTGACCCTTCTGCAGGTTCGGCCAGCCGTTCACACCCGTCAGCAGCGTGCCTTCCGGCAGCGTCACCGTGACGGCGTATGTCCCGTGGAAGAGGTCGGCTTCCTCCACCGTCTCGCCATCAGTCAGGTAGCCCGTGCGGGTCGTTTTGCCGTCCTCGCTGACAATCTGGTACGCCACTGCCGCGTTCACGCCGCGCATGAGCATCGTCAGCGTGCCGTCCACTGGTTCAGGGGTGGGGGTCGGCGTAGGCGTAGGCGTCGGGCTCGGCGTGGGCGTCGGGCTCGGGGTGGGGGTCGCCGTCGGGGTTGGCGTCGGCTCTTCCGTGGGTTCCTCCGTCGGATTCTCGGTCGGATTTTCGGTCGGCGCTTCCGTCGGCGCTAAGGTCGGGGTCGCCGTCGGGGTCGGCGTAGGTGTTGCCGTTGCCGTTGGCGTAGGCGTTGCCGTCGGTGTAGGTGTCGGGGTGGGCGTCGGCGTAGGCGTGGGTTCAGGCGTGGCGGTCGGCGCCATCGTCGGCGGCACATAGTAATAGGAAGCGTTCACCTTCGTCACGGAATCCGCACCCGTGTAGCGCTCAATGTTGATAATCTTGTCGCGCCAGCTTTCAATGGCCAGCGAAGCCTTCGTCATTCGCAGGGTATACAGCCCCGTATGAATCGCCGCCGGCAGGGCATAGTCGCCCCGGCTGTCGGTGTCGAAGGAGAGAATCGTCTCGCCGCGCTCGTTAATCAGGTCAAAAGAGGAGCTGCTCTCCGTGTGCACGGTGAACAGACCCGTGTCCGTCAGCACAGCAATGACCGCTTTGTTCAGCCGTCCATCGACAATCGACACGGTGTAGCTCGCCGCCATAACGGCATCCTCCGGCATTGTTTCCGCCACCGGGACAAGCTGCACATTGCCCGTGCCGGGGACGGAAATCGGGTCGCTGCCGAAGTCGGTCAGGCGAATCGTGCCGACCGCCTCCCCGTTCTGCATGACGGTAAAATCGCCCGTGAATTTCCGGGATTCATACGTTCCCGCGCTTGTGGCATACATGCCCAGAAAATCCACTTGCAGCATCGTCAGCTCCGACGCCGCAGCCGCGGGAAGCAGCATCAGCAGCATTCCCAGCGCGAGCAGGAGTGACAGAAATCGCTTGCCAAGCATCCTCATCTTGCCTGTTCCTCCATCTGAATCATCCGCAAGCCGTGCGGAATAAAGTCACAGAATAATCCATGTACTATGGTAAAGCAATCCGCCCGACTTGTCAACCATTCCGCGCATATTTTTACAATTGGATTGCTTTTCTGGTCGAAAATCAGCATGTTCCGGCAATGAAAAAGAAGGCTGACTTTTTCAGCCAGCCTCCCATGCGGATACTATTTCCAAATGAGAATGCGCCGAGATGCACCGCAAATGATTCGTTCTGGCTGACGCGAACGCCAGCGCGGGAAAGGCGCAAGCAGATGGCACAGCCAAATGCAGGAAACAGTATCAGTTGCTGCCGCCCATCAGCAGGGTCAGCATGCTCTCCGGCAGACTCATCAGCAGGGTCATGGGCAGATTCTGCAGGTTGTTCATCACCTTGACGAACCACGTCTGGAACTCACTGTCCGTCATCGCGCCCAAATCCTGCGCCTTGCTCACGTCCAGCGCGTCCTTCGCGTCGCAGGTGCGGGTTTCCGCCGTGATGGTCACAACGTCCAGACCCATGAAGCGCACCAGCACATCCACCTTGCGGACGCCCTGTTCGCCGTCCATCGTCGTAGCGGTCGTCACCACAACGCCGAAGCCCTGCTCGACACCGTCCACCGTTTCCTTGATTTCCACATCAACAACGCTGCTGTCCGTGCCGACGCCCTTGCCGCTGACGTTGATTTCAACGGAGTCTTCGCCAGCATAGGCGGTCAGGTTCGCCGTGAAGTTCTCCAAGTCGCCTGCGAAGGTCAGCGTCGCCGCGGTATCTTCCGCGCTCTTGATGGTCACAAGCCACGTCGCCACGCCGTCCGCCGTGTTGCGGGTCATCGTGAAGGAGATCGGCAAGGGTTCTTCGCCGCCGTTGTTGATCTTCACCGAAGCCGTCATGCGAACCAGCTCGCCTGCTTCAGTCATCCAGTATTCGTAAACGATGTCATCCGCATAGAGATCTGCTTCATCAAGCTCTTTCAGCAGGTCGTCCCAGCTCGTGTCAGCAGCGGAAAAAAACGCATCCATGTAAGCGCCGATGCTCGGAACGCTGTGGATCATTTCCAGCAGGGCTTTCGTCATCTCGGCAATCTTTTCCGGCGGAACGGTGACTTTGACGTAGCTCTTCGCCGCGTCGCAGTCGCCGGGCTGCTCGGTCACTTCTGCCATTTCTGCACCGGACAGTATTTCGTTCATCATGGTCATGAACGCCGTGGTGTCCGCCTGCGTCAGTTCTTCCATGAGCTGCTCTTCCGTCATGCTGCTCAGATTCGCCGATGCTTCCATCAGGGCAGTGTATTCCGCATTGCCGCTCAGCTGTTCCTTCGATTCTTCAATCGCCTTGTCGATCTCCTCGTCGCTCTGACCGGACATCTTCATCGTCGCGCGGAGGGCTTTTTCCCTGATGGCTTCCACGTCCTTGCTGTTCACAGCAATCACGCCGCCCAGCAGCGCGCTGGACACATACATCAGCTGGTTTTCTTCCGCAGCAGTCGTCAGCGATGCCATACCCAGCACGCTCTTGCCGCTCAGGTTGAGGTCAAAGCCAGCTTCGTCGCCCTGCTGATAGCCGGTCAGGGACAGCGCCGCCAGCAGGTCGTTGATGGCAGCCATCGCGGTGTCGTCCCCGCCCAGCGCCGCCACGAGGTCAGCGTTCAGGTCGTGGATGGTGATGGTGGTTTCCTGACGCGCGGCATTGTCCCACACGCTGTTTTCCGCCATCGAGGTCAGGGGCATCGCCAGCATCATGATGCTGAGCAGTACCGCAAGCAATTTCTTCATGGGGTTTTCCTCCTTGTTGTTTGGTTTCCCTTTTTCTTTATAGCGAACACTTCGGGGCAGTGATGCTTTCGGTTGACTTACTCTGCGTTATCGCGAATCAGCTGTGACACGCTGGTGGTGAACTGGCGCGTGCTGTCTGGCAAATTCATCATGAACCGCGGCAGAATCTGCCCGGCGGTGAACATCACGCCCGTCATGTACGCCTTGAAGCGCACACTGCTGATTTCGCCCAAGTCCAGCACGTCGCCATCCGACAGCAGGGGGCGCGATTCGCACGGGCGTGTTTCGGCGGCAATCGTCAGGAAGTGCTCGCCCTGCCAGAGCAGCTGAACATCCACATTCTGATGCACTTCGCCATCCACCTGCTGGGTGTCCATGCTGGCGCTCCAGCTAATGCCCTTTTCTTCCCCGTCCACCGTGCGGTGCATTTCCAGCAGGAGATTCTCTTCGTTCGTCAGCGACGAAATGGTGCAGCGATACAGGTTCTGTTCGCCGTCATCCGACGTAATCAGCACCGCTATTCCGCCGTTGTCCTCCATCTTCAGCTGACCATTCGTGCCCTTGCCCGCCGTTTCCTGCCGCCAATCCAGCCGCACGTCGTCGCCCGTCGGATGGAAATTCACCGTGATTGCTGCGTTCAGCAGCGTATCCTGCGCCAGCGTCGGCGTATGGGTCGGCGCAACCTTGTAGCTGATCACCACCCGCAGCAGGCGCATCGACGAATCCACATACTGCGCCACCTGCGCATCTTCCACCAGCAGCGTCTGCTGATGCAGCCACGTCTGCAAGTCCGTATACTCGACGGGCTGATCCTGCGCGAACGCCACCAGCTGCCGATACGTATTGAGCAAATCCACATACGCCTTGACGGCGGGCGTTTCCTCCACCGTGTCCAGCAGAATGCACAGCACCTCCATCAGCTGCTCATTGCTGAGGGGGAAGTACAGAATGTTCTTCGCCGATTCGCATCCTTCGGGCGGATTCGAGACACTTTCCACCCGCGTAACCTTCAAAATCTTGTTCAAGCGCGTAGCAGCCTGCTGCCAGTCCGCCTCGAACAAACCATTGGCAACGTCCTTCGGCTGCATTTCGCCCGTTATCAGCGGATTTTTCGTGATTTTCGCCAGCAGTGCGCCCACGTTCTCATACTCTTGCGCAATGGATTCGCTGACCTCCTTGGCAGACAGCTCCGTCCCGGCATCCGCATATATGCTCTGGGACGCATTCCACTGATGCAGGATTTCCGCGATATGCCGCATGTCCTCGTCGAGATTCAGGTACACCGTGCCGCCCAGCACATCACCGCTGATGTAGACATCCGCGCCGCGAGTCTGCACGCCGTAATCCACAATGGACTGGTCATTCAGAAACAGCTCACACGAGGTGAACCCCTGCCGATAGACCTCCACGCGCAGGGCATCCAGCAAATCCCGATACGCGGTTTCCGCCGCTTCCTCCATTTCCGCCATGAGCGCCCGCCCGTTGAAATCGCGGAAGGTAATGGTCGTCAGCGTCGCTTGGGGTGCAGTTTCCTCCGCCAGTCCGTACAGCGGCAGCATCAGCGCCAGCGTCAGCAGAATCGCAAGCAGCTTCTTCATTCGTCAGCCTCCTTGACATTCGTTTGTGCGCTTTCCAGCATTCCATTACCATTATATCAAAAAAAACACCTGTTGCAAGCGAATATGCGCAAGTTTTACAATTCCGTGCCTGAAAGATGCAAATTTGCGCCTGAAAGCGCAGCTTCGCGGAAAAATGCTTGATGCCGTCATGCAAAATTTCTGTGAATGGCGCAAAAGGCCGTTTTCCCCTCTTGTGAAGCGCGAAAAAATATGCTACAATAGACAGAGTATTCCGGATTACTGAAAGGAGCTAATTCGCATGGAATTTCTGACCAAGCTTTTGGGCATCGCCACCGCCGTTGCGGAAACCACCACCACCACCGGTGCGGCCGACCCTGCCGCCGTCACCACGGATTCTGCCGCTGGCGGCATTGTCGGTATTCTCTTCAGCCTTCTGCCGCTGCTGCTGGTTTTCGTCCTGATGTACTTCATGATGATTCGCCCGGAGAAGAAGCGCCGCAAGAAGGAGCAGGACATGCTCGCGTCCCTGAAGAAGGGCGACCGCGTGTGCACCATCGGCGGCATCTACGCCACCATCGAGAGCATCAAGGACGACACCATCACCCTGAGCGTCGGCAAGGGCGACCAGACGATGGTTGTTGCGCGCTGGGCGATTCGCTCGGTGGAAGATGTGACCATCGAAAACGAGACCGAATCCCTGAACTAATCGCAAAATTCCCGGCTTCGTGCCGGGTTTTTTTGTGCCCGATTTTCCCGCCGCGCATATGCTGGGAGTGAACAGCTCACACGATGGGAGGAATCGCCATGAATCAGCGTCCGAATTGCTGCCGTCCCATGCCGCCGCAAGCGCCTTGCCCGTCCAGACCACCTTGCCCGTCTTGTCCGCCGACGCAGAAGGGCGTTTTATTGCCGCGAATCCTCGCCAGCGGGCGGGAGTGGCAGCGCCGCGCGTGTGTGGCGCTGTGCGTCGGCGGTTTGCCGGAGGATGCAAACGGGCGACTGCAGCTCGTCGGCGTTACGGCGTGCGGTGACGCGGATTGGGAGATTGCGCCGTACCAAGAACCGCGCCCGTGCGGTTGCCGCGGATGCCGACCGTCTCGACCCGCGCCGTGCCTTCTGCGGGTGAATATTCCGGTTGTTTGCCAAGTGCAGGCGGAGTGCGGGCAGGTTTTGCGCGGCGAAAGTGTGCTGACGACGGATGTTGCGCTGCCGATTCGCTGTGTGCAGGCGGAATGCTGGCGCAACCAGATGATGGTGCTGCCGTGTGTTCGGCTGATTGACGGCGGCGCGCCTGTGTGTGCGGATGACTGCCGTCCCCCTGTGTTTGATTGCACGATTGAACTGCTTGTCGAAGCCTACATGACGCGATGGGAAGCGTGCGGCAGCCCTGCGCCGACTTGTCCGGATTTGCCGCTATTCCCCCCGCCGCCGTTCGGGTGACAAGGGCGTTTGGAAGACCCAAGGGGCTTTGCCCCTTGACCCCAGCAGGGACGCTGTCCCTGCACCCTGC
>OLZF01001113.1_pt1 | contig 21885 bp, 20 predicted proteins | sample 1674391 | NCBI WGS metagenome assembly OLZF01 (sample SAMEA103958166, study PRJEB25191) | human gut metagenome | biome: human-associated habitat [ENVO:00009003]; feature: intestine environment [ENVO:2100002]; material: feces | place: Germany | collected 2013/2015
CTCCTCGTCTACTCTAAGCAGGGTTTGGGGCAGGCACGCCCCAACAAGATCACTTCGGAAATGCAAATGCATTGCAGAAACAATTGCTCGTGTCATTCCACACCCCCAACATTCAATTCCCCATAGGTTTTTGAATATACAGATACTATGTCCGTCAAAAATATATCTAGAAGGAATAATATAAACAATCAGTGGCAAAAGAAGATAGCATATTAATTTGCTATTTGCTAATAATCTTTTTTCCTGACTCATCTGTAAAACTACCGGTCAATATCATTATCAAATCAACAAAGGTCCATATGCCACAACCTCCGAGTGTGAAAATTTGTGCCACTCCTGACCCTATTTTGCCGACATAGAAACGATGAACTCCGATTGTTCCTAGAAAAATACATAACAATAAGGTTGTTATCCAATCTTTCGGACTTTTATCTTGTGGATTCTGTAATACCAAGTCATTATTATTTTCGCAGAGAGAACAACCACATTTTATGCAAATGATGGCATTATCGTTTACCTCTGAACCACAATTCTTACAATACATAACTTTACAGATTTAAGGTGTCCTCAATTAATTCAAACCAAGTAAATAAGCCATCACCTAATGCTATACCGACAATAATCGTCCAAATGAGGCATAGGATTCCAATGACAATTCCTATAATACCTAATACCTTTCCTGCGGTTACAAGACCTATTCCATCGTAACGATCTGGATTCTTCCGAGTTAATTTTGTCGATTTTGAGGCAAGAGCCACTCCTATACATGATAGGGCCAAACCAACAACAGGAATTGCCCAAAATAAAAATCCAAGTAATCCACAAACAAAGGCAGCAGTTCGTTTAGGGGCAAGTTCTTTCGACCCATTATACGAATTTTTGACAGGTATGACTGGCACACCACATTTTACACAAACAACAGCATTGTCGTTGATTTCTGCACCACAGTTTTTACAGTACATAATCTAAAAAGTTTAGTTTACCATTCAACTCCCAAATGGTGGATTCAATCAAAAAAGAAAGTGTGGAGTTGTTTGTTTATCTGATCGAAGGTTCTGGAATACCCGTGTACAAATAAACAATACCCCACACTTGTCTGATATGTTGAGATATGAACATACCAATACAAGTGACGAGTGTCATTGTTATCCTTGTACACATGAATTTTCCAGATTCTCGATCAAGGATAAAAGCAAAACACTTTCATCAATAATATGTTGTTCCTCACGGGAACACCACAAAGGTATAAAAATGTTTGCTAATATCAATACACTCAACGGGGTATTGCCGAACAAATTTAACCCGAATATTCCAAAAAATCACTATTTTACTTTCAGTATCTTCTCTGTATGTTTCCGGTTTTTCGTTCGATAAATACAAAAAACGAATCTACCTATGGATTTTCCTACTTACAAAGTCACCGAACGAACTTATCGATACGGAGTTCGTATCCCCGATTCCAATTTCTTCGATTATCTGGTCAGTACCTATGATCTCGTCGTCGATAAAGATGGCAAAATCTCCCCCTACGATACTTTACGAATTACGAAGATAGATTGTTCCCACCGAGGGATCGAGTCGTTTGCAGGGATCGAATCGTTCCCGAATCTGACCTATTTGAATTGCGGATGGAATCCCGTCAAAAAACTCGAATTACGGAATCACTATAAACTGAATTATTTGTTTTGTCCCGGATGTGAATTGTCCCACCTCGATGTCATGTTGTGTCATTTCCTTACGGTTCTGAATTGCAGGTTCAATCGTCTCCGAACTTTGAATCTCGACTATTGTTATTCCCTACGATTTTTGTCGTGTTGCAACAATTTACTTAAAACACTCGATGTCACACCTTGTTCCGACTCGATACGGGTCAACTGTAACGACAATCCCGGTCTTTTTGAGATAATACACCAGGTTCAACAAAGATCAATATAGGACAGGGATGCTATTGACTGCTTCTCGTTTCGTTTTGTCAACGACCTTTGCATATTGCATGGTGGTTCCGATATCGGTATGTCCCAATATCTCCTTGACGGTATAGATGTCCACACCGGAGTTTAACAACAGAGTTGCGCAAGTATGTCTACTGCAATGGAACGTGATGTGTTTGTCGATACCCGAATCCGACACCCACTTTTTCAGGATTTCACGGATTGCATTATCCGAAGGTAACGGGAATACCGAATCGGACGAATGTTGTTCCGGGAGTTGAGAGATTGCATTGTACGACAAGGGAATGTAGTTCTCGATCTTTGTTTTTTTCTGTCGAAAGTTGAGTTGCTTTTTATTGTCCGATCCCGTCGTAATGTGGTTCCACGTCAGATTACGGACATCCGAAAGTCGTAATCCCGTAAAACAACAAAATAAAAATGCAGTTTTGACAACTTCGTTCCTACTGGGGGTTGCAATCAATTTTTTGAGTTCCGATTCGGTCAGGTACTCTTTGTGAGATTGTACAGTCGTCGGGGAATCCACCGATTTAGTCGGATCATGGGTCAACAATTCATCTTTGATTGCTTGATGGATAATCATCTTCAACGAGGCAAAAATATTGTGTTGAGTCGATTGTTTGAGAGTTCGTTTCTGTCTGCCGGAATTTGCCGATATTGCAGAAGACAAATATCGGACGAATCCGTTCAGGTACTTGACATCCACATCTTTCAACAGAATTCGATCACCCTTGTATTTTTTCAGGTGGTATATCAACATCCGTAGAGAACCGGGAACCCCGTTTTTGCCGATCTTCTGTTTGTTATCACTGACCTGTTCGATGTACTGTATCAAATTGACATCGTTTTTTTTGCTGGGGAACCCGTATAGATCATTGAAGAAATCGGCGGTTCTTTGGAATTTGATTGCATTTGCCAATTGGAGGGTGTCCTCGTTTTTAAGTCGGTCGGATTTTGTTCGTTCGGGGACAAGATACAGATGCAAAAATTCATATCGACGATCTCCTTTGTAATACAGATCGAGGTACAGGGATCGATTCCCATTACCGGTCGGTTTACTTCGCAATTTTATGATTTCATTATTTGTCATATTTTGTTTTTTTATATTTACATATTATATGAGGGAAATAATGAATCGATTAAATTTTACCGGATTTTTTATTGGGATTTTCAGAGTCCTTTTCGTATATTATTATAAAGTAACAACAGGGTAACAAATCAAGACCAGCAAACAGTCGTGTAAAACAGTTATTCACAAATTCCGAATTATATTTCTGACGAATGGAATGAATTGACTGCCATTTGCTGCCGTTCAATGATTTTGCATGTTTTATTGATTTCTTTTTGCCAGTAAATAGTTTTGTTGTATATTTGCACTCCCTTAATCGGGTTTTAACCAAAAACAATCAAACAATGAAAGTTTGCGAAATCACAGGCAAGGTGGCGATCGTGGGAAATAACGTCTCGCACTCGCACCACAAGACCAAGCGCAAATTCAGTCCCAATCTGAAAACCAAGCGCTTCTGGTCCGAGCAGGAGGGTCGCTGGATTACCCTGAAGGTATCCGCTGCCGGCATGAAAACAATCAACAAGAAAGGGCTCGCAGCCGCTCTGCGCGAAGCTGCCGCACCCAAAAGCGTGTACTAAAAACAACGAGTAACAAATGGCAAAGAAAGGCAACAGAGTTCAGGTCATCCTCGAGTGCACCGAACAAAAAGAGAGCGGCGTTGCGGGAATGTCCCGTTACATCACCACCAAGAACAAGAAAAACACCCCCGACCGTCTGGAGCGCAAGAAGTACAATCCGTTCCTCAAGCGGGTTACCGTTCACCGTGAAATCAAATAGTAAAGAAGCTCTATGGCAAAGAAAGTAGTCGCAACACTGAAAACCGGCACGGGTAAGCAGTTCACCAAGTGCATCAAGATGGTCAAGTCGGAGAAGACCGGTTCCTACATGTTCAAGGAAGGCGTCATCGCCAACGACCAGGTAAAGGCTTTCTTCGAGGAGAAGAAATAAGTATTTTAAGAGTCGAACTCTTAAATACAAAGGGCATCTTTCGGGATGCCCTTTGTGTTTTCAGCCCCGCCGGTCGCGCATATCAAAATAATTTATTACTTTTGAACATTAAATTCCGAGTATGCAGGTCAAAACCATCGCCTTTTATCACTATACATTCCCGGCAGGCGGCGCCGAAGTCGTAACCTGCAACCTGGGCCGCTTCTTTGCCAAACACGGCTTCAGAGTACTTCTCTATACCTGGAAGCCGAATGCGGAACTGCTTACCGAAGAACTGCGAAAAATCTTCGACATCCGTCCGCTGCCCGACACCAAACGGATTTCGGGAGCCCGAAATACCGACTTTCTCTGCGAATCGCTGAAAACAGAGCGGGCAGACGTCCTGTTCATACAAGCAACCACCGACATCGCATTCGAGCAGATCCGGACGCGCACCACGGCCAAAATCATTTTCTGCCTACACAACACGCCATTCTGGGAGGTATACGACCTGAAGCACAAGAAGTCGTCGGAAATTCCTCGTCCCACACTGACGCGCAGGCTGGAATACGCACTTCTGCGCAAGCCCGCCTACCGGCTAACCCGCAAACTCGAACAACGTTACGCCCAACTGTACATCCGGGTGCTCTCGAACGTGGACCGGTTCGTGACGCTATGCCCGGGTTACAGCGACGAATTCGAACGAGAGATCCGCCGGTCGGGACTTTCCGGCTGCGATTTCCCCCGCGAACGCCTTACCGCGATGCTCAATCCGATGCTGCCGACACAGGAACCCGCGAAAACGCCCAAAGAGAAGATCGTTCTCTACGCCGGACGATTCCAGCGATGTCACAAACGCATCGACCGGCTGCTGAAAATATGGAAGCGCATCGAGCAGCAAAATCCCGAATGGCGGCTGGTGATCGTCGGCGACGGAGAAGAACGCGGCGATCTGGAGAAGCAGGCCCGCAGGTTGAAATTGCAGCGGATTGAATTCGCAGGCTATCAATACGATGTCACGCCCTTCTACCGCCGGGCCACCTTCGTCTGCCTGACTTCAAACTTCGAAGGGCTGCCCATGTGCCTGATGGAGGGGCAGCAGTACGGGGCCATTCCGGTGTCGTTCGACTCGTATTCCGGCATCCGGGAAATCACCTGCGACGGGGAATGCGGAATCATGGTCCCGGCATACAGTCTGCGCAAATATGCGGAACTGCTGAACCGCGCGCTGGCCGACGAGGAACTGCAAAAACGAATGCGCGAAAACTGCTACAAGGCCGCAGAGCGCTATGATCTGGAATGCATCGGCCAAGAGTGGCTCGCGCTGTTCGGCAAGTTATAACTCATTATGAAAAAAATAGCATTCATCATCGTCCGTTACGGCGAAAATATCAACGGCGGCGCAGAAGTTCACTGCCAGATGCTTGCTGAACGGCTGCTGCCCTATTACGAGGTCGAAGTGCTGACCACGACCATCCGGGCCTTCAACCACCCGGATCAGGATTACACGGAAGGTGTCAGCTCCTGGAACGGCGTCACCATACGCCGTTTCAAGCCGCAGCCCATCGACCAGGAGCAATTCAGGCCCTTCCGCAAAAAATACAAGACCACACGCCGTATCCGGCAATACCTGAAAAAGCTGAACCTGCTGCGAGCGGCGTCCTTCCTGCACCCGGAGTGGAAATCGGGGATTGAAAACGAACGGCCTTTCTACGAATCGACAGCGACCCATGCCCCGGGCCTGCTGCGTTATATCGAAAGCCACAAGGCTGAATATGCAGCGTTCATCTTCGCGAACTTCTACACGCCCCAAGCGGTTCTGGGATCGGTCGTCGCTCCGGAAAAAAGCCTGCTGATCCCGATGGCGCACCCGGACAAGCCGCTCTATTACTGCATCAACGCCCCGATGTTCACCCGGGTACGGCATATCGCATTCAACACCGAAGCCGAACGGCAATTGTGCCGCAGCGTTTTCGGACGGTTCCTGGCCCCGAACAGCATCGTCGGCTGCGGTATCGAAATGGCCCCGGAGGCAGAGTGGAGCGGCGTAAAGGCAAAATACGAGCTTCCGGATGAATACGTGCTCTATTTGGGGCGCGTCTCCAAAGCCAAAGTGGACAAACTGCTGCCCTACTTCCTGCGCTGCAAGGCAAAATACGGCGGCGACGCCAAACTGGTATTGGTCGGCGGATTCGAAAACGAAATCCGAAAGTTCGACTCGCCGGACATTCTTTTCACGGGCTATGTCTCCGACGAGGAAAAAACCGCAATCGTCCGGCACGCCACGGTGATGGTCAACCCGTCGCCGATGGAGAGCCTTTCGCTACTGATGCTCGAAGGGATGCAGAGCCGCATACCGCTGCTGGTCAACGGGCGCAGCAAGGTGATGAAGGACCATTGCCGTCTGAGCGGCGCGGGCTTGTGGTATAATAACGGCCGCGACTTCCGCAAAAAACTGCACAGACTGCTCTCCGATCCGGAACTGCGGCGCACAATGAGCGAAAAAGGCCCGGCCTATGTGCGCGAACACTACGACTGGGAGATTATCATTCCGAAACTGCGAACGCTGATCGAAAGCATCTGACCGACAGCCGGCATCAAAAAAGACGGAGCGTCCGCATCGGACGCTCCGTCTTTTTTGCGGTCTTTGCGCGCAGCGTCAGAACTTGTGCACGGCGCGCACGAGGAACTTGTTGTATTTCGGAATTTCGATCACATAGGGAGGCTCGATGCCCATATGGGTCGTGTAGGCGTTCTTCTCGTCCATCTCGGTCGAGGAGAAATAGTAGACCAGGCGGTCCATGCGTTTGCCGCCGGCGTCCTTGAGCGCATCATTGAACTTGTTGCGGGCCTGGCGATTGTTCTGTACGCGGGTGCCGCCGTTGTAGTTGTGGCCGATGGTCAGCAGTTCGTCGATGGCCGGCAGATACCAGCCTTCACCCTTGTCGCGGCACCATTTGAAAGCCGGGAAATCGTCCCACGAAAGGTTGTTCGCAGCGATGTACTGCGCCACCTTCTCCATGTTCGCCAGCCCGTCGGTGCGGTTGTCTGCACCCGCAAGGCGCAGGTCCGGCTTGCGGAACTCGCTCCAGTGAAGGTAGATTTCATCGAGCGACACGACCAGTCCGTGCTGGCGGTCGTCCGAAAGCTGGCAGATCACTCCCCGGATGCCGTTCTGGTCGTAGAGTTCGCCGATTTCGTACTGTTTGAGCACGTACCGGCCTCCGGAAGCAGGCTGCACGGCCGGCGCTTCCGGGACAGCCGGAGTGGCCGGGGTGGCCGGAACAGCCGGGGTGGCCGGAACAGCCGGGGTGGCCGGAACAGCCGGGGTGGCCGGAGTGGCCGGGGTCAGCGGCGTCGCGGGAATGGTTTTGGTGTAATACTCCTTTTCGCCGTTGGCATACTGGATGTAATGGATCTGCGCAACGGGGAGCACGTAGGTCGGACCGTCGGGGTTCGAAAAACGCTTGTAACGCACCGCTTCGGGCGTGATTTCGATCACTTTGGCTTCGATTTTCGCGGCGTCGGTCTTGACGATCAGGTCCTGCGCGGCGGCCGTCAGGGCGCAGCACAACGCTGCGAGCGACAACAGAATGGTTCGTTTCATCATTATCAATACAGGTATATACGACAAATATAACGCTTTTTTTCAAACTTTCTTGTTATCTTCGGCGTCGCGACGACACTTTTAGGAGTCGGAACCTTTTTTCGCCCCGGAGGCGGTTCGGTTTTGGCCCCATCCGACTTGTTCGTATCTTCGGCGCCGCAACGGCGCTTTCAGGAGGTCGGAACGTTTTGCCAGATTGCCCGCGGTCCGGTTTTGAAACCGTCCTGCATTTTTCGTATCTTTGGTGCCGTAACGGCACTTTCAGGAGGGCGGAACGTTTTGTCGAACTGCCCGCAATCCGGTTTTGGAACCGTCCTGCATTTTTCGTATCTTTGCAAAGGATTAATCCTTACGACATGGCATTTTTCGATATTTTCAAAAAGAAACAGGATACGCCGCCCACCGGGGAGCAGGCGCAGAAACAGCAGGAGGAGCTCTCCGCCGGGCTGGAAAAGACCAAAACAGGGCTTTTCTCGAAACTGGCGCGCGCCGTGGCGGGCCGGTCGACGATCGACGCCGGGGTGCTCGACGACCTCGAAGAGGTGCTCATCTCGTCGGACGTGGGCGTGGAGACGACCGTGAAGATCATCCGCCGCATCGAGGAGCGCGTGGCCCGGGACAAGTACATGAACGCCTCGGAGCTGCAATCTATCCTGCGCGGGGAGATCGCGACGCTGATGGAGGATGCGCACGGCTCGTCGGAGAATTTCGGGCTCGACGCCACCGAAGGTCAACCCTACGTGGTGATGGTCGTGGGCGTCAACGGCGCCGGCAAGACCACGACCATCGGCAAACTGGCTGCGCAGCTCGGCAAGGCGGGCCGGAAGGTCTGGATCGGCGCGGCGGACACGTTCCGCGCGGCGGCCATCGACCAGTTGCAGGTGTGGGCCGACCGCGCCGGAGCGACGATGATCCGTCAGCAGATGGGTTCCGACCCCGCATCGGTGGCCTTCGACACGCTCACCTCGGCCAAGGCCAACGGAGCCGACGTGGTGCTGATCGACACCGCCGGACGCCTGCACAACAAGGTGGGCCTGATGAACGAGCTGACGAAAATCCGCAACGTCATGGGCAAAGTGATTCCCGGCGCGCCGCACGAGGTGATGCTCGTGCTCGACGGATCGACGGGACAGAACGCCTTCGAGCAGGTGAAGCAGTTCACGCAGGCCACGCAGGTCACCTCGCTCACGATCACCAAGCTCGACGGCACGGCCAAGGGCGGCGTGGTGATCGGCATCAGCGACCAGTTCCACATCCCGGTGCGCTACATCGGCATCGGCGAAGGCATCGACCAGCTGCGCATCTTCGACCGGAAGGAGTTCGTCAACGCATTGTTCGGCCATGAAAAAAATTAACGTCATAACGCTCGGCTGTTCGAAGAACACCGTCGACAGCGAGCATCTGATGGCACGGCTCGCCGCCGCCGGATACGAGGTCCTCTTCGACAGCGACCGCACCGACGCCAAGGTCGTGGTGATCAACACCTGCGGATTCATCGGCGACGCCAAGCAGGAGTCGATAGACATGATTCTGCGCGCCGCGGCGGCCAAGCAGGCCGGAAAGATCGAACGGCTGTTCGTCGTGGGATGCCTCTCGGAACGCTACGCCGACGAACTGCGGGCCGAGATTCCCGAGGTGGACGACTATTTCGGCGCGCGCACGTGGGACGGCATCGTCCGTGCACTGGGAGCCTCGGAGGACCCGGCGCTGGCCACCGAACGCCGTCTGACGACCCCGAAACACTACGCCTACCTGAAAATTTCGGAAGGCTGCAACTGGAAATGCGGCTACTGCGCCATTCCGCTCATCCGCGGCGCACACGTCTCCGTCCCGATGGAGGAGCTGGAGGAGGAGGCCCGCAAGCTGGCCGGGCAGGGCGTCCGGGAGCTGATGGTCATCGCGCAGGACACGACCTACTACGGCATCGACCTCTACGGCCGGCGGATGCTCGCCGAGCTGCTGCGCCGCCTGTGCCGCATCGACGGCATCGAATGGATCCGGCTCCACTACGCCTACCCCGCCGGGTTCCCCGACGAGGTGATCGAGGCGATGGCCTCGGAGCCGAAAATCTGCAAATACCTCGACATTCCGTTCCAGCACATTTCCGATGCACAGCTCGCGTCGATGCACCGCCGCCACACCAAGGCCGAGGCGATGGAACTGATCCGCCGCCTGCGCGGGGCGATCCCCGACCTGGCGCTGCGCACAACGCTGCTGGTGGGTTATCCGGGCGAGACGGAGGCCGATTTCGAAGAACTGCTGGCGTTCGTGCGCGAGGTGCGTTTCGAACGGCTGGGCGTCTTCCCCTACTCGGAGGAGGAGGGAACCTGGTCGGCCGAAAACCTCCGCGACGACATTCCCGAAACGATCAAACAGCAACGCGCGGAGCGCGTAATGGCCTTACAGAACGAGATTTCGCTCGAAAACAACCGCCGCCGCGTGGGGCGCACCGAACGGGTGATCATAGATTCGCGTCAGGGCGACTGGTATGTCGGCCGCACGCAGTACGATTCGCCCGAAGTGGACCAGGAGATCCTGATTCCCGCCTCGGAACGCCGCCTGCTGCGCGGGCACTTCTACGACGTGACGGTCACCTCGGCCGCCGACTACGACCTCTACGGGGAGATTGCCACAAAATAATTTTTTGCTTTTTTGCGTTTTTTTCGTACCTTTGAAAAGTAAACCGGAACTTTACCCGAAAGTCATGGCCGACAAGAGCGTGATAACGAACATCGAAGCCCGCGTGCGGCAGCTGATCGACGACCACAAAAGGCTGTCGGACCTTTGTGCGGAACTGACCGCACAGCGCGACACGCTCCGCTCCGAGAAACGCACGCTCGAAGAACGCGTCCGGGAGCTGGATGCCGAACTGGCGCGCATGCAGCTGACCGAAGGGCTTGCGGGCGGAGGCCGTAACCGGGAAAAAGCGCGGGCGCGCGTCAACCGTCTTATGCGGGAGGTGGACAAGTGCATCGCGCTGCTGGGCCAGCCGCTGGCGGCCCCGACGACGCAGGAGGCCGAATAAACGGCCCCAGGAAAAACGGCCGGAAGGCCGGAGAAGAGGACGACGGAATAAACGAAACGAAAAAATGGCAAAACAGGCAATAACCCTCAAAATAGCAGGCAAAAGCTATCCGTTCAACATCGAGAGCGGGAAGGAGGAGATGTACCGGCTTGCCGAACGGGAGGTGAACAGCTACCTCGCGCTGATAAAACAACAGAATATCAAGAACTGGAACGACCAGGACTACCTGTCGATGACCGCGCTGAAATTCGCTATCGCGAACGTCGGAATGCGGCAGAGCCGGGAGGTGGACGACGAAGACCTCCGACAGCTCGAAAAAATCGGCACGGAAATAGATGCGTATCTGAACGACCCGAAAAAGTAACCGGCCGAAGGCCTCCGCAGACGGAAGGCCGAGAGGGGGGGGGCGAAAAGGGCGGAAACCGCCCGGAACGACACGCACCGTTCGAAAAACGTTCTTTTACATACAAGAATCTACCCGCATAGATTCCTTATAGCTTTGCGAAACTGAACATTTACTAAATTGGGGCAACTCAAGGCGTTTCAAAATCAGGCCTTACCACCCTCACGGGGAGTACGTTACGGCGTACCGTTGGAAGATTGCGATTGTCGGAGCCCCCACACATGACTGATCGGCAGATTCGTCAAACAAGATTAAGGAATCCTATGCGGTTTTTTTATGGCTACAATTAAAACCCTAATTAATAACTAAAAACAAACAAGCAAAGACCCATGTATAGTATCATTTTGGCTGCCTCAATCTCTGCCGTGGTCGCCGTCGCAATCTACGCGGTCGTAACGAACCTCGTGATCAAGACGTCGATCCGCAAGCGCCGCGAAGCCGCCGTCAAGGAGGCTGAAGCCGAGGGAGAGATGATCAAGAAGGAGCGCATCCTTCAGGCAAAGGAAAAGTTCATACAGCTCAAGAGCGAATACGACCGTCAGGTCAACGAGCGCAACCAGAAAATCGCCCAGAGCGAGCAGCGCGCCAAGCAGATCGAGCAGAACCTGCAAAACCAGCAGCGCGAACTGGAAAACAAACTCCGCGAGAACGACCGTCTGAAAGAGCAGATGCAGAACCAGCTGCAAATCCTCGAACACAAGAAGGAGGAGGTCGACCAGATGCAGCGCGAACAGAACGCACGCCTGGAGCAGATCTCGGGCATGAGTTCCGAAGACGCCAAGAACATCCTGATCGAGAACATGAAGGCCGAGGCCAAGACCGAAGCCGCCGCCTACATCAACGAAACGGTCGAAGAGGCCAAACTGACCGCCACGAAAGAGGCCAAGCGCATCATCGTGGCGTCGATTCAGCGCGTGGCGACCGAGACGGCCATCGAAAACGCCGTGACGGTGTTCAACATCGAGAGCGACGAGGTCAAGGGCCGCATCATCGGCCGCGAGGGCCGCAACATCCGCGCCCTGGAGGCCGCGACGGGCATCGAGATCATCGTCGACGACACCCCCGAGGCCATCATCCTCTCGGGCTTCGATCCCGTACGCCGCGAAATCGCGCGTCTGGCCCTGCACCAGCTCGTCACCGACGGCCGCATCCACCCCGCACGCATCGAGGAGGTGGTCGCCAAGGTTCAGAAGCAGATCGAGGAGGAGATCGTCGAGGTCGGCAAGCGCACAACGATCGACCTGGGAATCCACGGACTGCACCCCGAACTGATCCGCATGATCGGCAAGATGAAATACCGTTCGTCTTACGGACAGAACCTGTTGCAGCATGCCCGTGAAACGGCGAACCTCGCAGGCATCATGGCCTCGGAGCTGGGTCTCAACCCCAAGATCGCCCGCCGGGCAGGCCTGCTGCACGACATCGGCAAGGTGCCCGACGACGAACCGGAACTGCCGCACGCAATCATCGGCATGAAACTCGCCGAGAAGTTCAAGGAGAAGCCCGAGGTCTGCAACGCCATCGGCGCCCACCACGACGAGGTGGAGATGACCTCGCTCATCGCCCCGATCATCCAGGTCTGCGACGCCATTTCGGGCGCACGTCCCGGAGCGCGCCGCGAAGTGGTGGAGAGCTACATCAAGCGTCTGAAGGAGATGGAGGACATCGCCCTGTCATACCCCGGCGTCGTCAAGACCTATGCCATTCAGGCCGGCCGCGAACTGCGCGTGATCGTCGGCGCCGACAAGCTTTCGGATCAGGAATCGGAAGGACTTTCGCACGATATCGCCAAGAAGATTCAGGACGAAATGACCTATCCCGGTCAGGTGAAGATCACCGTCATCCGCGAAACCCGCGCCGTTTCGTACGCGAAATAACCGGATGTCGGCGGGACAGCTCCTAGCGGCCATTCCGACACTCCACCCCAAATCCCTCCTTACCAAAGGAGGGATTTTTTTATCCCCGGTCCGGTGAAGACGTCCGGGAGGCCGGCATTATCCGGCCATTCCGACGAGCTGCTGCCAGATGGTCGCGGCGAAAAAGACGCCGAGTCCCGAACACATCGCCAGAAGCAGATATTCATCACCCGCAGATCGGGTTTGGCGTTGCGGCGGAAATTGACGTCGATATACTCCTTGAAAAAGAGATAGAGCGCCGGCACCAGCGCGCTCGCCAAAAGCAGGTCTTCGGGAATGCCGAAAAAGTAAACCTTCGAAAAGCCGATCAGCGACCAATGGCACAGAAACAGCACGACGAACAGATTGATCCGCTTCGAGAACGAGAGCATCAGTCCTATGGTGAAGATCGCCACCGTGCAGGGCATGACGGGCGAGGTGGTCATCGGGAAATCCAGTCCCCGCAGATGGGATATCAGCGGATAGAGGAACGGCATCAGGTAGAGCGCAAAAGCGAATTTGTCGTGTTTGTACGTCCGTTCGAACGTCGTGTAACCGACGACCGCGTCATAAATCCACACGGCGGCCATGACGCCCCAGAAAAACGCCATGACTCCGCTGTAAGCCCGCGCATCGCACGACACGAGGTAATAGGCGACGGCGATCCACGCATTGAGAAACGCCAAAAAACATTTCATTGCGGTTTTCACCCGGTGCGTCGGGCGCAGATAGAGACGCGCCGTCAGGACGACGGCCGCCAGCACGATGAGCGCCTGCACGGGCCAAGTCATCGTATTGTAGTCTGCGATAGTTTGCCAAAAGAGTTCCATAATCAGCTGCGAATCTGTTTTTTATTGCGTGTCAGCGAATGTGCGCGTTTGTTGAAGAGGAAAATCGGCGCGGCGGCTCCCGCAGCCAGCATGAAAATCACGCTGAAGGTAACGAATCCGTTGCGGACGATGGCCGCCAGATACCCCGCAGCGGAGGGATCGTCGAGATTCTGCATGAACATAATCATCGAAAAGACCGTCTTGTAGGCATACATGCCGGGGATCATCGGCAGCAGCGCGGGGATGAACAGCACCGTCATCGGGCAGTGGATACGGCCTCCCAACAGCAGGCTTCCGATACCGATCGCCACCGAAGCGCACAGCGACGCCGAAGCGATATCCACGCCTGTGTCCATCAGGCAGAAACGCAGGGCGTGCCCCACGGCGGCCAGCAGGGCGATCGCCGGAAAGGCCCGCATCGGAGGATCGGACACGGCTCCGAATCCGACAGCCGCCACCGCGGCGAAAAATCCGTCCGAAAGAATGGCGAGCAGCATCATAGCAATCCGTTTTTAACGATCATCAGGGTACATGCCAGTCCGACGGCGATGCAGACGATCAGCATCAGCGCCGACGTCAGGCGGGCGATACCGTTCAACACATGCCCCTCGACGATGTCGATCACGCCGTTGATAAGCGGCACCCCCGGAATCAGGTAAAGCACGCTCGTGGCGATGGCGACCTCCGAAGTCGTATCGAAAATCATCGCCACCGAAGCGTACATCGAAGCCGCGAAGGCCGACGCGATGAAGATGACATAGTGATTGAATCCCTTGGCCTGCATCCGCTGCTTGAGGTAGAATCCGAGCAGCGTGGCGGTAAAGACGATGCCTACCGCACACCACTCCCCGCCGAAAAGCCGGCAGAAGGATGCGTTGGCCAGTCCGACGAGAATCAGTGTGAAAATCGGGTCCAGACGAGGCCGGGCGACGATCTCGTCATAGCGGCGCCGAATCTCTGCAAGGGACAGGCGAAGGTCGCAGGCGTCCCAGCTCAGGGCGCTGAGCTCCGAGTTCAGCTCGAAGCTGATCGGCAGCGGCGGAATGTCCGCCACCTCGCTGTAAACCCGTCCGCTCTCGTCGTCGTAAACCGAGAAGGTCACCACTTTCTGAAAGGCCGACACCATGACGCGCACGCCGAGCGCCTCGCCCAGACGTTTCGTATTGCGCACCACGCGCGAGGTATGCACTCCGGACCCCATCAGCCGGGTGGCATACTCCGCAACGAACTGCGTGACAGCCTTCAATTCCGCTTCCGACTTCATTTTCCCTAACTTTACCGCTGCAAAGATAATGAAAAGCCCGAACAAAACTAAAAATTTTTAATATCTTTCCAATGCCGCACTTCCCGCCAAATGCTTATTTTTGCACCATGCAACCATCCGAAGAGCTGAAAAACCATATCGAAACGGAGATCATCCCCCGTTACGAATCCTTCGACGCGGCGCACGGCACGGACCACGTCCGCACGGTCATCGCCCAGAGTCTCGATCTGGCGCGGCATTACGACGTCGATGCGGACATGATCTACGCCGTCGCCGCCTATCACGACACGGGGCTGGCCCGCGGCCGGGAACTGCACCACATCCATTCGGGCGAAATCCTGCTCGCCGACACGGAGCTGCGTCGCTGGTTCACCGCAGAGCAGCTGGCCGTCATGCGCGACGCCGTCGAGGACCACCGGGCCTCGTCCGACCATGCTCCCCGCACGATCTACGGACGCATCGTCGCCGAAGCCGACCGCTGCATCGACCCCGCGACCGTGCTCCGCCGTACGGTGCAGTACGGTCTGTCCCACTGCCCCGCACTCGACCGCGAGGGACACTTCGAACGCTGTCTTGCGCACCTGCGGAAAAAGTACGCCGAAGGCGGTTACCTCCGGCTCTGGATTCCCGAATCGGACAACGCCCGCAAACAGGAGGAACTGCGGGCGCTGATCCGCGACGAAGCCCGTCTGCGCGCGGCCTTCGATGCGGTCTTCGACCAAGAGACCGCCCGATAAACCGCCCCGCACTGCGCACTCCCGCGGCCCTTTATATATAAAAATAGGTATCTTCGGGGAATTGTTGCAGCCCCGTTAAAATTCGGCGACCGGGGTGTTAATTCCCCGGATTGCCGCTTGTTTTTCGAAAGATTATGCTTATCTTCGTCATAGCATCTTCCGCACCCACCCTCTTTTTTCAGAGCAGATCCGAGTGCTGCAGGGAAAGGCATGCTGTTTCCGGAACGTAGTCCCGATAATGAAAGAATCCGTTTATAACACCTTCGTCAATTGCGATCCGCAAGAGCAGGACCTGCTCAGGCAGCTCATCCGCGGCGACATCGCGGGTTACGAGGTGCTGTTCCACAAATACTACCCGACGTTCTTCGCCTTCATCAAGGGCATGACCAAAGAGACCGCCGTTGCGGAGGACATCGCGCAGAATATCTTCATGAAAGTTTGGCTGAACCGCGAAAAGCTGGATGCGGCCAAATCCATCCGCAACTACCTTTTCGTGCTGGCCAAACACGAGATATACAACTACTTCCGCACCAAGAGCCGCACGTTCACGACCCTAAAGGAGGCTATCGCGCAGACCGAAAGCAAGGGGGGGGGGGAAACCTGCCTTCGCGGAACGAGATCGAGGAGAAACTCGATCTGGCGGAGACTGCCGAGCAGGTCGAGATCATCGTCGGAAAGATGCCCCCGCAGCGGCAGCAGATTTTCCGCATGTCGCGTTTCGAGCACATGCCGAGCAGGGAGATCGCCGAACAACTGAACCTGTCGGTACGCACCGTGGACAAGCATCTTGAGCTGGCGCTGAAGGAGCTGCGCAAATACCTCAACATCATTCCGGCCATCATCGTCTTTCTGGACATCCTGCCCTGAAATTTTCCCCGATAAAATCTTCCGGCCCCGTTACGTAGTGCGGGGCTTTCGTTTGTTCTTTATGTAGTAACCGGCAGCATCGGGCCGCCGATAAAACGCATGAAGAGATGAACAAACCGACATTAGATAAAGTCCGGAATTACTTCTACGGCCGCTGCAACGACGGCGAGGAGGTCCGCATCCAGCAATGGTTCGCCGACAACGGCAATTCGTCCGAAGCCGACCGGCTGCTCGGCGCCCTGCTCGACGAGGTGCGGAGCGAAAACCCCGCGCTGGCGCAGGCTGCGTTCGAAGAGTTCTGCCGCCGCATCGGCCATTCCGTTCCGGCGCGCACCGCACCACGCCGTCTGACGACCGTCGTCCGGTGGACGCAGCGGATCGCCGCCGTGCTGATCGTCCCGCTGCTGATCGCGGTCTCGCTCCTCTACACCAAGACCGCGCACACTCCCGAATGGGAGGAGGTGCTCGTGCCGGCGGGCCAGCGCAGCGAGCTGCGCCTTGCCGACGGAACGCTCCTGTGGCTCAATTCGGGCACCCGCGTAACCTATCCGACCCACTTCAACGGCCGCCAGCGCAAAATCTTCGTGGACGGCGAGGTCTACGCCGAAGTCATGCACGACAAGCGGCATCCCTTCTTCATTTCGGCCGGCGACGTCGAGGTCGAAGTCCTCGGCACCAAATTCAATATGCGGGCCTACAACAGCGACCAGCTGGTCGAAGTGGCGCTGGTCGAGGGCAGCGTGCGTTTCGACGTGAACAGCGACAAATGCAACGACGAGGTCGTCATGGTCCGCAACGACGTCGCGCAGTACGACCGCCTGACGGGAGCGCTGGAAATGACCTCTTTCCAGAGCGAAAACTATAAATCGCGCGCCACGGGCGGCGGCTTCTACTTCTTCAACGAGTCGCTCGACGGCATCACCGCACAGCTGGCCCGCTGCTTCGACCAGAAAATCATCATCACCGATCCCGAACTGGCCGGCGTGCGCTTCTACGCCTTCTTCACCAACAACGAGTCGCTGCTCAAGATCCTCGGCACGCTCAACACCGACAAATCTATGTCCATCCGCGAACGCAATGACGTGATCTACATATCCCGAAAGAAATAACCGCGAAACAGCAACAAAAACTACAACATTAAAACTTCAACCTATGAAAAAACTTTACAATCGAACCGCACTTTTCCATGCGCGTGCGATCGTGGGTTTGTTCGCACTCTGCCTGCTGGCGCTTCCCAGCCCGGCTCTGGCACAGGCGATCGACCTCAAACTCACGAATGTAACGGTCAAGGAGGCCATCGAAGCCCTCAATCAGCAGGAGAACTACTCCGTGGCCATCAAATCGGCCGGCGTCGACATGCAGCGCCGCGTCAGCATCTCGGCGCAGAACGCGTCGATCGACGAGGTTCTGGCCCAGATCTTCGCCGATCAGGACATCTCCTACACGATTACGGGCAAAAGCATCTCCGTAACCAAGGCCGCGCCGAAGAGTCTCGCCGCGGATAAGAACCAGCTCAAAGGCGTGGTGAAAGACAATCTGGGGCTGCCCGTTCCGGGCGCCACGATCATCGTGGACGGCACCAACAACGGCACCACGACCATGAGCAACGGCGACTTCTCGCTGGAGAACGTCAAGCTTCCGGCGAAGCTCGTCATCTCGTTCATCGGCTACCAGCCCCGGACGGTCGAAGTCAACTCCTACGCCGCCATCGACATTACCCTCGTGGAGAGCTCGGCAGCCATCGACGAGGTGGTCGTGGTCGGCTACGGCCAGCAGAAGCGCGTGAACGTCACGGGCGCCGTGGGCACCATCAGCGGCAAGGACCTCAACAACCGTCCCGTGACCAATACGGCCGCCGCCCTGCAGGGCGCCGATCCGTCGCTGCTGCTGACGCTCGGCAGCGGCTCGATCGAAGGCAAGAACTACGACGTCAAGATCCGCGGCGCGGTATCGCTCAACAGCGGCAGCCCGCTGGTGCTCGTCGACGGCATCGAAGCGTCGCTGGCGCAGGTCAACCCCAACGACATCGAATCGGTATCGGTGCTCAAGGACGCTTCGGCCTGCTCGATCTACGGCGCCAAGGCTTCGGCCGGCGTGGTGCTCATCACCACCAAGAGCGGTAAGGCCGGCACGCTGAAAGTCAACTACAACGGCCGCTACGGCGTGTCGTGGAACACCACCTCGACCGACTTCATCACGTCGGGATACGACTACGTGAAACTCACCAACGAATTCTGCTACCCGTCGAAAGGCTATGTGGGCTGGAACTATACGGACGAGGAGATGCAGATGCTCTACGACCGCCGCAACGACAAGACCGAGCATCCCGACCGCCCGTGGGTCATCACCGACAGCAACGGCAAATACCGCTATCTGGGCAACTTCGACTGGTACGACTACATGTTCAAGCGCAGCCGTCCCGAAACCGAGCACAACATTTCGCTCACGGGCGGCAACGACAAGATCAACTACTACGTCAGCGGCCGCTACCTCTACCGTGAAGGCCTGTTCAACCATGGCGCCGAGGATATCTACAACGGCTACTCGTTCCGCACGAAGATCGCCGCCGAAGTAACGCCGTGGATGCACTACTCGAACAACATCAGCATGGAGGTGACCGACTACAAATACGGCGGTTACTGGGAGCAGGACGGTTCCGAAGAGCTCAACTCCAACGGCATCCTCTTCAACGTGGCCAACAACATCAGCCCGACGTTCGTTCCTGTCAACCCCGACGGCACCACGTTCGTTTATTCCAACGGCATCCAGTTCGCCAACTCGCCGATCGCCAGCGGACGCGGCGGCGTATTCGCCGACGGACGCAACAAGAACTCGCGCAAGAACAACTACTACATCATCACCAACCGGGTGACGTTCGACCTCACACGCAACAAGGATCTGAAACTCAACGCCGACTACACCTACCGCCGCCGCGACAACCTCGGAGCCTACCGCTCCTATCCGACGGCCAACACATGGAACGCGACGCAGACCGCCGTGGTCGATTTCACCAACGGTTCGATCTACGACTTCTATCAGGAGGACCGCTACTACTATAACGGCCATGTGGTCAACGCCTACCTCGATTACGGCCACTCGTGGGGCAAGCACAACTTCTCGGCCGTAGCCGGCGGCAACTTCGAGGACTTCCGCTCGTCGAAACTGAGCGTCCGCCAGAAAGGGTCGCTGAGCGAGAAGCTGAGCTTCATCAACATGGCGCAGGGCGAGATCGAACGCTGCGTCGAGTCGAATACGGCCTACCGGACGCTGGGTTATTTCGCCCGTGCGAACTACGACTACGCCGGCAAGTACCTTTTCGAAGTATCGGCACGCTACGACGGTTCGTCGCGCTTCGCCGCCAACGACCGCTGGGGCTTCTTCCCCTCGGCATCGGCCGGATGGCGCATCTCGGAGGAGAAATTCTGGGAGCCGATGCGCAACTGGTGGGACAACGCCAAGGTGCGTTTCTCGTACGGCTCGCTCGGCAACCAGCAGGTGTCGAACTACTACTACATCGAAACGATCTCGACCGGCCAGCTGGGCTACACCTTCAACGGCACGGAAAAGGCCAATTACGCCTCGGCGTCGAACCCCATCAGCGACGGACTTACGTGGGAGACGGTCGTAACCTACAACCTCGGTTTCGATCTGGGCTTCCTCAAAAACCGCCTCAACGTCACGGCCGACCTCTACATCCGCGACACCAAGGACATGCTCACCACGTCGCTCACGCTGCCCGACGTCTTCGGAGCGCCCTCGCCCAAGGAGAACTGCGCCGACCTGCGCACCAAGGGCTACGAAATCACCGTCAGCTGGCGCGACCGCCACATGGTGGCCGGCAAACCCTTCTCCTACGGCATTTCGGCATCGCTGGGCGACTACAAGTCCAAGATCACCAAGTATAAGAACGACGACATGCTGCTCACCGACCATTACGTGGGCGAGACGCTCGGCGAACTCTGGGGCTACCGCACCGACGGCCTGTTCAAGACCGACGAGGAGGCGGCACGCTATCAGGCGCAGATCAACGACAAGGCGGTCAACAACCGCGTCTACACCAGCTCCGACGCTTCGGCGGCGCACCTCATGGCGGGCGACGTCCGTTTCCGCGACCTCGACGGCAACAACATCATCTCCGAAGGTTCGGGCACCGTGGACGATCCGGGCGACAAACGCATCATCGGCAACTCGCTGCCCCGTTACAACTACTCGTTCCGGCTGGGTTTCAACTGGATGGGATTCGACATATCGGCCTTCTTCCAGGGCATCGGACGTCGCGACTGGTATCCGGCTGCCAACCAAGCCTCCTTCGACTTCTGGGGCCCCTATGCTTTTCCGCCCACTTCGTTCATCCACAAGGACTTTTATTCGAACTGCTGGTCGGAGGATAATCGCAATGCCTACTTCCCCCGTCCGCGCGGCTACAATGCCTACTCCGGCGGTGCGTTGGGCGAGAAAAACGACCGCTATCTTCAAAATCTCGCCTATCTGCGTCTGAAAAATCTCACGATTGGCTATACCGTACCCGAGAATCTCACTCGCAAAATCGGTATCAGCCGCGCCCGCATCTATTTTTCGGGTGAAAACCTCTGCTATTGGTCGCCGCTGAAAAAACACAACAAGACCATCGATCCCGAGCTGGCCGGATCGAGCGGTACGAACAAGGCCAACTCCGGAACAGGATACGCCTATCCCAAAACGCTTTCCATAGGCGTCGACATCAGCTTCTAACGCATAAAGAAAACGACAGATGAAAACACTGCAAAAAATATTGGCAACGATCCTGCTGGGCGCCGCATGTTCCAGCTGCGACCTGACCCTTATTCCCGAAGATACGGTCACTCCGCAGACCTTCTTCAAGACAGAAACCGATCTGCGGCTGTGGACCAACCAGTTCTATACGATGCTCGAATCACCCGACAACGCCGCCGGCCTCAATGCCGACGATATGGTCGACAAGAGCATGGGCGACGTAATATCGGGAACCCGCATGGCCTCCAACGAAAAAGGTTGGACCTGGACCGCCCTGCGCAAAATCAACTACTATCTGGCGAATTCGCATAACTGCACCGACGAAGCCGTCCGCACCAAGTACGACGGCGTGGCCTACTTCTTCCGCGCCTATTTCTACTACGAGAAGGTACTCCGCTACGGCGACGTACCCTGGTACGAGCAGGTCATCGGCTCCGAAGAGGAGGAGTTGCTGAAAAAGCCCCGCGAAGATCGCGGCATCATCATGGATCACGTGATGAACGACCTCAAAAACGCAATCGAAATGCTGCCCCGCGAAAAGGATGTCGCCCGCGTAACCC